>Ga0302277_1003413_pt1 | contig 10855 bp, 9 predicted proteins | sample III_Bog_N3_1_FD_198759 | JGI IMG/M metagenome (GOLD analysis project Ga0302277, IMG submission 198759) | Peat permafrost microbial communities from Stordalen Mire near Abisko, Sweden - III_Bog_N3_1 | ecosystem: Environmental > Terrestrial > Soil > Wetlands > Peat | place: Sweden: Abisko... | reverse complement strand
GAAATCTGGATCGTTCCCGTTTTATCGCCGAAGTCGCGGCGATGCATGGACACGGGGTGTTTGAGAGCGCTTTTCAGGAGGCGGGGATTGTCACCCATTCCCTCTCTCCAGGGAAATGGCCCCCCCTCTATCTCCCGAATTTTTTGGAACTCATGCGTCGTGGAAAATTCGATATTCTTCATTTTCATCTGTTCGGGGCAAATCTCTGCGCCAAGCCGCTGGCGATCCTTGCCGGACATCCCGCGATCATTGTGCATGATCAGTGCAACGATGCCTCGAGGGAGGAGCGTCGCCTGCTTCTCGCTGCCGATGCCCTGGCAAACAGGGGAGCATCCCGGGTGATTGCCGTTTCCGAGAGCGTCCGCCGCTATCTCTTGGATCGAGAGGGGCTTGATGATGAAGGGGTGGCGATGATTCCCAACGGGGTTGATGCCACGACGTTCCACCCCCCGGGCGATGAAGAGCGCAGGGCTGCCAGGTTGAAAATGGGGCTTCCTGAAGGAAATTTCGTCATCGGTGGAGTCGGGCGGCTTGTGGCGCAAAAAAACTTTTCCTTATTTCTGGAGGTGGCGGCAACGGTCATAAAATCCCATCCTGAGGTGAATTTTCTGATTGCAGGAAGCGGCCCACTGGAGGGGGAATTACATCGTCAAGTGCAGGCGCTGGGACTCACTGGAAAGGTCTTCTTTTCGGGGCATGTCACCGATCGCCTGGCGCTTTTTCATGCTCTCGATGCTCTCCTGATGCCTTCGATCTTCGAGGGGACTCCGATGACTCTTTTGGAAGCGATGGCAAGCGGGTTGCCCGTGGTTGCTTCCTCGGTTGATGGGATCGGCGAAGTTTGCACGCACGGAGTGGATGCCTTGCTTGTGCGTCAGGGAGATGGGAAGGGTTTTCTTCATGCGCTGCAACGCATCCTGGACGATGACACGCTCGGGAAAAGGCTCGGAGCCAATGCCCGCCAAACCATTCTGGCACGGTATGAAATTCGTATGCTTACAAGAAAAATCGAGGATCTTTACACCGTGGTATTGCAGGAATATTAAGGAGCCGCCCGATGACCCCTGCTCCCATGAGGATTCCTTTTACACTTTTGAGATACCTGCCGATCCTGCTGACAACAGGGTTGCTTTTACTTCTTCCAACTGCCTGCAGTTCGGTTGAGTATCCGCCGGATAAGGAACCCCGGATGGTTGTTGCGCAGGAGCAAGTCCCTTTCTATGTGCATGGCCCTGCCCAGGGAAATGGAGCAGATCGTCTGCTGGCCAAAGGGGATGAGGTGCATGTGCTGAGTAAGGATTTCGGCTTCAGCCTGGTGCAGGCCATCGATGGGCAGAAAGGTTATGTTGCCAACGACTCCCTTGTCCCTGCACCTCCCGAGCCAAGTCCTACGCCGACCCCAACCCATCAGGATGCAACAAAACAGGATGGGGATTCCCCGCGTTCCCAGGAGCCACTACTGCCCGATCCAGCACCTCTGGTGTCACCGGAATTCCGCTACTGACATTACCGTTCCGGGCCACCGGTCAAGGATTCATCGAGAGCGGTCATCTCTTTCCAGCGTTCCTTGAAGTTTCTGTCGTAACGCTGATCCTGCCATTCACTCATCTGTCGTCGTAGGGTGATGATGCGTTCGAGAAGTGTTGAAATGTTCTCAAGGGTCTCCCTCAGAAAGCGAAGCGCCGACGGATCACGATCCCAGAGTGTGGCGTAAGATTGGATGAAGTCCTGGGCATAACCGAGTTCCGAACGATCATTGGGATGCCAGAGATCGGCCGGGGGGAGGGGGAGATCGAGCAGGAGCGGTGCGATGTAGAGATTCTTGACCATCGCCGAGCGATAGGCCTCCTGTGCTGCATCCTCCGCACCGATCCGCCAATGCACAAGCCCCTTTCCAAAGAGGAGGGCAGGCTCGCAATAGTCGTCAGGATAGTTTAGCTCGTACTGTTCCAGGCTTTTGAGGGATTCGGCATCATTCTCTTCCAGCAGGTGAACGAGGGGAATCAAAAATCTGACCCCCTGATTGTCGGCGGGATTGAGCATCAGGAGCCGCTGGAGATCGGCGGCTGTTTGGGAAAAGCGGCCTTGCTGCCACTCGGTCATGGCATGTCCGTAGAGTGCGCGAAGGTAGGGGCGTGTTTCGGGATCGGTCCACCACTCCGGCGTTTCTCCACGCCAGCGGCGTTCCTCCCGATCGATGAGATCCTGATAACCGCGGCGGCATTCATTCCAGCGACCGGCCTGGTAGTCTGTGTCAGCAAGCTCGATGCGGGCACTCGCGCAATCCGCATCCTGCTCGATCGCTTTTCGCAAACATGCGGATTTCTTTTCTGGGGAGCGTAGGCGGGCCGCCGTTGCCACGAGACCCCGGGCCACAGAGGCAGGGGCGTGGAATTCCCCACCCTGGAGCCGTTGGGCGATTTTCCTGGCCACCTGCATCAACTCTCCGGGCTTTGCCGCAGGAAATGTGCTAAAATTCAGCTCAATTCGGCAATCCACCGCGAAGCTGCGCCAAGCCTCGGTATCCCAGTCACCGCTTTCGGCAATTGTCAATCGGTCGGGCGTCCCATGTTCTTCAAAAAGCCGCCCCAGAAGCTGTTCCGCTCGCGGCTGATCGAGTTCCTCCAGAATCTCTGGTGAACTGATTGGTTTGCCTGAAGCCGTGGTGACGAGCATGCAGGTGGGAAGATAATACTCCGGTTCTTTGGAGGGGCCCGAAGTGGAAGATGAAGGTCTTGGCACCGGTTCATCGAGATCGAACCAGAGGAGGCGCCAACTGTTGCGTGCAGTGTCAAGTGGCTGGATCATGTGGTTTTTTCCAGATCAACTTTCAACGACTGCCTGCGGCCGAAGCGATCGGTGTAATGAAGTTCGCCATGCTCCATTGCGTATTCGTGAACCAGTTTCGTCACCTTGACATCGAAACAGCAGTATTGGGCAATTTCCATGATTTTCCCCTCGCGCCACCATCGAATGGCATCCAGGCCGTCTCCTGTTTTGCCAATGCCAAGGGTGGCCTGCGCCACGGAGTCGAGCGAAAGACGATGGCCCGCCGCGTTTTCGACGACTTCCAGCAGATCGAGTGTGGGGAGATGATGGGGTAAATCCAGAACCGTATATCCCATGAGAACCTCATAATCGAAGCGGCGGTTGTTATATCCGACAACCAGATCGGCACGGCGCAGCAGTTCGATGAGTTCGGGCACCCGCTTTTCACTGAAAATTTCATACTCCGAATTCACCGTGCTGTAAGTCACTCCCAGAGAAATACCCATGGAGCTTTTTTTATCCCATCCGCCGACATCGTTGGCGGTACGTTGGGTTTCCAAATCAAAGTAAATGATATTCTTGGAGTCGGGCATGAAACTTTTTAGCCTAAGGTAAATTAGCCGGGTCGCCTAGCCCAAGTTTACTCATTCTATGAGTTGTTCAATCGGATTGTAATTTTTTTGCAAAAATAAACGATTTTTCTTGTCAGGTCTGCTTTGCCCTTCTACTAACCTAGATCGTTTATGGCAAAAGAAGAAGCAATTACTACGGATGGGGTTGTCGTCGAGGTTTTACCCGGCACGATGTTTCGCGTCGAACTCGGCAACGGCCATGTGGTGCTTGCCCATATTTCGGGGAAAATGCGCAAGCATTTCATCCGAATTGTGCCAGGTGATAAAGTGACTGTCGAAATGTCACCTTACGACCTGACAAAGGCGCGTATTACATTCCGTACTGCATAATTCAAAATTATTAACTACACTACATCAGCACTATGTCCATCCCTGACTCCATCACCCTCCGCAAAGCCGTGAAGATTGCTTCGAAAATCGAGCGCCTTCAGGAAAAACTGCATGCACTGCTTGGCGACACTCTGGAACTTCCTCCAGCCGCGGAGACCGTCAAGAATCAGCTCCTTGAATATGCCAAGGTGCCACGGCCCCGCGGTCGGCCCCCGGGCTCGGGACGCAAGGTTCGTGAAGACGGGACGCGCGGCCCCTCCAAGCTGGCAGGCCAGCCCCGCCCTGCTTCCCCATCGGGCCCCTTGGCTCCTGCCGTGGTCAAAGTTCTCCAGCGGTATGGTCGCGCCTTGAAGGTCAATGAAATCCTCATTGGTCTGGAGCATGACAACTATGTCTGGACGGCCAAAAATCCCCGTCAGACCCTCTATGTGCGCATCGGCAAGCTGGCTGGTGTGAGCAAAGTTTCCGAAGGTCTCTACATCGCCGAGAGTCTGGCCAGTGCTGCTCCCGCCGAAGCTCCCGTGCTCCCGGTCGCAGAATCAATTCCAGAAATCCCTGTGCCAGCTCCGGAAGTTTCCGAAAGCTTTGGAGCACCTTCCGAACACACAAGCTATTAATCAACCCGATACGGTCTCTCAAGATGACCGGTCGGATTTCTGCACCGAACCTCGCCTCCCTCTTCTCAGAGGCGGGGGAACGGTGGGGGGAACTACCCGCCTTTTCCACCCGCAGACAGGACGGTTCCTTTTACGCCATCTCATTTCGACAGTGGCGCGAGCGTTCGCTGGCCCTGGGTACCGCCCTGATTGAACTTGGTGTCCGGGCACGGGGACATGTGGCGATTCTGTCCAATAACCGCTTCGAGTGGATTCTCGCCAATGCGGCCATTCAGTTTTGCGGTGCAGCCGATGTGCCCCGTGCCGCCGATATCACGGAGCAGGAAATTGCCTATATTCTGGATCATGCCGATGTGGAGATTGCCTTTGTGGAGAACATGGCGGTTCTGGCCAGGGTGGAGGCTGTGCGCCATGGCCTTCCAAAGCTCCGTCAGCTCATTCTCCTGGAGGCCCCGGAGGAAAAAGAAGGGTTGCCAAGGAATGTTTGCCATCTTCATGATTTGGAGATACTTGGGGAAAAACTCCTCCTTGATGGGGATCGTCGCGTCGAGGAGCGGATAGCCGGAGTCATACCCGGTGATCTCTTCACCATCATTTACACTTCAGGAACAACAGGAACCCCTAAAGGGGTTCAGTTGACCCACGCGGCCATGGCTTCGCAGGTCAGGAATCTCCCCTTCGAGCTTGGCCAGGGAGATCGGGCGCTCTCGATCCTTCCGGTGTGGCACAGTTATGAACGGGTCTTCGAGGTCATCTCAATTGCCTGCGGAGTGCACACCTACTACACATCGCTTCGTACCCTCGGGGTGGATCTCCAGTCGGTGCGGCCCACGATCATGGTCTCCGCACCGCGACTCTGGGAGGGACTTTATCGGCGCATTCTGGCCCGAGTGGAATCCCAGTCGCGATCCCGTCAACTCCTCTTCCAGGCGGCTCGATTCGCGGCTCATGCCGTTCGTAGTGCCCGTGCCTATTTCCTGGGCCAGCAGTTGGCTCTGAAGGAAGGGAATCCGATCTCCCTCGTCAAGCAGGCTCTGCGCCACGCAATCGCCTGGCTCCTGTGCATCCTCCCATCGCTGATTTTGGATCGCCTTGTTCTGAGCAAACTCCGGGCCGTCGTGGGCGGCGAGTTTCGTGGAACAATTTCCGGCGGAGGGGCTCTCCCTCCGCATGTCGATGAGTTTTTTAACGATATCGGCATTCCTGTGTTGGAAGGATACGGACTTACCGAGAGTTGCCCCGTGCTGGCCGTGAGGACCTGGGAGAAGCTGGTGATCGGCACGGTCGGGCCTTTTTTCCCGAAGACCGAAATTCGGATCGTCGATCCGGTGGGCGGAGCGATCCTTTACCCCGATGTTTCCCGCTCTGACCGTGGGCGGGGAAGAAAGGGTGAGATTCATGCCCGCGGGCCCCAGATCATGAAGGGGTATTACAAGGATCCGGAGGGATCGGCACTCGTGCTGCGCGACGGGTGGCTGGCCACCGGGGATTTGGGGATGGTGACCTTCAATGATTGTTTGAAAATCGTCGGCCGGTGCAAGGAGACCATTGTGCTGCTGGGGGGTGAAAATGTGGAGCCTCTCCCCATCGAATCCCGGTTGCTCGAATCTTCGCTCATTGATCAATGCATGGTGGTCGGTCAGGATCAGAAACATCTCGGCGTGCTTGTCGTTGCCTCCCTGCCCGCCTTTGCGGCGGCGGGCATAGATGTTCCCGATCTGGCGGCTCTGAAATACCATGCCGAAGCCAGGGTGATGATCCGGGAGGAGATCAAGCGTCTGGTGGGTCGCAGTTCGGGATTCAAGTCATTTGAACGCATCGGCTGTTTTGAATTCCTCGAATTCCCCTTTGAGGCCGGCCAGGAACTGACCATGACGTTCAAATTGAAACGGCATGTGATCTCGGAACGCTACTCAGCCGAGATCGAGAGGATATTTTCAGACAGGCTCTTATAGCCACTTGTCAGGAGGAACTCTCCGCAGCATAGTTAACGAGGTTATGCAAATTTACATTGATGGCGCACTTTATCCGGAGTCGGAGGCAACGGTCTCCGTCTTTGACCACGGACTGCTGTATGGAGACGGCGTCTTTGAGGGGATCCGTTTTTACAATGGCAAGGTTTTTGAACTCGAAGAGCACATCCGGAGACTGTACAAATCCGCCGCCGCGATTTGTCTGATCATTCCCCTGGATCGTGAGGCCATGATCGAAGCACTGCTGCTGACAATCCGCAGCAACAATCTTCGCGACGGATATGTGCGTCTCGTGGTCACCAGAGGAAAGGGAAACCTGGGGCTGAGTCCCGAGCACTGCCCGAAGCCCACCGTCATCATCATCGCGGCCAGAATCACGCTCTATTCGGACGAGAGCTACGAGAAGGGGCTGAAGGTGATTACCTGCGCCACGCGCCGGATTGCCCACGGGGCGCTCAGCCCGATGGTGAAATCCCTGAATTATCTCAACAACATCATGGCCAAGATCGAGGCGACCCATGCCGGGGCCGGTGAGGGGTTGATGCTCAATGAACAGGGACTTGTGGCCGAGTGCACGGGTGACAATATTTTTCTGGTGAGCGGGGACAGCATCACCACACCGCCGATCTCCTCGGGAGCCCTGGCCGGAGTGACGCGTGCCGTGGCGATCCGGATTGCCGGGGAACTCGGCATCCCCGTGAGCGAGCCGCAGATCACACGCTACGACATCTATACCGCCGAAGAATGTTTCCTGACCGGAACCGCTGCGGAGATCATTCCCGCAGTCGAACTGGACAAACGACCCATCGGTGACGGGAAGCCCGGGCCGATCACCCGCCGCCTGATCGGGCGCTTCCGCGAATTGACACAGGCGGAAGGGACGCCGATCTATTAATCACCCATGTTCTGCAACGTCTGCAAATCCAAGGAAGCCACGGTATTTTTGACCCAGATCGTCGAGGGCAAAATGCAGAAAGTGAACCTCTGCGAACCCTGTTCCAAAGAAAAGGGGGTCAATGACCCCACCGGCTTTGCCCTTGCCGACCTGTTGCTGGGACTCGGGGCTGCCCAGGAGATCGACAAGAATCCCGCCGGATTGCGCTGCCCTTCATGCGGATTTTCCCAGACCGATTTTAAAAAGACCGGACGTCTCGGCTGCAGTACCTGCTATGATGCCTTTGCGGAGGGACTCTCCGGAATGCTCAAAAACATGCACCGGGGCATGATTCATACCGGGAAGGTTCCGGCCCGCCTTGCCGAGGAGCGTGAGCGAAGCCGGGCGATCTCGTTCCTGACCACCAGTCTTGAAGAGGCCGTGACCAAGGAAAATTTTGAGGAGGCCGCCTCGCTGCGGGATAAAATCCGTTTACTCGAATCCGGGGCAGGCACCGAAGCGACCCGCATGAATGAACCCGTTGTTCAAATTCCATTGCTTGCCGGGGATGCGGTTCATGGGAAGGTCTCGGCAAATCTCGCACCACCCAAATCTCCGGAAAAATGATGAAGCTCTCGCGCATCATTGCCAACACCGGCGAGTGGCTGAGCGGGGCCGGCCCCCATGATCAGATTGTGGTCAGCAGCCGCGTCCGTCTTGCCAGGAATCTGCGGGGCAAGCCATTTCCCGGATGGGCCAAGAAGGTCGAGCGCGTGGCTGTTCTCGAAGAGGTTCGGGAGGCGGTGGTGCAGCTTCCCGAGATGAGGGAATCCTTTTCCGAGAAATTGGAGGATCTCTCGCCGCTGGAGAAGCAGGTGCTTGTCGAGCGCCATCTGATCAGCCGCGAACATGCCGCCAAGGGTGCGGGGAGCGCCGTGGTCATGAACACGGCGCAGACACTCAGCTTCATGATCAACGAGGAGGATCATCTCCGAATGCAGGCGATTCGCGCCGGACTTCAGCTGGACGAGGTCTTTTCCATGATCACGCAAGCCGACAGCGAACTGGAAGAATCCCTCGATTTTGCCTTTCACCCGGATCTTGGATATCTGACAGCCTGTCCGACCAACGTCGGCACCGGAATGAGAGCGAGTGCCATGCTGCATCTCCCGGGACTCGTGATGTCGGAGCAGGTGAACAAGATCGTCAATTCGGTCAACAAGATCGGCCTTGCTGTCCGGGGACTCCACGGCGAGGGCACCGAGGCGATGGGGAATCTCTTCCAGGTTTCCAATCAGACCACTCTCGGGGAGGCCGAGGCCGAAATCATTGGGCGACTCAACAAAGTCATTTTTCAGATTCTGGAACACGAGCAGAATGCGCGGCAAATTCTCCTTCAGCAACGGGCGGAGACCCTGCTTGACCAGATAGGTCGCGCCTACGGCATTCTCTGCCATGCCCATTCCATCACTTCCAAGGAGGCTCTGAATCTTCTCTCCTTCATCAAGATGGGAGTCGATTTGGGATTGTTTCCACCGCCGAACCGCCTGCAGATCGACGAACTCTTCATCGAGACGCAGCCGGCCCATCTCCAGAAAGGACTTCAGGCCACAAAACTTGGGGCGGAGGAACGCGATTCCTTGCGCGCCGCGTTAATCCGCGCAAAGTTAAAGATGATGCCGGAACCGGAAATCGGGAAAATACCAACCACTCCGTCAACAACCACCACCAGCGAGGAATCATGATGAATAACTTCACGCCACGCGCACAACAGGTCATGCAGCTTGCCCGCAAGGAGGCCGACCGGTTCAACCACAACTACGTCGGCACCGAGCATCTCCTGCTCGGTCTGATCAAACTGGGCCAGGGGGTGGCGGTGAATGTCCTGCAAAAAATGGGACTCGATCTGGAAACCGTCCGCCAGGAGGTCGAGAAGCAGGTTGGCTCGGGTCCCGAAGCCAAAATGTCAGGAAATATTCCCTACACGCCCCGCGTGAAAAAAGTTTTTGCGCTGGCTGGCAAGGAGGCCAAGGCGTTGCAGCATTCCTATGTCGGTACCGAACACATTCTGCTGGGACTTCTGCGCGAGGGGGAGGGGGTCGCCGCCCGTGTCCTGAAAAATCTCGAAGTCGATTTGGATCGCACCCGCAACGAGGTGCTCAAGGAACTTGATCCCAATTTTTCCCCTGCGGAAGAGGGGGGCGAGGAATTTGACGAGGCCGAGGAGGTCTCCTCCGCCGGAGGCCCTGCCCGCAAGGAGAGCAAGACCCCGGCCCTGAAGGCCTTTGGGCGCGACCTCACCGAACTGGCCCGGGAAGGGAAGCTCGATCCGGTCATCGGCCGTGCCGAGGAGATCGAACGGGTCATTCAGATTCTCTGCCGCCGAAGCAAGAACAACCCCGTCCTGATTGGAGAGGCGGGCGTGGGCAAGACAGCCATTGCCGAAGGGCTTGCCCAGGAGATCGTCAATGCCAACGTCCCCGAGTTGCTCACAGACAAGCGCGTCATCACGCTTGATCTCGCCTTGATGGTCGCCGGCACGAAATACCGCGGGCAGTTTGAGGAGCGGATCAAGGCGGTGATGGATGAGATCCGCAAAAACAAGAACATCATTCTTTTTATCGACGAACTGCACACCATCGTGGGTGCCGGTTCCGCCGAGGGTGCGATGGATGCCTCCAACATCATCAAGCCTGCGCTCAGCCGCGGAGAACTTCAGTGCATCGGTGCGACGACCCTCAACGAATACCGCAAGTATATTGAAAAGGACTCCGCTCTCGAGCGCCGCTTTCAGTCTGTGAAAGTCGAAGCCCCCTCCGTGCAGGATACCATCCTCATTCTCAAGGGACTTCGCCCGAAATATGAGGCGCATCACAAGGCGGTGATCACCGATGTTGCCTTGGAGGCCGCAGCGAAGCTTTCCGATCGATACCTTACCGGGCGATTCCTGCCTGACAAAGCCATTGACATCATGGATGAGGCAGGATCCCGGGCCCGCATCGGGGCGATGACCCGCCCCCCGGCGACCAAGGAGCTGGAAGCCGCCATCGACACCATCCGTGGCGAGAAGGAAACTGCCATCAAGGCTCAGGATTTTGAAAAAGCCGCAGCCCTGCGTGACTCCGAGAAGAAGGCCAAGGAGGATCTCGAGACCGCCCTTGCCGCCTGGAGAAAAAATCGTGACGAGAGGGAAGTCATTGTCGGCGAAGAAGAGATCATGCATGTGATTTCCAAGTGGACGGGCGTTCCGCTCCAGCGCATGGAGCAGAAGGAGACCCAGAAGCTTCTTGCCATGGAGGAGGAACTTAAAAAGCGCGTCATCGGTCAGGATGAAGCGGTCACTGCCATCAGCAAGGCGCTCCGCCGTTCCCGCGCCGATCTCAAGGATCCCCGCCGTCCCATCGGCTCCTTCATCTTTCTCGGCCCGACCGGTGTCGGGAAGACCTTCCTGGCGCATTCGCTGGCCGAGTTCATGTTCGGTGATCCCGATGCGATCATTCAGATCGACATGTCCGAATACATGGAGAAATTCACCTCTTCCCGCCTCATCGGCTCCCCTCCCGGCTATGTTGGCTATGAAGAGGGTGGCCAGCTGAGTGAAGCCGTCCGACGCAAGCCCTATTCCGTCGTGCTTTTTGATGAAATCGAGAAGGCGCATCC
>Ga0302277_1003393_pt1 | contig 10899 bp, 9 predicted proteins | sample III_Bog_N3_1_FD_198759 | JGI IMG/M metagenome (GOLD analysis project Ga0302277, IMG submission 198759) | Peat permafrost microbial communities from Stordalen Mire near Abisko, Sweden - III_Bog_N3_1 | ecosystem: Environmental > Terrestrial > Soil > Wetlands > Peat | place: Sweden: Abisko... | reverse complement strand
CCGTTGCCCGGAATCATTTCAAGCTGGTACACTTGGCTGGCCAACTCCATTACCTGGAGCAGCTCCGCGTCGTCCGTCGGGACGCCGATGATCAGCTACATGTACAAGACCAATTACACCATCTATTCCAATTCGATCCCCAGCGACAGCCTGACGCTATCCAGCACTTTGGGAGTAAATCTTGCGGCGGGTTTCACCCCGACCGATGGCACTTTCAAAGGGACGGTGGGCGCCAGCGGTACGGGCAAGATTTCGGCGAATTTGCCGGGAGCAGCCGGCGTGAAGGTATTCGCGGAGGGTAATGTTGGATTGAACGGCACGCTGAAGCTTGCCTTTGCCGGGTTGAATCCGCCGGCGATCACACCCGGTTGGGGCGTCTCGTTAACCGTCAAGGACGGGGTGAAAGCGCCCGCCGCGAGTTTTATTCCAGCCGTGCTGCCGGCGGCGGCCCCGGCGATTACCTTCCTCCAAAGTGTATGGGGCGTCAAATCAGTCATCAACAGCCTTAAACTCGGGGCGACCCTCACCGAGGGCGGCTCGCTCAATGGCGTTTACCAGAATGCGGCCTTGGGCAGTTGTTTCCTCTACACGACCAGCCTGACTGGAAAGCTGAATGCCGGGCTGGAATTGGAAGCCGCGGTGGAGCTCGGCCCGGTAATGGCGAAAGTTTACGGGGGAGGCCAAGGCACGGTGGCAATCAATCTTTGCCCGGAGCTGGCTTTCAACAGCCTTACGCTTGAAGCTTATGCGGGCGTCTCCGCCAGCGCATATATTTTCAGTTTCGACAAGCGGTATTCGGCGACATTGATGTTCGGCGGAGCGGCCAGCCCGATGTTCGCGTTGGATAACCCCGGCTTGCCTGTGACCCGGGATTTTGAGAGCCCTGCCAGTGTCTGGGAACCGATCGGCAATACCCTTTCCTCGTGGGGGCCGGCCGACCAGTTGATAGCGCCCGTGAGTACGACTGCGCCTGGATTCATTAAACCCCTGACTTCAGACAACAGTCTGTCCAGCCAAAGCATCGTGGTCTCAAACGTCCTGGACTCCGCCAGTCCGTCTATTTATGCGGATTCCTCGGAAACAGTGGTGCTGTTCACCTTATTTGATGCCACGAAGCCGTGGTACGCGGCAACTGATATCGGCGCCTTGCGTCAGACCAATGGCGGCGCATGGACGTTAAGCCAGGTGACGCAAGATAGTACGGCCGATTTCGCACCGAAGGTGGCCGGCGTTAACACGAACCTGTTATTAGGGGCTTGGGAACGGATTGACGGAGACATATCCGGAACCACGAACCCGGTGCAGGTCGTGGGCGACCTGGAAATCGTCGCGGCATGGTTCGATCCCGAGTCCGGAACCTGGAGTACTCCCATCCAACTCACCACCAACTCGGTGGTGGACCGCGACCCGCTGCCGGTGGTGTTTGGCTCGACGCAGGGCATCTTCTGGGTGGAAAACGCGGGAGACGACGCGATAGGCGATGTTACCAACGGCGATAGCCTGATGTATTCGCAATGGACGGGAAGCGGGTGGTCGACCCCGCAAGCCTTATGGACTTCAGGAACCAACGGGATTCTCTCCTTCGCATTCGTGGCGGATGGATCCGGCCAGGGTCACGTGGTGTTCGAGGTGGACCAGGACGGGGAGCAGGATACCGTCAGTGATCGCGAGTTATACACTTTGGCCACCGCCGGGGGCGTCTGGCAACCGGCCGTCCAGCAGACCTTCGACAGCGTGGGCAACTCAATGCCGGTCCTAGTGGCGCCCAATGGCAATCCGGTGTGCGTCTGGAATCAGGGGGGCACACTGCTTTACACGCCGCTCAACGCCTGGAACGCGAAACCGGTTTATGCGCAGGTGACACCAGTTACGGACGCGCCAATCCTCGCGGGAGTAACCATGCCCGGCGGGGCGGCGGTGGCTTATGCTGCACAGTCGCTGGATGGCGTGGAGCTTTACAGTTCGTTCTACAATGCGGCGCAGGATGTCTGGACGCTGCCGCAGCAACTGACCAGCGATACCAACGAGGAAAGTTCCGTCGCGCTGGCTTTTGACGACACCAACCTGGTGACCGCCTACGAGGATACCCAGATGATTTACACAAACGTGGATTTGGTTGTGAGCAACCAGTCGGTGACGGTGTCCAACGCGCCGGCGCCCGGCCGCACCGATTTGTGCGTACTGAAGTACTTGCCGGGGTCGGACGCAGGCGTGCTCAACGGCTCGCTTAACCTGGATCCGCCCAATCCGGCACCCGGCACTAACGCAACCGTTAGCGCGGTGATCGAGAATTTTGGCGACGTGCCATTGCAACAAATCCCGGTGGCATTCTACGATGGAGATCCACAGGCCGCGGGTATAATGATCGGCAGTCTGCAGTATGTCGTGAACCTTGGGGGAGGCGGCGCCACGCAACAAGTTTCGGTCGTGTGGAACGTGCCGGGGGGAAATTCGTCACACCAGGTTTTTGTGGTGGTGGACCCGGGGGATACTCTGCCCGACCGCGACCGATCCAACAATACCAACAGTCTGCTGTCAGTATTGCCTCAGCTCGTCGTGGATTCGACCGCAGACACGGAAGATGGTCCTAGCAGCACTTTACTGGTCGCGAATATCTTAAACCAAGGCGTCATTTCTACGGGACCGTTTACAGTGTCCTGGCGGCTGGGAAGTCCTGATGGTACAGAAATCGCCAGCAGCCAAGTCGGACCGCTCGCGGCGGGACAAAGTGTTCCGGCCACGGCCACGTGGAACACGAGCGACATCCCGTTCACCTCACCCTACGCCGTCGTTTACACCATCGCGGACAGCAGCAACAACGTGGTGGAATTTGACGGAACGAACAGCACTTACATGCAGATGGTCAGCGTGGTGCCCAGTTGGGTGCCGCAAATCACGGGCATCAGCGTGACGAACAGGTCGTCGGTGCAGATTCAGTTTAACGCGGCCAACTCCACGCCGGCCGATTTCGTTATTCAAGGCAGTGATTCGCTAGTAGCGCCCGTGTCCTGGCAAGCGGAGTCCGGGGCGACCATCACCGCGGTGTCACCAGGAGTGTTTCAAGCCGTCGTTCCGGCCCAAGGTAATATGATGTTCTATCGCGTGCAGACGACGTCGCCTTGAGGCGCTAATCACTTTTGAGGTGCGATTCTTAAGACCCATTCGCAGTGTTCCCGCTTTTCATCGTTGCGGCCTGGCCTCGTTCAAGCCGTATTCAAAAGGGCGCATCCTGCTGCCCCCGGTTTTCGGAAGCCGGACCCTCACCCTGATCCTCTACCGTCGGACGGGAGAGCGATTGGATGATTGCTGTTATTTGTAAACGGGTCGAGCGTGATACAGCATCCGGTGGTTCGGAGATTGGGGGCAGTGGTAGGATGCGCCCAACTCACGGGGACCTGACCCGGAAAAACTGCTTCGGGAAGTTGGTAACGGGCGTGGTGAACTGGAAGATTGACCCGTTGCCGATGATATTCGAATAAAAAGTCCAGTTAGCAGGTTCCAGATTAGTGGTTTGCTGGATCGTATAACTTTGGTTGTTGGCGGTCCCAAAACTGAATTTGAAAATATTGCCCGTTTTCCCCGGCGATTGGATCTGCGCCGGCACGGTTCCAGTGACCACCAGCTCAACATAATTTGGGAAATAGCTGACTGTAATGCCCGCCGGAGCATTGGTGCTGCTGAAAGTCCCGCTGACAGAGTTGCAAGACAGGATTTCAAATTGGTCGCCTTCTACCGGAACATAACCATTGGCCAGAACCACGTTCAAAGGGCCGCTCAATGAGACGTCGCCGGCTGCCGCGAGCTGACCAGATTGGTTGGGATTCGAGCCTCCCAACGAGACCGTGAAACTGCCACCGTTTTGTGCGAATCCGCCCTGTTGGATGGCGAGCACCCCGCTATGCGAATTGAGCGCATCGGGCAAGGCAAACGGGGTGACGATCCGCCCTGCCTTAAAAACCGTGCAACAAACAGGTGTTGCACGGCTGGCCTGCACCCGGAAAAACAGAAAATCAGCCGACACGACACCGGAGGCAAAACCAGTGGCTTTCCGTGCAACAGATTGCAACACCCCAAGTGTGAAACAATGCGTGAAACAGGCGTTTTGTGAGTTTTCGGCCAACATCGGTTATCGCATTTATTCATGCGGGGAAAGGGCGTATTTAGGGGGTTGTCGCGCAAGGGAAGTTTTGGTTTAGCAAACCAGCGCCTTCAGCCACTCGGCCATCTCTCCAAACCCATTCAAATTCCCTGCCTTGATCGAATTGCTATTTTGCACGTCCCGCCCGCCCGCTGGCAAGTCGATTCGTCAGCGCCGGTGGATCGGCCTAATAGCGTCCAAATTCCTAAAGGAATGCCTTTGCTTTCGCCGCGAGTGCCGATCAAAGGCTGCCACCGTGGCAAAAATAAAACCTCTGAAACTGGAGATCAGCCAGCTGCGCAGCGGCTGGTTGAAGGCGGAAAACATGTCCGACCCGAAGCGACGGCGGAATTGGCCCCCTTTAGGGAGCGTCATTGCGCTGCGGCGACCGGACAGCGCAGCGCACTATCTTGCATCATTCCTCTCCGGGAGGTGCCTCTGACACTTGGCGTCCATTAACCTCGAAGGGCAATCAGCCCGTCGATGTGAAGTGCAATGCCAGAGCGAAGCGCGACACCGCTTTGGGGGAGAGACCGAACGGATACATATTCCTTGAACCGCTCCCATAAAATGAAAAAAATCAAAACTTTTTGATTCAAGGATTATCAAAACCAGTACGAACGACAAATTCAGGAAATTAAAAGGATTCACCCTGATTGAAGTGCTGATGGTCATTGCCATCATCGCCGTTCTGGCCGCCTTGTTGTTGCCAGCCCTCAGCTCCGCGAAAAAGCGGGCTCAGCGCACGACCTGTCTGAACAATCTGCAGCAGCTCAATCTGGGCGCCCGGATGTATGCCGATGATTTACATGACGCTCCGCCTTCCCCCGGCACGGCGGCAGCCGGGACCAACACAATGCTCCTCTATTCCGGTTACAAGGAGCTCATGAAAAATGACGTCGGCTTGAAAGGCGCCTCGTCACCACAGGACAAGTTGTTTGCCTGCCCGGCGGATGTATTCTTTCCAAGTTTCTTTTTAACCAACGCCACCTGGCTTAGGCACTATGTGTCCATGAGTTTTCATGACCAGCCATTTTCTGATTTTTCCAACTATGTGTTTAACGGTGGAAACAATGTCATCAAAACGAACAAATTAAATAACCTCCCTGTGCCCCGTCCCGGCCTCACGGGTGTCAAGTTGAGTTCGGTGAAACATCCCAGCCGGACGGCCTTGATCTCGGAAGGCTCGGCTCCAGGACTCTGGTCGTGGCACGATCCGACGCCTCCCGTGGTGTTTAACGGTGCTAAAAACATGGTCAGCTTTGTCGATGGCCATGTCAGCTACATCAACATTTTTTGGGACAGCGCCTTTAACGGCGGCATATCAGAAGCATTCATGTATGACCCGCCTGCCAGCTACGATTATCAATGGAGCCCAAATTGACGGCTTCTTGGCCGTCTTCTCGATTTTGGGCACGGTTTGGCGAACAATGTTACCACTCGCCAACGCTTGCCGACCACTGGGACCTCGGCGGCTCTGTGGCAAAGTGAAAATGCATGAGGATCGGCTCCTGCAATTTGTCAGGCCAAACCCGTGATCAGTCTGAAATGCTGATAGAAGTAGGCTGACTTCACTGAAAGGATGTATTCTTTATAGCGTGGTGTGTTGCGTATGTCGAGGGGAACAAGACTGTGATGCAACTCCTCGTAGCGAACTGGCAAAAAATTCACATTCATAGGCTGCGGATCCGCAGTCCCGGCAATAATGCGAACTTGCTCGCCTGCGGCAAGTTGGCAGGAACCGCTGAAGGTGATGGGTGCAGTAAAAAGAAACTGGACGTGCGCATCGCAACCGTCAGTGACCTCCCAAATCTGGCCTCCTTGCGGAAAAGATGCTGGTTCGCTCATAATACAAAATGAGCCTTAAAATGATGGCAAACCATCTTATCGCGGCATATCTCGTTCTCCATAATATGCTTGTATCTCAGGCTATTTCGTTTGTCAACCAGGGTGTTATCCCATAACCATTCGAACCGCGCCACCGCCGAGTCATTGGCGGTCATCGCAGCGCAATGCCCTTACCTACTGAGGGGCCGATTGGACCCGGCCTGGGGGTGGCAAAGAATTTCTCCGGGGATTCTGCTTCAACTCCACTCCGGAAATTGGGTTGTATTTAAATCCAACGTGGAGATGGAGGCCAGGTCGGAATCATCCAGGGTAAAATCAAAGATATTCACGTTTTCCGCGATATGCGCTTTCTGGGAGGATCTGGGGATGGCAATGATTCCCCTTTGGAAATGCCATTTCAGGCTGACCTGCGCAATGGTCTTATTGTACTTGTTTCCGATGCTGGCAAGCGTGGCATTGGTGAAAAGCCCGTTTCGGCCTTCCGCAAAAGGTACCCAGGCTTCCATTTGCACGCCATGTTGCCTTAAGTATTCCAGCGACTTGCCTTCCTGGAAAAATGCATGGGTTTCGATTTGATGGATTGCGGGTTTCACGTCGCTATTTGCAATCAATTCGTCAAGTTGCGCGGGTTCAAAATTGCTCACGCCAATGGCCTTGATTCTGCCCTGATGTTAGAGTTCTTCCATGGCTTTCCAGGAACCTTTCACATCGCCACCAGGCCGGTGAATCAGGTAGAGGTCCAAATAATCCGTGCCCAACTTGTCGATCGAAGTTTGAAATCCTTTCTTCGCCTGTTCGTACCCCATATCGGATTTCCACAGTTTTGAGGTGATGAAGATCTCTTCGCGTTTGATTCCACTCTGTTTGATCCCGGCGCCGACGGACGGCTCAGTACCGTAGATCATGGCGGTATCAATCAGACGATAGCCAAACATGACGGCATCGGCCACGCACCTGACTCTGACGTCGCCGTCGAGGGTCATGGTACCCAATCCGAGTCGCGGCATTTGCAGGCCGTTGTTGAGGGTCACGGACGGAATCAAATACCGACTTGTCGGGATTGCTTCAGATTGCTGATTAAACGGCTTATATTTCGCAAGCATACTTTAATGATGGCTCAGTCACCGTCGATTGGGCAGGCGCAGCAACCTGTTCAAAAAGCTCCGCGCGAAAATCGCTCACTATCGGAATCATGCGACCGTGCATTCCAGCATGAATACCGCGTGCGGCTTGGTCTCGAAATGCGGCTTGAAATTGCGCATCATCGCAAAACTCAATGAGTGCTTGATAGTGTGGCATCTTGGTTTTTGTTCGCGCGCCCGCGTTCCTAAGCAGACGGAACCCAACAATCGAACCAGCTTCCCGAAGCTCACGAAGAAACTCATGAACGATGTTCAATCCCACTGCTTCGTTGACTCCATCGCGCAAATTAAACCAAACATTGTAGTGAATCATAGTCAAGTTGTCTCACGTAAAAAGCCTCGGTCACAGGCGTCTTGCCGACAAATGCAATAATGAAACCCCATTCTCACGCTCGATCCAAATCTCAAGGGGTGGTGGCCTTTGGCTCCGGCGCGATATTGCGGGGCGTCTTTCGCACTTTTGCGTAAATATAAACAAGCGCTCCATTCACGATCAGCCACCCAGCAAGGACAGCCAATCCGCGAGCGGTCGCCTCGGCATGTGTCCAGTTTGTTAACCAATCTGGTTTGCGGCTGACCCACTCTGGCTGAACAAGTCGGTGCGGCCAGTTCTGACAAATAACGTCAGCATCCGTGGTCTTTGGCTCCCAAAGGATATCAAACGAAAAACCAAGAGGTCGTAGCGCCCAGCATCGAAGCAAAGCAGGAGCCATGAGTGTTGCTCCGACCAATCCAAAGATAACCAACACTTTGTAGTCTGTCCGCCTTGATGTGAACCGGATGCTATTCATAATGAACGCGAACGCCGCATAAAGCAGAGCCACCGCCGACTCGCGACGGCGAAGCGGCAGCGTCCGGCTCCGGTGGCGTTAGGCGCTTTTTTACGGCCACTGACTGTCATAAATCTCCGTTCGTGCAAGCGTTTGATTCGAGTCGTCGTTCTCCAGCCGCGCCTCGGACATTCGCGTCCCTTCGCGTCTGGGAGGCGGCTGCGAGGCCAACGTTCGGCACACTTAGCGGTTAATCCTGTCCCCATCCTGTTAATCCTGTCAAAAAAAAACAGCCCGCATTCCCTTTTGTTCAAAGATTTCTGGTGAGGTCGGACATTAGCGTCCCTTCGCGTGAATTCGCGGTTGGAAACGTCTCGGGGATTCCACCCCACACCCCACCCATTTGGCTGTTCATTATCCCCATGCTAACGTTGGAGCCGTGAGAATATACCTGCCGACACTATGCGCTGCATTCGCTCTCGGCTGTGGGATTGCCGGGGCATCTGATCAAGACACCCCTGCTCCGCCGCAAACCAATCCTGTGGAATCCATTCCAATGCCGCTGCCCGCACCGGTCCAACCCCCGAACGTGGTGCCTCTCTCTGATGGCGAGCAGCTCGGCAAAGACATCTTTTTTGACCATACCCTTTCCGATCCGGAAGGTTATTCATGTGCCACCTGTCACCAGCCGGAAACGGGGTTTACGGGACCAAGTTCGGAGTTGAATCGTGTGGCCGGACCGACGCCGGGCGTCGTTCCCGGGCGCACCGACCGGCGCAAACCCCAATCGGTGCCTTATGCCACGTTCAGTCCGGAAGGTCCCCAGCTCGTTGCCGGAACCTATCTGGGGGGCGAATTCTGGGACGGTCACGCCCGGGACGCGGGGGCGCAGGCCGGCATGCCGTTGATCGATCCGATCGAAATGGCCAACCTGCCGGAGGGTCCCTTTCCGCCGCAGGCCGGCGGTTATTCCCCGCTCGTTGTCAGCAAATTGAAAGGCCGGCCATATGCCCCGCTGTTTGAAAGGGTTTTTGGACGCGGCGTTTTCCAAACCTCCACGGACCGGCAGGTTTATGCCATGGTGACCAAGGAGCTGGCGCAGTATGAAGCCTCGGCGGAGATCAACCAGTTCAGTTCCAAATTCGACGCGTGCACGAATGGCACACCGCCCATGAACCTCTACCAGTTCACACCCTCGGAAGAAAACGGGCGGAAACTCTATTTCGGCAAGGCCCAGTGTTTCCAATGTCATTCCTCGGCCTCGCTCGGCGGGGTGGCGCAGGCCACCCAAGGCAGGGAAACTTTTACCATGTATTGTTACGCCAACATCGGAGTCCCAAGAAATCCGGCGAATCCGTACTATGCGGAGACGAACTGCATTGCCAACCCGAACGGGTGCAATCCGTTGGGGCCGGATTACATCGATTACGGCTTGGGCGCAAACCCGAATCCGGCGCCGGACGGCACGCGCTTCATGAACACCACGCCCGGCGACATTCCGCAATTCCGCGGCATGTTCAAAGCCCCGAGCTCCCGGAATGTCGACCAGCGGCCTTATCCCGGTTTCGTGAAATCGTACATGCACAACGGAGTGTTTAAGAGCCTGGAGGAGGTGGTTCATTTCTATAACAAGCGGAACATCGCCACAAACGCGGAGGGGAACGAGGTGACCTTCGTTCTGACGATCGGTCCGCCGCCCGGTTACCGGGCGATTTTCGCGCCGCCGGAAGTCACGAACAACATCCAGAATGACTACGGCCTGACGCCGGATCAGGCTGCGGGCATCAATTTGCTCACCACTTCCTCAAATTCGGTTGCCGATAGTCAAACCTTCGCCCTGTTCAATGGCCAGGTCGGCAACCTCCAATTAACGCCCCAGGAGGAAACCGACCTGGTCAATTTTCTCAAGACCCTCACGGACGGTTACATGCGGCCCCAACAAGTTGCCGCGGGAAGTGCGAGCCCGACGGGCCATTAGACCATTGACATCAAAAACCATGGCCACTTGGAGCGAAGCCCCGATTAAGTTGGTGGGGCGGGAGTCTTGCTGTCGATCATCGACTCGAGCCCACTTCTCCCTTCCGCCATCTACCCTCTGCACTCTGAACTCCCCTCTCAACCCACTTCCTGATATTGCGCGGTGGGGCGAGAGTCTCTCGAGCCCTAACTGAACCAGCCTAACAAACCTTAGAATTTTAGGCTTCGAGCGACTCTCGCCCCACCACGAATAACGAGCGGACACACGTTTTTGAAACACTACAACTCCAGCTGCCTGTCATGAAAATGTCGAGATTCCGACAGGGCGTCGATTGGCCGACGCAATGCAGCCGCAATTTTGGCAGCCAACCGGCCGGCTGGCGCGGGAAAATGGAATTAATTTTTCAGGCAGTCACTGCCCTTTTCCACCTTGAGGCGACGGCGGATATGAAGTTGGCATAGCCAATGCATTTCCACCCGCTACCGGGAGTTTTTGCATGAAGGAATTATTGAATATCAGTGCTGCTCTACAAGATTTGGCTGGCCAGCCCTGCGCCCTGGCAACCGTCGTTGACGTCGAGGGTTCGTCTTATCGACGGCCCGGGGCGCGGATGCTGTTGAGTCCGGACGGACGTTCCTGGGGCATGATCAGCGGCGGGTGCCTGGAACATGACGTGATGGAGCATGCGCAGCGGGCCCTGGAAACGGGCCAGGCCCTCACGGTGCGCTACGATTCCACGTCGGCCGATGACATTGTGTTTGGCACCGGGCTCGGCTGCAACGGGATCGTCAATGTGTTCGTCGAACCGGTGACGGCACAATTCCGCCGGCTGTTTGTCCGGGCCATTGAAAGCTGCACCCGGACGCGGGAGCGCGGCGGCATCGCCACCCTCCTGCATCAGGAAGGCGGCGCGGTGCGATCGTGGGAACATGCTTTTTTGAGCCGGGGTGGCAATTGGATCGGCGGCGGCCCCAATGTCCGGAAATTGGATGCCATTCTGGCCGGAAGCGATGGCGAGCCGTT
>Ga0302277_1003391_pt1 | contig 10900 bp, 6 predicted proteins | sample III_Bog_N3_1_FD_198759 | JGI IMG/M metagenome (GOLD analysis project Ga0302277, IMG submission 198759) | Peat permafrost microbial communities from Stordalen Mire near Abisko, Sweden - III_Bog_N3_1 | ecosystem: Environmental > Terrestrial > Soil > Wetlands > Peat | place: Sweden: Abisko... | reverse complement strand
CGATGCACTTAAAAGAACTCAAAGACAAAAAGGCGCACGAACTTTTGGAACTTGCCCTTGAATTAAAAATCGAAAACGCGAGCAACCTTCGCAAACAAGATCAAATTTTCATGATCCTTCAGAAAAAAGCCGAGAAGGACGAACACATCTATGCAGACGGAGTGCTTGAATGTTTGCCGGACGGTTTTGGCTTTTTACGGGCGCCAGAATACAATTATCTTCCGGGTCCAGATGATGTGTATGTTTCTCCTTCTCAAATTCGCAGATTCGGGCTTCGTACGGGCGATACGGTAAATGGTTCGGTCCGCGCGCCAAAAGAGGGCGAACGCTATTTTGCGCTCCTCAAAGTCGAACAAGTTAATTTTCAAGCAGCCGAACTCAACACGGACCGAGTTTTATTTGATAACTTAACCCCGCTTTATCCTACAAAGCGTTTAAATCTTGAATACCAGCCAACCAATCACAGCACTCGAATCATCGATCTCATGGTACCGCTCGGGAAAGGCCAGCGGTGTCTGATCGTTGCTCCCCCTCGTGCGGGCAAAACCGTTCTCATGCAAGATGTGGCAAACGCAATCACATCGAATCATCCTGAAGTAAAGCTGATCGTGCTTCTCATCGATGAACGTCCCGAAGAAGTCACCGACATGCAGCGGTCTGTGAAGGGCGAGGTCATCAGTTCCACGTTTGACGAACAAGCGTCCCGCCACGTTCAGGTTGCCGAGATGGTAATCGAAAAAGCAAAGCGCCTCGTTGAAAACAAATACGATGTCGTGATTCTGCTCGATTCCATCACTCGCCTCGCGCGAGCTTACAATGCGGTCGTGCCTCCGAGCGGAAAAATCCTCTCGGGTGGTGTGGATTCAAACGCGCTTCATAAACCAAAACGCTTTTTCGGCGCGGCAAGGAACATCGAAGAAGGTGGCTCACTCACGATCATCGCGACTTCGCTTGTGGACACGGGATCCAGAATGGATGAGGTAATTTTCGAGGAGTTCAAAGGAACGGGTAACTCGGAAATCGTGCTCGATCGAAAGCTCATGGAGAAACGCATTTTCCCATGCCTTGACATCAATAAATCTGCGACCCGCAAAGAGGATCTCCTGCTTCCAAAAGAAGTCATCAATCGCATCTGGATTTTACGCAAAGTACTTCATCCGATGAATACGGTGGATGCAATGGAATTTCTCCTGAGCCGCGTTGCTCAGACGAAGACGAACGAAGACTTTATTAAGTCGATGAGTACGTAGATAAACAAGAATGCTTATTTTTGAAAAAGTATTAACCTAATCCCTCCCCTGATTTTGAAATTAAATACATCGATGTTTTGGCCAAAAGTTGGCGGCGGGGCCTCTTTTCGAGAAATACGCCACTCTTGCGCTTCAATTACTCATTTATAATTCAATCCATGCGCGAAAAACCCTATTCATGCATTGCTCACTCGTCTCAGCCAAATCTATGCATCAACTGGGTTAACCAAGATATGTCGCATTATTTTTTAATGTCGCCATTTGCGCGAAGCCTTGCCCATAATGCTCGTCAGTAAGTTTCATGGATACATGTGGCATTTGTGGGTCAGAGTTATTAATCGCCGGAAGCGCCCGCACCTTGACGTGGATTTCATTGTTCACTCGTGATCAAGGCCGGCGCGATTAATCGAACTCAAATTAAGCGGTGACGAGGTCTCAAAAAGTTTTCGCATTTTGCGCCCTACTTTCCAACGTGCGAAAAACTTCAAATCGTCGAGAACCTAAAGCGTCCATTTCAAAATCAAACGGGCGTTGAGGTTAGAAATACACTTAAATTTTTAGAGAATTAGGATTTAGTACACAAAAAAACGTAATTTCCTGAAAATCCGGAAAATTTAAGGTATACTGACCACAATTTTAAACCCATGTTCGACAAACTAGAATCCGTAGAATCACGCTTTAACGAAATCGAGCACAAACTCGGAGACCCGGCACTTGCCGATCGGCCCGATGAGTTTCGAAGGCTCTCGCGCGAGCATTCTTCTTTGATTGAGATCGTCGAGGCATACCGCCATTACAAAAAGCTCCGCGCTGATATCGAGTCCAACAAAGAGCTTCTATTCGAAGGCGATGCGGAAATCACCGCGATGGCAAAAGAAGAGCTAAAAGCGCTTGAACCCGAACTTGAAAGGACCGCACAAAAACTCCAACTCCTGCTTCTTCCACAAGATCCGAACGATCAGAAAAACATATTGCTTGAAGTGCGAGCGGGCGCGGGTGGCGATGAGGCCGCACTTTTCGCGGCCGAATTATTCAGATCCTACCAACGTTTTTCAGAACGACAAGGATGGCGGGTCGATGTCATGTCCGTAAGCCAGGGCGAAAAAGGTGGGGTGAAAGAAATCATTGCTCTCATCGAAGGTACCAAAGTTTATTCACGTTTGAAGTTCGAAGCGGGCGTTCACCGTGTTCAACGGGTGCCCGAAACCGAAGCCATGGGACGCGTACACACCTCGACCGTAACGGTTGCGATTTTGCCCGAAGCCGAAGAGGTCGATATTGTCATTAAACCCGCGGATCTTAAAATCGACGTCTTTCGCTCAAGCGGGGCGGGCGGGCAATCGGTAAATACAACGGACTCTGCAGTTCGCATCACGCACTTGCCTACCGGAGTCGTGGTCGCGTGCCAAGATGAACGCTCTCAGCTCAAGAACAAAGATAAAGCGATGAAAATCCTGCGGTCACGGATTCTGGAAGCAGAACAAGAACGCGTGGACCGCGAGCATTCCGACACGAGGAAAGCGATGGTGGGCACGGGTGACCGAAGTGAACGCATCCGCACCTACAATTTCCCGCAAGGAAGATTAACAGATCACCGCATTGGATTTACGATTCACTCGCTCCCGGATGTAATGGCAGGACACATTGATCCGATTCTGGATGCGCTTCAGACCCATTATCAGGCTGAGGCCTTAAAGCAAGAAGGGTATGCTCAAGCTTAAAGTTGAACTTTGCCGTCACTTGCCCGAGCATGAAGCAGAGCTTGTACTACTACATGTTTTCCGAACTATGCATCCTCATCTTAAATCTTTTAGCGACCTAAAAATTTTGCAACCGATCTCAACACCCGAAATTAGACTCACGGCACTCGAAATTGCTCGCGCCAGAGAAAATGGAGTTCCACTTCAACATTTAATCGGAGTTCAATTTTTCTTTGAACATGAATACGCGGTAAATGCATCGACCTTGGTGCCTCGACCCGAAACCGAAGTTCTGGTGCAAGAGGCGCTAAATTATCTTAGAGAAAAAAAGGCGGAGCGGGCATTTACCATTGCAGAACTTGGCATTGGAAGTGGCGTGATTATCGGCGAAATCCTTTCACATTTTAAAAATGCACGCGCACATGCAAGTGAAGTAAGCCCGGGCGCTCTTGATCTCGCACGCCGAAATCTTCTCGGGATTTTGGGAAAGGATTTTGAGCAACGAATCGAGTTCCATACGCCTCCCGACGCAAGCGTGGGATTCGAAATTTTTTTGAATGCGGCTCCTTTTGATTTAATCGTATCTAATCCTCCGTATTTAAGCACGACGGATGAAATCTCCCCAGAAGTCACGCATCACGAACCTCACCTTGCTCTCTTTCCAGTCCATTCGGGGAAACACGAAAATCCAAATTATTTTTATGAAAATTTTCTGACTCACGCGAGAAAAATTTTAGCATCAGATGGCGTCGTTTTCTTCGAGATTCCGAATAATCGTGCAGAAGTTTTGCGCGAACGTTTTCTAAAATCGGGCTTCCGCGACACACGCCTGATCCCTGATCTGACTGGACGACCGCGCGTTCTTCAGGCAAGATTTTAAGAGATGGAAAGACTCAGAATCGAGGGAGGAATCCCGCTTCATGGCGAAATTTCAGTGAGTGGTGCAAAAAATGCGGCATTGCCCATCCTTTTTTCGGCTCTACTCACCTCGGAAAAATCGATGATCCGCAATATTCCTTTGCTTGCAGACATCAATACCACGCTTAAGGTTTTGGATGCGCTTGGATTAAAAACTCTTTTCAAACTCGAGGACCATTGCATCGAAATCGATGGAAGCACCCTCTCTTCGATAGAAGCTCCTTACGATTTAGTCCGTACCATGCGCGCGTCGGTACTCGTGCTTGGTCCTTTGCTTGCTCGTATGGGTGAGGCGAAAGTGAGCTTGCCTGGCGGTTGTGCGATAGGCGCACGGCCCGTCGATTATCATTTGATGGCCCTTGAAGCGCTCGGAGCAAGCTTTACGATCGAGGGCGGCTATATTCATGGCACGGCCCGAGCCGGGCTCAAAGGGGCAAAGATCGTGCTTCCGTTTCCAAGTGTCGGCGCTACCGAAAATGCACTCATGGCTAGTGTTTTAGCAAAGGGCTCCACTCAAATTCAAAATGCGGCCTGCGAACCTGAAATCGTGGATCTTGCTCAAGCGCTGCGCTCAATGGGTGCAAACCTATCTGGCGAAGGCACAAGCACAATTCTAATTGAGGGACGAGCGGCGTTACGAGGAATGAATCATTCGGTAGCACCTGATCGCGTTGAGGCGGCAACTTACCTTTGCGCGGGTTTTGCCACCAAAGGGAAGGTTACGGCATTAGGGATCAATGAATCCTATCTCAGCTCAGCACTCAAAACTTTTCGCGAAATGGGCGCCCAGGTCACAACGACATCAGATTCCGTAACAGTTGCCTACGCTGGCTCGATCCTTCCTACAGAAATCGAGACAAAACCATTCCCGGGATTTCCAACCGACATGCAGGCGCAATTCATGAGCTTGCTCTGCTTGGCCAATGGAAATTCGCTTGTGATTGAAACGATTTTTGAAAACCGCTTCATGCATGTGCCCGAACTTTCACGCTTGGGCGCAAAAATAAAAATCCAAGGAAACCAAGCTGAGATTTTTGGTCCCATTCAATTTTCTGGCGCAACGGTCATGGCGACGGACTTGCGCGCAAGCGCTTCATTAATCATCGCGGGCCTTGCCGCCAAAGGAACCACGTTCATCCGCAGAGTTTATCATCTCGATCGTGGCTATGAACACATTGAGCAAAAACTTTCGAAGCTCGGAGCAAAAATTTATCGAGAAAAGGAGTGAGGCTAAAATGGAAATCACACCCAAGCCCATTCATGATTATTGCGTAAAGGGCAGTTCGCCAGGAGCCGAGATTTTTGACGAAATTACAAAATTAACTTTAGAACGCTTTCCAAATGTCGCACACATGATGGTGGGTCGCCTTGAAGGCGCTTTTTTGAGTCTTGTCGCAAAACTTTCAGGTGCGAATCGCATCCTCGAGCTTGGGACCTTTACAGGCTATAGTTCGACCGCATTTGCGCTAGGGCTACCCGCAGATGGTAAAATCACGACGCTTGATCGAGATCCCGTCGCAACCTCCATTGCTAAAACCTTTTGGGAAAAGACAGGAGTCGCGGAGCGGGTCGAACTCATCCTAGGAGATGCCCGTTCAAACATCAAAACACTGATCGGCGAGATAGAAGATAGAACTCGAATGCCTTATGACCTAGTGTTCATCGATGTCGATAAAGCAAATTATCTTTTTTATTTTGAGTCAGCCCTGAAGCTACTCAAGCCCCATGGTCTTATTTTGATCGACAATGTTCTTTGGTCTGGCTACGTACTTCATCCCGAAGATGAATCGGATCGGACTATGATCGTGTTTAATGAGACCATTCAAAAAGATCCCAGAGTGGAACTCGTTATGCTTCCAATCCGAGATGGAATCACGCTCGCAAGGAAAAGGTAGATCACCCTTTGGTGTCTTAGGCTCATCATTATGCGCCCGCCCGAACGCGTGGGTTGCGCAGCAAACCGGAGCAGGATGCGTAGGTTACCGAGTAGGCTATCGGGCCCGACCTTTTAATAATGACACCCGCCCCCGCTTGAAGTCATGCCAGGCAAACAATTGCTTCCGTTTTTCTGCCTGATGATCTGATCAAGCGAGATCGCGTTTGCATCTTTATTATCAATCACCGTATCCACCGTCTGGATCGGTGCTGATCCCGATATCTGATACACCTGTTCCGCTCTAATGTGGATCCGCACATGATCCGCTACCGGACACCGGGTTATTCCTGTCGGCTGATTCGTCACCGTGTACTGAACCGCATTGGTCGCATTCGCTACCGGCGGACACGACGCTACTAACGCTGCCCTCACCAATATCGGACACTGCCTTGCATTTTGAATCTCTACCGCTGTCTTCTTCTCCGGATGAGGTGCTACCAACGTCTTCCCTGCACTCTTCGCACTCGCAATCAGAGCATTGTATCCTGTTCCACTTGGGATCTTAATCACTGATCCTTCTGCCACAAACTGCGTATTCCCATTTGAGCCATTCACAAAGTCCTGTTGACCGCCGTTTCCAGCAGCATTCCCATTCACCATCCCAGGCTGAATTCCATTCGGATCAAACTCACTAAACTGATTACAGCGCATTCCATCCAAGGTATAAAAACCACTCAGTGGCTTTCCACCCGCTCCCGCAAGTAACAGCGCATTGATCTCCTCACCCTCAGCTTTTGGGTCCGCCGACTCCCAAAGCGCATTAAAATCACCGGCTACACTTGAGTTGTCGATGCAATCAAACTTCACATCAGTTGAACTCTGCGTCGCACCCGTCGCAATATCATTCATGCAACACGCAAGTTTCTTGTTAATAATATTCCCCCACGTAGCCCCCGCAGCCACCGGAGAACTTGGATCACACTTATGGTTATTGCTTGTCGATCCCCACACGCAGGTCGGAGGATTCGTTGTTAAATTTAAATTATATCCTATCTGACACTTCCAGATGTGCCGATTATACGCGCCCAACTGGGTCGGCGCCGCAGGACTCGTTGGCAGGCTTATCGTTTGAATCACGGCTGGACTTGCGCCGCTTGCCATTGGCTCCTTATAGCCTCCCGCAATCACGTTCGTCAGTCCCGTCACCTTATTCCGCGTATAAACCTGAGACTTTCCACTGATATCATCCACGCTCGGATTAAACGTCGTAAAAATAAGATTAGGGTCCGTCATCGGAATCACAGGTTTACACACTACTCCTAGGAGTTTATTAGACGTGCTCACTCGCTCCGGATATTCATTCACATTCGGACACCCGCACTCCGCTCCATTTGAGGCATTTCCATTTAAGAACACTGACGCAAGCCTTCCATCCGATTGCCCATCCATCGCAATCGCAACCATCCCGTAGGATTTATTCGGAAGTCCAGTCGACGAGAAAGAAGCAATCGAATCAAGCGAGTCCCCACTAATGGGGTCACTCAGCGTTGGCGTTCCCGTCGTAAGCGGTGCAGTCAATGCTCCACTCCCCATGCACGCGCAATGAGGCAATCCATTGTATTGATAAAGCGGATAAGTCATTCCTCCGCTATTTACGGCAGGATCAGAATAAAGGTATTTGTATTGGGTCGCCGGATTCACCCAAGAATCAATCGTCCGCGGAGTTCCTGTTCCTGACGATGAAGAAACCTGCATCCCGTACGTCGTCGGTAAGCGTGAGTTCTGAACTCCTGCTCCCTGCGCGCAGATCGGATAGGGATTATCCGTATACTCTGGCGGCGTCGTCGGCAAACACTGGTTACCCGAAAGTGAATACCCCTGCGGACATTGGCACGCGCCATTCACCATGATCGCTCCAAGCGGACAACTCTGACAACTCCACGTCTGCGGATTAAACGTATATCCCGCAGCCGTGCACTTACAGCTTGGCGTAAGACCGCTTAAATCTAGCGTCGATCCAGATGACCCTGACTGCGGACACGAACGAACGCACGCAATCACATCTCCAGACGGAATACTATCCGCTCCCGCAAACGGCGAAGGATTCGGTTGATCCGGTAATACTACCGGCTTCCCGTATTTCTCTGACGTACCATCATACAAAAAGTTCGATCCAGCTCCACTTGACCAGTACCTCCCTGAATCTAAATAAAGTGGCGCGGGCGTTGCTCCAGGACCAGGCGTCGGCGTCGGCGTTCCAGGCGGAGGGGTCGGCGTGGGCGTTGGGGTGGGGGTTCCACCTCCAGGCGTGGGCGAAGGAGTGGGCGAGCCGCCACCACCACCGCAAGAAGTCGCTGTAAAACTATATTCAAATCCACTTCCATCTTGCGCTGGACAAATTGGTATATCTTGAATTCCGTTACAAGTTGCATCAGGTGCGCAATAAGTTTGGCTGGTAAGTCCTTCACTGCAATGCCCGTGTATCACCTTGCAAAGGTACTGCCCAGATGAACAACTGGAACATGTCGTTGGAGTTGGTGCAGGCGTCGGCGTCGGGCTTGCGCCACCACTACATCCATCCAATACTCCCTTTGCAGTAACTGTTGCCGTACAGCTTGTGGCACAACCACAAGCATCTGTTGTCGGCGTGCATTGCCAATCTAATGAAAACGGATGTCCCAAATCGCATCCGGTAAAGCAACTCGCTGTACAAGGACCACTAGGCAATCCCGCTTGAACCCTGCCTCCCGGTGCACAAAGGGGTTCCTTAGCACAAGATGACCCAGGCGTCGGGGTGGTTGGCTCGCACGTCCAACAACTGCTTGCCGTATGCGTCCATCCTCCGGGACATGGAGTGGATGGATGAGGATCCGCTTGCCAGCAAGCCATCGCCTGGGCCTCAGGCACCACTTTCGAAGCCGCAACGGTCGCTTTTACAACCGTCTTCTTCACTTCTTCATGCGTCCGAAGTCCACTCATCACATTTGCCCAAAGCACATCAAGCAATGGGCTACCCATGTGAACATTGTATCCATAGGTACTGTACTGAGACGCACTTAACATCGCAGGCTCATAGCCCGCCATGCACGAGCATCCTTGAATCGGAGCAGAATGAGATGGATTCACATCCCTCAACCGGTACTGATCATCCGATTGCAGATTACACACCAGTGCACTTCCATTCCACGTTCCCGTATTCCACGTCATGAGCGACGCCCAGTACGTCGTCGCAGCCCCACTCGGCGTCGGCATCGCAACTGCTGGAAATAACTTCCGAGAATTTGCACTGTTTGTGGCCACAGGATTTGAGCCCCACGCAGGCGCGTAACCTCCGCCTACGCACATTTTTGTAGGACCGGTCATCATCACGCTATTGCTTTGTCCAAGCACTCCGGGCGAAGTCGTCAGTACATCTACTCCGTTTGAATAATATCCCGTTATCCACTGCACTCCATACGTGCAATTTGCACTGCTACAGCTGCTATATTGAAACACCGGCTGGTTTCCAACTGTTGCGCAAACAGCACCCGGATGACAGGCACAATCCGCATTCGTATTGCAGATGCGGCCACTTCCTGCCGTATCCATGCACACGGGCGTAGGAACAGGAGTCGGACCAGGTGGCGGTGTTGGAGTTGATGGCGGCGGCGTGCCTCCTCCACCAGGAGGCGTGGCCCCAAGGGTAGGGAGCGGAGCGGGCGAGCTTCCCCCCGGCAAACAGGGTGCGGGCTCCCCACACGTGTATGCTACCGGGACACTATCACACATTGCGTAGCAGGGGGTGGGTGTGGGAGTTGGACACTTTTTTCCATTCCAGATTAATCCAACCATGTAATCATCATCAAACATTCCATCTGGGCACTTGCATATGGGACAATTTCCGGGAATAGAAAAGGTGCCCCCGGCCTGAAAGCACGCGCTCTGGTATGGAGCCAAACCCCACGGGGGAATCGCGCAGGTCGCGCGAGCGGTCGAGGGCATAAGTAATAAGTAAAAAATAAGGAGCAAAGAAAAAGCGGATAAGGCCTGCCTAGCGCCCTGCAGACTCAGGGCACAACGCCATTTATAATTACAGATTTGGTTTTTCCCCCCCCACCATACGCGTCCTGTTTCCCCTTATCTAAAATTGTAACAGAGTTTCTTTAGACACATCAACTTTTTTGCGATTTTAAGTCCAAGACAACAGTATTCATTACAGGCGTTAACTTCTTCGATTTAAGATTGATCGAACACCACTGTCCCTCAACCAAAACAAAAATTAAACCTTAAACGATCGAACTCATCAACGGGACTCACTTACCCATGTATGCAAAAGAGAACCAAAAACGAACACCATTGTATTTATAGCAACCGTATGTATAATCGCCCCATCAATAACCCGGTGCCCAGGCCACAACAACGGTAAGACTTCTTTCATGCTGATATCTATTTTTATCACTTCCCTCCTGTCGTCAAGAACCGCGCTGGGATACGATTTCAATTGCCATGATACTGCTTTCGAATTGAGCCAAAGCTTTTGGTTAAGAGACGAAATCGAAAAGCAAGTCCCACCCCAATTTCCTGCATCGTGCATATCTTTTAGCTTTCAATCGATGAGAAGATTACTTGGACAAAATGCGAGCGCAGCAACCTGTAAATCCGAGAGCGATGATTTTGTACGTGGTGGCGAGTTTCCCTGCTTGAGCCCAGCCTATGCTCAAGTGATCCAACGGCAATTAAACGTTGTGGCCGACTGTTTGGAAATTGATCCCAAACAAATGATTCCTAAAATCAAAAAGGAAAGTGGCTTCATTCAAAATGCCATTGGCCCCGGTGAAGATGCTGGCATTGGCCAGTTAACGCATAAGGCGCTTGATCAAATAGAGAAAGCACTACCAATTTATCGACACTTTATTCTCAAAAACAGTAAGCAAAAAGCAAGCTGTGCAATCCTCAGTACTTTTGATCAAAAAATCTTCGGAATTAAAAAAGACCTGCGACACCATCGTTGCCAGATCATCGCAGGACCTGATAACCCTTTGCGGGCGATTATGTTCACCGCAGTTCTTTTAAAAGACATGCGCATACTTACCGACCATGATCTCACCCACTTTCGAGTTTTTGACTTGCTTGAAACTGCAGGACTGAAAAGCCAACAGTATGATCACGGGCACCTC
>Ga0302277_1003388_pt1 | contig 10911 bp, 12 predicted proteins | sample III_Bog_N3_1_FD_198759 | JGI IMG/M metagenome (GOLD analysis project Ga0302277, IMG submission 198759) | Peat permafrost microbial communities from Stordalen Mire near Abisko, Sweden - III_Bog_N3_1 | ecosystem: Environmental > Terrestrial > Soil > Wetlands > Peat | place: Sweden: Abisko... | reverse complement strand
TGCTGGTGCTTGCCGGATTTGTCGCCTATCGGTGGATTGACCGCGGTACCTTCATTGAAAATTCGATCTGGCATTTGCCACTCGAAGACTGGAGTCATTGAGTGAACATAGCGAGTCGCTGCCGTATCTAAGCACACCATAGGCACTCAACGACTGACCGTTCATCGCGATAAGCGCGAGCGGGAAGCCGCATCGCTCGGCACGAATCATCGATGTTTTGGTCGCGCACACACCAACTGAGACGCAACGGCCTGTAACGGATTCGGAGGTTCGCGCTATTCATAGAAAAATGTCCGCTTGTTCCTCAAATGATTGTGGACCTGTGACGCTTACCCTGGGGAAATTATAGGCGAAGACTCGGCGAATATGCGACAATACCATCAAATATGCACCGAGTATTGCCGGGAGGATTGTGGACGACGGAATTGCGAGAGCGATTCAGATCGGCGAGTCAAACGCGAGAATTATCGAACTCGCGCAGAATTGGTGTGCTCATTTAGAAGTAGAGAAGAACGGCGGGACCGGACTTGTTGAGATGCAGACTGGCCTCCCAATTGGGATGCGCTCGTTCAAGTGTGTCCACGCGAGCGCAGCGGGCTTCGCGGGAATGGCGCTAGAAGGAATTGCACTCGACTTCTACGACAGGAATTGCGTCGGCTGCAACAAAAGATCGACCGTTCGCCTTCCGAACCTCTCCCAATTGGTTGCAGAACGAGACGACGCCAAGAAAATGGACGAAGCGCGTCATGAAGCTGCGGTACGTGAAGAACGCACCCGCTACGAGATGCGTAATCGCGCGCGTTTGTCTGTTAGTCAGGACGCCGATGAACCGACCCGCGCCCTTATTGAAAGCATTGATGCTCTCGATCATGAGCCTACTACGCAAAAGGCTGAAGTCCTGGTTGAGCTTACAGCCGTGGCACCTGAACGCTTTCACGCTGGCGTTCAGCAGACCCTCTTTCAGCTTGCTCAAGAGAGTTCCTCCTACCTTGTACTCGACGCTGCTCTAAAGACTCTCAGAAACGTTCACGCCGATTCCAAAGCGCTCTGTAGTGCGGCTCTTCGTGTGCTTTCTAATAGTCATCTGTCGATTGCGGGAGCCATCGTGGCTGAAATGTCAAGGGCGGAGTAAAAGCAGGCCACCGGGGCGGAGTAAAAGTAGGCCAGTATATAGCTGTTCGGTTGTTGTGGGATTCCGGGGTAGAAGGGTCTCTGGAGCGTAGCGGAAGAGACCCTTCTACCCCGCGGCGCGTTCGGGTGCGGTCCGCTTTCGGCGGCTGTGCTTGAGGCGGTAGCTGTCGCCGTTCATCTCCAGGATGTGTACATGGTGGGTGAGCCGGTCGAGCAGGGCGCCTGTCAGCCGCTCCGAGCCGAGAACTTCGGTCCATTCCTGGAAAGGCAGATTGCTGGTCACCATCGTTGATCCGCGTTCGTAGCGCTGGCTGAGCATCTCGAACAGTAGCTCGGCGCCGGTCTTGGAGAGAGGCACGAAGCCCAGTTCATCGACAAATGTTCAGCTGAACATTTGTCGATTAATGTGAAGTTGCCAGTAATGTGGAGTTGAGCCGCTGGAAACCCTATGAATCCGGGCCCTGTCGCTTCAGAACTCCACATTTTCCGGACTTACAGGGACTCCAGCCAATCAAGGAGCGTGCGATCTTTGTTCCAAGGGATGGAGGACCGGCGCGGGACTGGTTTGACCTTTGCAATGGCCTGTCGCTTCATTTCAAGATCAACTCTTGCGTACCGGTTTGTAGTCGTCGGACTGGCATGACCCAGCAGATGGCTAATAGTGGACAGATCGACTCCCGATTTTAGAAGCGCAACGGCTGTACTGTGCCGGAGGCTGTGAGGATGCAGTCGCTTCTTTTTGAGATTCGGCGTCTTGTCCCCGGCCACGCCAAGACATCGGGCAAGTATATGGCGAATTCCAAACCGGGTCAACGGATGACCGCGATGGTTCAGAAAGACGTGAGACTCCGAGTGCAGATCCAGATTTCGCTGCTGACAGAACGCTCGCAGCACTGCGGCCAGAGCGGACAGTAGCGCTCCTTTCTTCCCTTACCAAACAGCCTCACTTGGAAGGGTCTAGTCAGTTGCAAATCGCAGATGCGCACGTCCGCGATTTCCTGGACGCGACCGCCGGTGTTGAACATCATCGAGAGCAGCGCGTAGTCTCGGCTCCCTTGTGGTGTGGACCTCTTAATGGACTTGAGAACCGCGTCGATCTCATCGTATTCCAGGTAATCAATCGCCCGCTGTGCTGCGCGCTTGAATGGAATCCCCAAGATCCGCTGTGCGAGATCGAGATGCTCGGGGTTTCGCGACGCTACAAAACGGAAAAACGCGTGGATGGCAGAGAGCCGCACGTTGCGCGTGGCCACGCCATTATTGCGCTCCCGTTCGAGGTACGACAAGAAGGCAAGAATCGCGGGTGGGGCCAGGTCGGCCAAGTCGAGCACAGTAGCGACATCAACTTCTCCTTGTTGTGAAATCGGTACTTCCAGCGCCAGAGCTTACTTCCCGCCTTGGTGATTTGAACATAGAGCCCGTGGCCATCGGAAAGCCGGTAGTCTTTTGCTTGAGACTTCGCACTGCGAACCTGCAAATCCGTCAGGCGCATAGTCATACCCCACTCCCGCTACCATATCATTCCCGAAATTCCCCAAAGATGTGGTTTGGCGTCCGTTCAGGATTCCCCAATTATTCCCCACCAGCAGTTGGCTCGGCTGGGATCAAATAGGACGAGATGAGGCTATTTTCCCTTTATTTTCAATGATTTAAATGGACGAGGTGTGGACCGGTTAGGACTAATACAAACCCTTTAGAATCAGTTCTTGGCTGCCCCCCAGGGATTCGAACCCCGATAGGCTGCTCCAGAGGCAGCTGTCCTACCATTGAACGAGGGGGCACCAATTTCAACTTCAGCAGCTCATCTCTGACCCGCATCGGTTCGGGCCGCGGCAGGGCGCTGCTCACCCGCAAACCAACCTTTTCATCATAAGGGGATTCCCCGCCTCGGTCAAACTCTGTAACCCCGCACCTTTCCCCACAAACCCATGAAGAACCCTGAAAAAAACACCCAAAATATCCATAAAGAATCAGACGATTATCGACTTCGCTAGAGAATCCTTACCAGCTTCCCTTTAACGTTCCTTCAGACTAGGCAACAGTTTAACTTTTTGACGCTATGTCCTCGTGAGGTAAAATCGGGAGTGAGAATGGAGCTTGCCCTCAATCTCGCGTGGGCCTTTTCCGCCATCGTGATCGTTTGCCTCTGGTTGCGCTTCGCGCCACAGGCTGGCGCATCCCGGCGAACCCAATGGGCAGCCCTGGCAGTGCTCATCCTCATCCTCTTTCCCGTCATTTCCGTCACCGACGACCTGCAGGCAGTCCAGAACCCGGCCGAGGTCGACTCCTGCCTTCGCCGCGACCACGCAATCTCCCATCCGCACTCCACCTTTCCCGCACTCGCCGCACTTCCCCTCCCGGTCCTCGCCGAGCATCCTTTCGGCTTTCTGCAACTGGCAGCCCCCGGACGTTCCTCAGCGCCCGTCGTCGACCACCCCGGTCTCCGCATTCTCCACAATCGGCCCCCTCCCGTCGCCTGATCGCTCGCTCAGTTTCCCTACATCTTTGGCCTCTTTTCTCCTGTTCCCGTCGTGCGGACCACGGTCCACAGCGGAATCAGGAAGGCCGCAGTCCGAAACCATGGCACTGGAGTCGACGCCACCAAGCGGCACGCCGGCCCTCCAATTCACTCAACGGGACGCAATTTCCTGGTTCCCTTTCAAAGGTTGTGTATGAAGCAACTCTTTCCATCCATGCCCGCCCACGCGATTGCCGCGCTGCTTGCGTTTCTGCTTGCGCCGGCTCTTGTCCCGGCGCAGCAAGCCCTTACCTGGGATGAACTCCGGGCAAGATTCGAAGCCGCCAACCCCGCGCTTCGCGCCGACGCCCTCAACATCGACGAGATGAAGGCCGAGGAAATCACCGCCTATCTGCGGCCCAATCCCCAGTTCACCTTATCCGAAGACGGCACCTCGATCGCTCCTCACAATGGAGTCTGGACTCCCCTGCGAGGCACTGACGTGCAGCCCAACTTCAGCTATCTCCACGAGCGCGACCACAAGCGCGAATTACGCCTCGCGAGCGCCAAAGAAGGCACCCACATCACCGAATCGCAGCATGACGATCTTAAGCGAACCATGATCTTCACCCTGCGCTCTGTCTATGTCCAGCTTCTCCAGGCCAAATACGTGCTCGACCTCGCCAAGGAAAACATCAAGTACTACGACCACATCATCGAGATGAGCCGCGCACGCTTCAACGCAGGTGACATTGCGCAAATTGATCTGGACCGCATCGAGCTCCTCCGCGTGCAATACGAATCTGAAATTGAGACAGCCACGGTCAATCTCCGCACCGCAAAAATCCAGCTCCTTCAACTGCTCAATGACCGCACGCCCATAGACCAATTCGACGTAACCGGCACTTACGATTTCTCTGACGACCTCAAGCCCCTCGACGATTATCGCCAGGCCGCTCTCGATGCCCGCCCCGATCTGCAGGCTGCCGTCGAAACCCTCCTGCAATCCAAGACCAACCACAAACTGGCCGAAGCCAACGGGTCCACTGACCCCACGTTCGGCGCGTGGTACACCTATAACTCGTCGAATAACAACCCCAACGGCATTGACACAATCGGACTCAGCGTCAGCATTCCCCTGCGCATCTTCGACAAGAATCAGGGCGAAAAGAAACGCACCGCCATCGACATCGATAAGAGTCAGCAGTTGACTGAAGCTTCCCGCGCCCAGGTCTTCAGCGATGTCGATTCTTCTTACGAAATCGTGCGCAGCAACATCGTGCTCCTCAAGCCGTACAAGGACAAATACAACGCACAGGCCCTGCGAGTCCGCGACACAGTCAGCTACTCCTACATGCACGGTGGGGCGTCGCTCATGGACTTCCTCAACGCACAAAGCGACTTTCGCACCGTGCAATTAGCCTACGCGCAACTCATCGGCGCTTATCTAACCGCCGCCGGACAACTGAATCTTGCTGTAGGACGCGAGGTAATCCAGTGACTAGAAAATACTCTTTCATCGCAGCCATTTGCCTTGCTGCCTTTGTCTCCATGACAGCGTGCAAAAAGGAATTCAAACCGACGGATGGCGCACCCCCCTCGCCTGAAGTCGTACCCACCGGCGACATGAGCCTCGTCTCCGTCGACAAGCCGGACCAGTTCCCTCTCGTCGCAGCCGAAGAACAGGAAGCGCCTTCTGAATTGAATGCCACTGGCTCCGTGTTCCCCGATGTCTCGCGCGAGGTTCCCGTCATCACCCTTGCCAATGGCCGCGTATTCAATCTCAAGACCCGGCTCGACGACAACGTAAAGAAGGGCCAGTTCCTCTTCAGCATTCAAAGCCCCGACATCAGCAGCGCGTTCAACGCATATTTAAAGACCGTCAACGATGAGCAGTTGGCCAACAAGGCCTATCTCCGCGCTGAAGATTTGTTCAAGCACGGCGCCATCTCGCAGGCCATGGTCGAGCAAGCTGAAGACTCTGAAAAGAACGCCAAGGCCGATCTCACTGGCGCTGAAGAGCAGTTGAAGGTCCTTGGTGTCGATAAGGATCATCCCAGCCCCATCGTCGACGTCCACGCTCCCGTCTCCGGCGTCATCATCGGCCAGAATGTCACCAACGCTGCAGCGGCCGGCGTCTCCCTCTCGGGTTCAGCCACCGCCTTCACCATCGCCGACCTATCCACCGTCTGGATCCTCTGCGATGTCTATGAGAACGACATCCCCAAGCTCACGGTAGGTCAGGAAGCGAAGATCAAGCTCAATGCCTATCCTGACAAGCCATTGACCGGCCGCATCAGCGACATCGGGCCCGTCCTCGACCCTTCTCTGCGCACCGCCAAGGTCCGCATCGAGATCGCCAACCCCGGCATGCTCAGACTCGGCATGTTCGTAACAGCGACCTTCCAGAGCACCACCAAAAACAAGTACCCCGTCGTGCCCGCGGATGCCGTTCTCCACCTGCACGATCGCGATTGGGTCTTCGTCCCCGCGCCCGGTCAGAAATTCCAGCGGGTTGAAGTGCATCCCGGAAACATGCTGCCCGGCAACAAGCAGGAACTGCTTTCAGGCATCAAGCCGGGCCAGCAGGTAGTCTCCAACGTGCTTCAATTGGAAGCCACGCTGGAGGCGCAATGATCGAGAAGCTCGTAGACTTTGCGCTGAAGAACCGCTTCATTGTTCTGGCAACAGTCCTCTGCTTGTTTGTCTGGGGCGGAATCTCGTTCCATAACCTCCCCATCGACGCCTACCCCGACGTCGCCGGCAACTACGTCAACATCAACACCCAGTGGCCGGGCCACTCTGCCGAAGACGTCGAAAAGCAGATCACCGTTCCCTGCTAAATCGCCATGGCCGGCATTCCGGACATGAAGAACCTGCGATCCTTCTCGCTCGCCGAGATTTCCAGCATCATGATGAATTTCAATGATGCCTCTGACAATAGTTGGAATCGTGAGCGCGTCCTCGAACGTCTCACCGGCATCACGCTGCCCGCCAATCTGGTCCCCCAGTTGCAAACGGACTGGAGCCCCGCCGGACAAATCTACTGGTACACCATCGAGAGCAAGAATCCGAATTTCGATGTCATGGAGCAGAAGTCGCTCGAAGACTGGGACACACCGTTCTCTCATCCGCTGGAGCGAAAAACACCCGTCGGGTAGGGCCCCAGGCATCCGAAGGCCGCGAAGCGGCGCCTGCCCCACCGCAGTGGCGCCCGCCCCAACGCAGTTGGTTTATACTCATATCCCGTAGACTGCCCAGCGAGCCGCCACTCATAACGGCGTTTTTTCTAGAGGCAAGGAGCACGGCTCATGGCTGCGATCATCCCCATCCGCGAATCCGACCTGGAATTCAACCACGGCACCTTCGACTCCGCCGGTTTTGCTGCCACCGCTCTCTCCAGTTGGCAAGCGCTGGCTGCCGTCATTGATCACACCCTCCTCAAGCCAGACGCAACGCGCGCCCAGGTTGAGACCCTCTGCCAGCAGGCCGCCCAGTACCGTTTCGCCTGTGCCATGATCAACCCCGTCTGGGTGCCCACCGCCGTCCGCGTCCTTGCCGGAACCGGCGTCCATGTCGGCGTCGTCATCGGCTTTCCCCTCGGCGCATCGCTCGTTTCGACCCTCCGCCACGAAGCCGCTTCGGTCACCCGGCTCGGCGCGCGCGAAGTTGACATGGTCCTCCCCATCGGACAACTCAAAAGCGGCAACCACCAGGCCGTCCACCACGCCATCCACGCAGCGGCCACCGTCGCCCACCACAACGGAGCCATCCTCAAGGTAATTCTCGAAACGTGCCTGCTGACCGTAGAAGAAAAGCTGCGCGCTGCGGAAATCGCCATTCAGGCCGGCGCGGACTTCCTCAAAACCTCCACCGGCTTCTCCACCGGCGGCGCAACCCCGGCCGACGTGGCCCTCCTCCGCGGCGTGGCTGGCGCTCGTTCCGGCGTCAAAGCCTCGGGAGGCATCCGCACCCTCGCCGACGTCCGCACTCTCCTCGAAGCCGGCGCCAACCGTATCGGCGCATCCGCCTCGGTAGCCATCCTTCGCGAACTCGGCGCCGCATAGCACGGCAACACAGCCCCATCGGGGCACCCTCTGGGTCGCGCGTTCTTTGCGGCAACGGTGGGAAGCATGAATCCCCTGCGAGCCAGCATCTGCCGCACTGCAGGTGGCATATCATCAAACCAACAACACCCTATGACGCAAGCCTCAACCTCCCGCCGGCCCGCACTCCTCTGCTCTCTCATCCTTCTCGTCTGCGTCCTCGCCGCTCATCCCGTTGCTGAAATCGGCATGAACGACGATTGGTCCTACGTCCAATCCGCCCGCATCCTCGCCAACACAGGCCACATTGTCTATAACGGCTGGGCCGCGCCCATCCTCGGATGGCAACTCTTTCTCGGCGCGCTCTTCGTAAGGCTTTTCGGACCCTCCTTCACCGCCATTCGCGCCTCCACACTCTTCATCGCTCTCATCGCCGCGTTCCTCACCCAGCGCACTTTGGTCCGCGCCGGCATCAGCTCACGCAATGCCACAATCGGCACTCTGGTTCTCGTTCTAAGCCCGCTCGTACTTCCTCTTGAATTCAGCTTCATGACCGACATTGACGCCTTTTTCTGCGTCATTCTTTGTCTTTACGCATGCCTCCGCGCCCTGCAGACCCAAACCAACTCCGCCGTCCTTGCCTGGCTTGCACTCGCCGCTCTCTCCAACGCGGTTGGAGGCACCGTGCGTCAGAACGTCTGGCTCGGCGTCCTCGTCATGTTTCCCTGCGCCATCTGGCTCCTGCGCCGTCGTCCCCATGTCCTCCTCACCGGCGCACTGCTCTACACCGCTTCCATCCCTGTCATCTACTTCTCCCTCCGCTGGTTCGCACAGCAGCCTTATTCGATCCCCGAGCACCTTTTCGACGGCATTCCGGATCGCAGCCAGATCAACCACCTTTCCGTGCAATTGTTGAGCCTTTTTCTCAGCTCCGCACTTTTCCTGCTGCCCATCCTCATCGTCTTCATCCCGGCTATCTCCTTTCGCAACCGCCGTGCCGCCGTATCGTTCATCGCGGGCGCACTCCTCTGGATAGGACTCGGCAGCTTCATTGTCCTGCGTCACCCCAGGGTGCTTATCTCTCTCGTCGCCCCATTCCTTGGGGACTGCGTCACCCGCTTCGGCCTTGTGGATACCTTCCCGCTCAAGGGCTTGTCTCCTGAAGTTCTCACTACAGGGCCCCGTTTGCTCTTGACCTTCCTTGTTCTTCTCACTCTCATCTGCTTCTTCACCGTGTTGTTTACCAGCCGCCGCATCTCTCCGCCCGTACATGCTCAAACACCCGTACCCCAGCTCATCTCCTGGCCCACCCTGTTCGTCCTCACCGGCCCTTTCGCCCTCGCCTACCTCGCCCTGCTCCTGCCCCGCGCCCTCCGTGGCGACATTTACGACCGCTACTTCCTTCTCCTTTTTCCCATCGCCCTCATCTTCCTTCTCCGCCTCTATCAGGAACGCGTTCAACCCAACTTGCCCCTCCTCACCAGCGTCTTCGTCGCGATCTTCTCCCTCTTCGCCGTCGCCGGCACCCACGACGCCTTCGCCATCTGTCGAGCCAAAGCTGCGGCCGTCACTCAACTGCGCGTCGCGGGCGTAGCCGATACCTCAATCGACGCCGGGTTCGAACACAACGGTGCCGCGCAGATTGACCAATACGGCTACATCGACGATCCGCACATTCACATGCCCCCAAACGCCAGAACTCTGCAACCGGCCGCGTTTCCTGATAACTGCCAACCCCAGTTTCTCCAGTTCACCCCCGCCATCGTTCCCGGCTATGCTTTGTCCATAGACCCAGCCGCCTGCGGTGGACCATCCACTTTCACCCCCATCTCCTATCGCAAATGGCTCGCCGCCCGCAGCATTTCCATTTACATCGTCCACACTGCCAGGCCCGCATCCGCGCAACACGAATGAGTCGTCAACTTGAATGGGGACAACCTCCGGGTTCCCCGTCCTTTGTGCGCTCTCTGCACCAATCGTGGGAGAGCCTCAATTCTCACCAACCCCTTATCATCGGGGAGAGGACCCAGCATGGACACAGCTACCAACTCGCGCCGTCCCGCCTGGCTTTGCGGTCTTGCGCTCCTCATCGCCGCCCTCGCCTCCTTCCCGGTCGCTGAAATCGGGATGAACGACGACTGGTCCTACGTCAAAACCGCCCGTGTCCTCGCCGCCACAGGCCACATCGTCTATAACGGCTGGGCCACGGCAATGCTCGGCTGGATCCTTCTCCCCGGCGCACTCTTCGTCCGCCTCTTCGGCCCCTCCTACACTTCCATTCGCGCATCAACTCTCGTCATCGCGCTCGCCACCACATTTCTCACCCAGCGCACTTTTCTTCGCGCTGGAGTCAACGCCCGCAACGCCACCATCGGCGCCCTCGCTCTAGCCCTCAGCCCCCTCTTCCTGCCTCTCGCCCTCAGTTACATGTCCGACATCGGCGGCCTCTTCACCGTCGTCCTCTGCCTCTACGCCTGCCTGCGCGCCCTTCAGGCCCAATCCAACCGCGCCGTCCTCGCCTGGCTCGCCTTCGCCGCGCTCTCCAACGCAGTCGGAGGAACCGCTCGCCAGATCGCTTGGCTTGGCGTCATCGCCATTTTTCCCTGCGCCGTCTGGCTTCTACGCCGCCGTCCCCACGTCCTTCTCTTCGGAGCGGTACTCTATGCCGTCAGCGGGATCATCGTCTTCGCCGAGCTCCGCTGGTTTCAGAACCAGCTATGGTATGTGCCGGACGCCTTCCTTGTTCCCCTTCCTGACCGCAACGGAATGATCCAGGTGGCCATCCAATTCGTCAGCCTCTTCTTCAGCTTTGCCCTCTTTCTCCTCCCTGTCCTCATCGCCTTTGTTCCCGCGGTTTCACTGCGTAATAAGCGTGCCGCCACGGCCCTCATCCTAGGCGGTCTTGCCTTCCTTGCCGGCGCCATCTGTGTCGTTGTCTTCCACCCAGCCAATGCTTTTTCTCTCATTGCCCCGTTCAAGGGAACCTATGCCACCAGGTTCGGCCTCGCGCACTCCTTTCCCCTCAAGGGTTTTCCGCCTGTGGTGCTCCCTACCGGACTCCGTCTGCTCCTCACCGTTGTTGTCCTTGTGGCGATTCTCTGCTTCCTTGCCGCCCTCGTGTCCCGCCGCACTGCTGCTCAGTCTGCCCAAACCACTCCGCCCATTTCCATCCCCGCACTGCGCGTCCTCCTGATCCCCTACGTCCTTGCCTATCTTGGATTGCTTCTGCCCCGCGGCCTCCGCGGAGATTTCATCTTCGATCGCTACCTCCTGCTT
>Ga0302277_1003375_pt1 | contig 10936 bp, 9 predicted proteins | sample III_Bog_N3_1_FD_198759 | JGI IMG/M metagenome (GOLD analysis project Ga0302277, IMG submission 198759) | Peat permafrost microbial communities from Stordalen Mire near Abisko, Sweden - III_Bog_N3_1 | ecosystem: Environmental > Terrestrial > Soil > Wetlands > Peat | place: Sweden: Abisko... | reverse complement strand
GGGATGATACTCTAATTGAGATATCTACAAAGAGGTCGGCAGCGAGATGAGGGTTGTTGTTGCACGGCGTACGGGAATGCGCGGTGCTGGTTTGGGTAATGAGCTGTTGCCTTGGGCCAAAGGAATAATTGCCAGCCGCGTATTGAGCGCTCGACTGGTGGGGCCATCCTGGGGCCTGAACGACCGCAACTACCACCGAAACTTTAGGACAAGCCGCCTGGATTTTGTAGCGGAGGACATTCTTGCGCGGCTGCCTCATTATGCTTTCACTGAGAAAGACTACTTCGAAAACGGCGTAGTCGATTTCGGCCAAGCCGTCGCACTGTGGGCAGAGCAGCGCGGTCTATTGCGAAAGAGTCACTACATTGTCACGGTGGATGGACTATACGGTGGCTTTCCAGCAATCTGGAACGCACGAGCGATGGTCAGCGCAAAGTTGATCGAGAGCCGCGACGCGTGGCGAAACTTGTATGAGGCTGCGTCCGCCTTGGATCCCAGGAAGTTGTTTGTGGCGCTGCACATGCGTTTGCGTGGAGACTTCACCGAAGTCGCGGATTCAGAGATGCGCGGCCGATTCAATGTGCTCACGCCACGAAAGTGGTATTTGGAAGTCTGCGAGGCCCTACAGCACCGCTTCGGCGACCGCATTGAATTCCGCGTTTTCACCGACTGTGGCGGCCCAGACTTTGATGAGGTTGTCCGACGTTTCAACCCGGGTCAAACCAAACAGCAGGGTCTGACCGAGTGCAGCGACCTATTGCTGATGGCACAGGCCGACTTGCGAGTGTGCTCGGTATCTAGCTATAGTCTCGTTGCGAGCTGGCTCTCCGATGGACCTTACATATGGTATGAACCGCAGCTGTTATTCGAGGATGGACTTTACACTCTGTGGGGACGCCAAGGAGACCAATCCATATCCGGACCCCTTACAGATCTGGGTCGAACGGTGCTGCGTGAAGCCATCACTGGTCCACTCTCTGCGAGCTGCTTCAAAGGCTATCCAGTAGTGGCCGACGGGATGCTCCCCGAGGGACTGATAGCGCAGCTGGAACGCAAACTAATTGAGAAAGAAAGCGGCAACCTGCTCGCGTATGGCGCAGTGCCCCAATGGGTGGTCAAGTGAGGCCGTAGCGCAGGAGCAACTCAGATTGGCTTAGAAGGGATCGGCGACTGGACTTCCGGGAACAGCCCGGATGAGATCGCTGGATACTGAAAAGTCATAGTTGGGGCGCTCCCGCGCGAATATATCCCGAAGTTCCTCTATTGTCGGATAGTCGTTGGTCCCATTGAAATGTCGAGCATCGTCGATCAGAATTACATGGTCCTTGATGGAGTGGCTAAAGATGCTCGCCAGTTCTTGAACGATGGGACAATTTATCCCCGAGCGGGCGGTGATACCTGCTGAATAGTGTCCGTCCAGCCAGATCAGGGCTGGCGAGGATATATCGTTCATAATCTCGGCCAGGCGCTCCCCACTGTCTCCCTGCACAATGTGGATATTTGGGTAGGCCCGGAAGCGGCGGACGGCCTTGCGGGCAAGCTCTTCACTCAACTCAATCGAATAAATAGCTTTGAACTGATCTTTCAGCACGCTGGGGGTGTCGCCATGCAACGTGCCCGTCTCAACGAAGCAATGCAGACTGCGCGCAACACCATAATTGGAGAGAATCCGACGCTTGACGCTGGACGGCGGAGGAATCGGCTTGCCCGCCTTGATCCATGCTGCTATTTGCCTCTTATCTCGGCGGCGTTGCCAGATATTCCAGATAGCAGTGTCGCAGAGCGCAGCACGTAGTCCACTTTTCAAAATCAAAAGCATATTCCCAAAGTATACCAGTCTAACGAAAGGCCTTGAAGCCTGAGACCAAGCGAGATGAGCCATCAGTGCAGCAGCATTCTGGACGTCTCCGGTTGATGATTGTTGAACTGCTCAGATCAAACTGCGCTGTCTACGGAGCAGGCCGACCCATGGTCTATACACGCTCTCTCGATAAAATATCCGGTAAAACAGAATAGACAGAATGACTCCGGATGCGATCAGCAGCAGGAGCTGTAGTCCGGGACGAATGGAGGATTCCTGATGAAGGAAGGACTGAATAAAATATAGAGCCGTAGCGATGGCTCCGGAACAGGCAAGCCCCGGCACCCACGATGAGACCATTGACCAGAGGCTGGTGCTCAGCGAGTTAGCACTGATCCAATGAAACACCACAGAACGAATGAGTTGAAGCGCGCAATAGGCTAGTGCTACAGTCGTAATCCCGAAACGTACAGTAAGCAGAATTGCAGAGGCCCAGGCAACGATGAACAGCAACTGGAGATATATCTTATGGCGAAAAAGACTGAGTACCTCCAATTGAATCCCAGGGAGATGCATGGTGGCGTCCAGCATGGCGACTACGCAGAGCGCCTGATAGGTCGGAATAGCTGCTGTCCACTGCTTGCCGAGGGCCACGGGGATGATGGTGGAAGCTACCACGGCAGCGCCGATGCAGGTGGGCGCGATGATCGCCATCAGTTGGACCTCACTGGATCGCAGCATTTGCCAGCACCGTTCACGCGTGGACTCCGCAGCACGTGCGATGGCGGGATAAAAGACACGCGTGAGGCCGCCTGAAAGATTATGCACCGGCAGCACGCTCAGTGTAATGGCACGGTTGTATATCCCTAATATAGAGGGAGTTACGAGTCGGCCCAGCATCAATGTATCTAGAGAGACGCCGACTGCCTCAATCGCGGTGGCGAGTGTAACCCTCCCCCCGAATCGAGAGATGTGACGGTAGTCGTCTCGATGCAGGGTTGGCAGCAACGAGTGGGGCCGGGCGACGTAGTAGGCGACGGCAACAATGAATGGCTGAGAAACATTGCTGGCCACCAAGGCCCATACCCCGTACCCTTTGATCGCCATTGGCAATCCTAACCCGAAGGTCGAAATTAGATAGCCCAGAAAATCGCATATAGCCATGTCGCGTATACGGAAGTCTCGGCGCAACAGGCCACCCGCTGTCATGGAAAGCGCCTGGAAGACGAGGTTCAGCGAGAAAACGATGAAGACCCACTTCAGTCGCGGCTCCCTGAAATAGATCGCGAGCAGGGGAGCAATCGCACACGCGATAAGAAAGCCACCGAGTCCCGTTGCTATACTGAGTGTGAATGCGGCCCGAATGTTGCCATGGGTAAGCCCGGGCCTTTGAATAATGGCCCGCCCCATGCCCAACTGGGTGAAGTAGCTGGTGAGGCTATAGCAGACCATCGCAATTGCTGCCAACCCATAGTCGCTGGGCTGTAGGAAACGCGTGAGGGTAACGACTGCCAGCAACTGCATGCCGGCGGTCGAAAACGTCGAGAAGTAACTCCAGCGAACTTGGGAGTGCCGGTTTTCTAGCATGTCTTACAGCGATGGCTCGAACACAAGGCCTACACCACCTTCCAATCCCTACAACTGAACAAACAACTCGATCAAGAATCGATTCGGAATGAGGGGCCTCGTTCGGTCTTAATTCTCATTTCCTGCCTCGCCAAGTCACAAGCACGGCGACTAACTAACGTCACCTATCGACCAGTTATAGTTTCATGCGGGATTGAGATCTGGAAGTAGGCTCTGATAGAGTTTGAGATACTGCTTCGCAATATCAGACCAAGTCCCCACATGGAATGTCATCGTCTGTTCCCTGTGTGCAATGCCATAAAAACTCCTAAGCGCATGTACAATTCTCCTTGGGTCATCTAGTAAAACGAAGTGTAATTGATTTGACGTTGGATATGCATTTATCGCCCACGGCAGATCGGATAGTAGTAAAGGTAGTCCTGCCGCCGCAGCTTCATATACAGCGATACACCCGCTCTCGCCCTGGCTAAGAAGAACGAAACCTCGGGCTCCGCGAAGAATCTTATGTTTGACATGTTCAGATACATATCCCACATACCTGACATACTTATCATCGATCAATTCACGGAACTGAAGGAAATATGGATCTTGCTCTGAGAATGGCTTGCCGAGAAACATGATAGGGACTCTTGCTTCTCTTGCACAAGTCGCAAGCAGAACAGCATTCTTTCGCGGACAAATGGTACCTACACTCACCAGATAGTCGCCTTCTATCTCAACTTCCGACAAAGCCTTGATGGTTTCAGGTTCAAGCCCATGCGGGATAATCAAGCCGCGTTGATCTGGGACGTCGTAGATACGACGCACAACATCTAACTCATGAGGGACAATATATACGAGTGCATCTAAGTCGCGGTAAAAACTGACACGTTCTGCATAGCCTGGGAGATACTTGCTTGCCATCCTCGTGAAAATGATTCTTTTCCTGATACGTAAGTTACTTTCGGAAGCGACCAGATCAAAGGTCTCCGTCATTACTGTCTTTAGACCCTTCTGCTTAGCTAGCCCGACATTCATTGGACGTCCAAAATAATGCAATATATCGCCGGTCTGATCTGGGTCCCACCACCTCTCCGGCTGAACATCAACCCCCAGCAGCGTAAGTTCTTTCATCAGCGCTTGGATGAGGGTCTGTAGGCCTCCATGAGCCAAGTAAAACGGGATGTTATGTGAAACGATAACTTTCATAATTTTATGTAAAATAACACAGAAGACTATGGGAAAGCAATCGTGAGTCAGCCGCGTTGCTGGTCAATGCGGGGCTGATATACTTCGCAAATGGTACACGAGAACGATATGGGATCATCAGGAGAAGTGGCACTCGTGGGGCACTTTGATACGAGTGCTATAGCCGGACTTCTGCCAGTCGAACTTGCTGCACGTATCATTTCTATCAAGACTGAAATAGGCGTCCCCATGGAGACTCTTGCCGCTGAGTTCATTCATCGAGGAATTTCGACCACCTTGATAGGCGGCGCCCAGGAGAGCGAAAATATTTTTCTTCGCTCGACTCCATTGAGTGTGGCGCTTTATCCAAAGCGTGGCGGTTGGTCGTTTGTGCGAAGTGGACTCCAGAAAGAGCGCAAAGCAATTCTTGAACTTCTAAGAGAAATTCAGCCCTACATCACACATGCGCATTGGACAATGGAGGGCGGCAGAGCCGTGGCGGACTGGAATGGGCCGAAAGTGTTGACCATACATGATGCGGCCTGGGAATGTGCGCGACTCGGCCTAATTCCTAGACCATTGAGCATGGCCTACACCGCTCGGTGGCTCGCCGATACCGCTACCATCTTGCGGAGATTTGACCACATCATAGCTGTATCACCCTACGTTGAAACATACCTGCGGCTGAGGCATCGCTACCGTGGTGAGATTCGAGTGATCCCCAATGCAATTTTAGACCTACCTCGGGATCTGATAGTGCCATCAATCTTCCCAAAGACAGGGGCAGTGACTTTTGGTGTGTGCGGAAGCCTCCATCAAATCAAAAATGTGTATACCGCTGTGGAAGCCTTTCGTAAATTGGGATTGTCAGTTCCCGGTTCACGTCTATTAATCTTCGGCGAGTGCGATGTAAGTGTCCAAGATCAAGGCAAAAGCGAAAGGATCGAGCTAAGGGGCCGCGTACCGCATCGTGAGCTTCTTCGATCGCTCGTTGAGGAAGTTGACATTTGGCTACATCCTTCCCGTATAGAGAGTCACGGAATCGTAATTTGCGAGGCAATTCAGGCCGGATGCCCGGTCATTGCTGGAAAAAATAGTGGGGCCGTCTCGTGGACCTTGGAATATGGTCGTGCTGGAATTCTGGTCGATATCGAAAGTATCGATGAGGTCTCCGCAGCGATGCGACGAACCGTTCTGGAGCGTGACGCATATAACGATATGGTCGATTACGGACGCGAACACATCCGAACCATGTTTAGCGTCGAACGGACTACAGGCATGCATCTTAAGTATTATCGCGATATAGCTGGACGCTGATTCACGTTATAGTATTGTGCATATAAGCTAACTTGTTCTGTAACCTGGCCAAGCTTTGAAATGCGTGAAACTGCAGGTTACCTCTATAAGATGACGGCGTTTAGGGAGTTGTTCCAGTATGTAAGTGAACCAGAGTAAGCCCTCTCGTGGAGATAACACGGAAGCGACTCACGTGATGGATGCCGTATTGCCTCAAGCAGTTAGCGATATTCTCCGGCAGATTCGATGGGTTGATAGGGAGATCCATTCGAGATTAGAATTCGTCTTCCTGTGTCCTTGACGGAGCCCATCTGTCTCCAGCGTCTGCACAAAGTTCCAGTGAGTGTTATGCTGCTTATTATGCCGTAATGAACGGACAATTCGCGACTCTGACTGGAGAAGTGGATAACCTACGGAAGTGTGGGGTTCAGACAACATGATCCTTCTCGTTGGAGTCGTCACTCTTCCTTTGGGGCTGTTTTACACTTATTGCCTATACCGTAGTGTCCTGCTGGGCTGGATATGCCTACTCGCTCTACAACTTTACATTTATGCATTCGGAATAAGCCTCGACCAATTTAACCTCGGTCCTATTCATCTCGACGTCTTCGACGTCCTGGAGCTTTGTCTCCTAGTCGCAGGCATCATGAGAACGATTCGACGACTGCGAGAGCGGAATACCGCGCGCATCTTCGTCGCTGCATATCTCGTCTTTTTTGCATTCAGCTTTTTGCGTGGAAGTCTAGCTCACGGGCTTCCGGCCGCAGGCAACGAATCGCGTGCGTATGCCGCATTTCTTATAGCATGCCTCTACTTCCTTACCGCTCCGGTCGATTCGGAGTCCGTGCGCAACTATGTGCGTGTTCTCTTGTATTACGGACTTGGACTTGCTTTAGTGGCAATCCTCGCATGGGCCGGATTGGATATCGGCGGGGTTGCATACGCGCATCATGATCCATTTGCCCTCGCGGAGCTAGCAGGCCGCGTCCTACCTGCTGATCCAGTCCTACTAATTGCATTTTGCTTCTTTCTCTCTCTTGGACTGTCGTACCACAGAAAACATGTAATCCTTTCTAAGTGGTTGCCTGCGGTGTTTCTTGGATTGGCCGTGCTTCTGCGCCACAGAACGGTTTGGGCAGTTCTGGTGGCTGGACTCGTCCTATTTTTCACTAAGGATAGAGCCCTTTTTCGCCACCTCATACCTGCGGGAGCCTTCGCCTTTTGCCTCATAGCCGGATATGCCATTCTGGCAGGTAATGCGGCCCAGTCAGTCGAGGCGCAATTGTATGACAGTGCAACTAACGATGACACCTGGGTATGGCGCGTCGAAGGATGGCAACAACTTATCCTTGGTGAGCAACAGTCGTTTATCAGCGTCTTGTTCGGTAGGGGAGTTGGGGGGGGGTACGGGCGCTTTGATCCGACCAAAGGTCTATATAATGACGCCCCTCCGCACAGCGAGTATGTTACTCAATTCTTCAACCTGGGGACTACCGGGTTATTGCTCGTGCTCTGCCTTATGATTCGGCCGCTTCGAAGATTCTGGAAGCTGTCGTCGACCGACATGCTAGCGGTAGAGCCTTCAGCAGCAGCGTGGACTGCTGTCCTGATCGGAATAATGGTGTACAGCGTTGCCTACGATCCACCGGTGGAAGCGTATGCGCTCTTGGGAATCGCCAATGCCATGGTTGTCCGACGGGACAAAGAGACCGGTCCGATTTCCAAGGCGAGCAGAGGACGCCGCTTATCAAGAGTGTATTCTCGGACATTAGCAGAATCTGAATAGGGAGCGAAACGCGTTTGAGAGTATGGGGTATTCGGTAGACATGCATATAGCTATCTTGATCACCTGTTTCAACCGTCGCGACAAAACGCTTGACTGCCTGAAGAGACTGTCGCAGCAAATCGGCGTCGACGATCTGAAGATTGAAATCTTCCTGGTCGATGATGGTAGTTCTGACGGAACATCAGAGGCGGTGGAGCGCGACTTTCCTAACGTGCATCTGCTCAAGGGTAACGGGTCACTCTACTGGAATGGAGGGATGCGGCTGGCCTTTGCTACCGCAATGCAGTGTGACTTCGACGGTTACATTTGGCTCAACGACGATACTCTACTCTTCCCTGACGCGATTCAGAGGTTGATAGCCGCCTATCGGCAGTGCGAGTCGGAGGACGGACCCGCAATTGTGGTAGGCAGCTTGCAAGATGCTGTGTCGGGGAAACATACTTATGGCGGGCTAGCCTGGCACACATCGGGGCTCTATCTAAATTTGCGTCCCGTTCTTGCTATTTCCGACCGCATCTTGCCATGTAACACTCTCCACGCCAACTTCTCATTCGTCGCATCTGCTGTCGCCAAGCGGATAGGCAACTTCGAACCAGGCTTCACCCATTATTTGGGTGATTGGGACTATGGCTTACGCGCAACAAAGCAGGGTGTGCCTGTTCGGATTGCGCCGGGATATTACGGAACGTGTTCAATCGACCAAGTGACGGCAAGTTGGCAAGATCCTGCACTCTCCCTGGCGCAACGGTGGAAGACAATCAGATCCCCCAAAGGGCTTCCGTTGCGAGAGTGGTTTCTGTATACCAGGAGACACTTCGGCTGGCGCTGGCCTTTTTACGCGATTTCGCCCTATCTCAAGCTGTTTATGGGGCGATAGGCTTGGGCGTGTTTTACGATGAAGCGTTATTTGGGGAGTCCCTGATGCACCCTTCGAGAATTGCAACAGTTTATGCTCCGGAGAAGCTTGATTGAGAGTGGGGATCATCTCGCATTCATATGTATTGCAACCGGGGTATCTGCCTGTGCTGTTGTCTATGGCGGCGTTGCCCGGAGTAGAAATTGGTCTGATCACTCCCAACCAGTACCTCGGATGTACATATTCAGCGAAGACGTTTGCGAATTTGGATTCCTCCTTCCAAGTTTTTCCGGTAGCCATTCGAATGGGCAAGCGTCAAGGAACGTTCCACTATAAGGCTGCGGAGCTGCACAGGGCCCTCGATGCCTTTCAGCCCGACGTTCTGTTGCATGATCAGGAAGTCTATACTCTCGGCGCAGCGCAGATTGCGCGTGTCGCCTCGAGCCGTTCGATCCCGCTTGCCATGTTTGTCTGGGAGAACATTCCACGCAAGCTTTCCTTGCCGCGTCGTCGCCTGGTCCGCTTTGTGATGGAGCGCTGCGCGGGACTAATCGCCGGCAGTTCGGGTGCGGCGACGGTTCACCGCGACTGGGGGTTCAAGGGGCCTATGCAGGTCATCCCGCAGATGGGCATTCCTGCCGTCGATCCAGAACCGCACTTTGGAAGGCGCGACCCCGGCTGCCTGCAAATCACCTTTGCAGGACGGCTGGTCCCGGAAAAGGGGGTCGATTGCTTGTTGAAGGCTGTCGCAAGACTCCACGCTTGTAAGGTACCCTTGCACTGCACGATCATGGGCGATGGGCCCGAACGGTCGAAACTTCAGCAGTTGACTCGTTTCTTGGATATAACCGCTCAAGTGACGATGCTTGGCTCAATTCCCTTGCGGGATGTGGCCCGGCAATTGCAGCGCAGCGATGTCCTCGTGCTTCCTTCGCGCAGAACGAAGGTCTGGGAGGAGCAGTTCGGTCGCATTCTGGTGGAAGCCATGGCTCAGGCGACCGTCACGGTAGGCAGCAAGACTGGCGCGATTCCTGAAGTCATCGGTTCGGAGAGTTTGCTCTTTGATGAGGACGACGACCAGACGCTGGCTGAGCTGCTCATCGAGCTTGCCTCCGACTCCGGTCTTTTGGAGGCGCATCAGCGTGCTCTTTGGCAACGTGCCAGCGACTATTATCTGAATGATTTCATGGCAAAGCGACGCATCGAATTTTTATCGCGCCTCAGATCAGCGCAACCTCTGAAAAGCTGACGCTTGCCGCGACATGCTGCTATGTGATGATTGCCATGGAATCTCTGTGGGGACACTTGCAAGGGCTAATCGGAGTTTCCCTTTAGTTGTCCACGGCCGATTCGGTCCGCAAGTCTCGCCCCATGATCTCTCACAGTGGGGTGAACCTTGGAGTATATATACTGGCGGTATGACCCCCAAGGTAATGCGCCTGTCCGAAGCCGCCAGTCGGCGCTTGGACGCAGTCAGAGCGGCCTCGGCGTTTCTAGTTCTGTTATCACATTGGCGTATGTTTACCTTCACCCCGCACGAGGTGCTCTCCGGGCATGTGAGCTTGGGCAAGCAGATTTTCTATTTCTTCACTGCAGGGGTGATCGCACACCGGGCAGTACTGGTCTTCTTTCTACTGAGCGGCTTCCTTGTAGGTGGAAGCGTTCTACGCTCGATAGATACCGGGACGTGGTCCTGGAAGACGTACTCCGAGAACCGACTGAGCCGCCTATACGTTGTCCTGCTCCCTGGCCTGTTGGCAGTAATGCTATGGGACTACGGTTCCGTGCATATCCAAGGCGGCTTCGCAGCGGCAACAGCGGCCAGTGCGAGCTTTGAACCCCGTGGATGGCACGCGTTCCTCGTCAATGCAACCTTTCTGCAAAACATCTTTAGGGGCCCTTACGGCACAGATAAGGCGCTCTGGAGCCTCTCATGCGAGTTCTGGTATTATGCTGCATTTCCTTTTCTGGCGTTGGCCCTGTTCCAAAAGACCACCCCCGTGCGACGCGCCCTTTGGTTACTTATATTTATTGCGATTTGTGTTTTTATGAACGCGGGTAACTGCCTGTTGGGTATCACGTGGATGTTAGGGGTAGGAATCCATTTCCTGCCAAGCCCCAAGGGGGGACGATGGAGAAAGTTGGGTGTCTTGGTCAGCTTCTTCGGCTTGGTGGTAATGATCTCTGATCATCATCTTTCGAGCGTAGTTGCTATCTTGATCTTCAGCTTGATCGGCATGGCTTTTCTTTATCTACTCATTATTGTTCCACCGCCCAAGAGGTCATTTTCGGGGACACGGTGGTTAGCGAAGAGGGGATCGGAAGTTTCCTACAGCATGTATGTCCTACATATGCCTGCAATCGTTTTCTTTGTCGCCTTGTTGCACCGTCCACGCGGAGGTTTTCAAGGTCATGAGTTGATAGGAGCGCTGGGCATCCTACT
>Ga0302277_1003374_pt1 | contig 10938 bp, 9 predicted proteins | sample III_Bog_N3_1_FD_198759 | JGI IMG/M metagenome (GOLD analysis project Ga0302277, IMG submission 198759) | Peat permafrost microbial communities from Stordalen Mire near Abisko, Sweden - III_Bog_N3_1 | ecosystem: Environmental > Terrestrial > Soil > Wetlands > Peat | place: Sweden: Abisko... | reverse complement strand
CCTGATCGCCGCAGGCAAACCCGCCAAAGTCGCCCTCACGGCCGTCATGCGGAAATTGATCGTCTTGATGAATCATTTGCTCAAAAATCCAAACTTTTCCCTTGCACACTAAACACCGTTGCTGCGTAGGAGACGACGCGAGGAGTCTCTGATATTTCCTCCGGAATTTCACACCGCCCGGATGACTCACCCTCCCACCCACAAACCCACACCCCAGGGCTGAAAGCCCCGAATGTTACAGCCCGGGGTGAAACCCCGGGAATGCGTGTCCCAAGAAAACCCCATCCGCCCTGTCAGGGCGGGACAGCTGCCTCATCCCCGTTCCTCCGCGATTTGAGCCCGCTTTCAGATTGCGGCTCAAGTTCGCTTTTGCATCAAGCAAATTGACAAACAACGGCTTGGATTGCATAATAATTCTTGCTTGAAGGGAATCCTTGAAATTAGCCCGTTAATGTATCCGCCTGCCAGGGGCGGGCACATGGTCATTTACATTTTCACCACGCTCTCGGCTTTGGCGGGCGCCGGTTCGCTGCTGGCCCAAACCGCCCCGGCCGTCTCCGAAGTGAACGGCCAGATCGGTTATGCCGGCGGGACGATGGATGCTTCCACCGGGAATAATTAAGGATACCGGACTTGGTAGAAACGTTGGTTCCAATTTCCGGCATCCGAATCCTGGAAATAGAACCAGCCTCGCGAATTTTCAATGGCCGCGCCAAGATTGGTCCAGGTATATAGGTTGGTCGAGGCCCATACGGAGTAACTCTTACCCGACGCGCCATTAAACCAGAATTGCAAGCTTCCACCCCCCGTGGTCGTGTCCGTCAGTTGAGAAGGCAAAACCACGCCGTTGAGTGTTCCATCGTACTCGAATGCGCCAATATCAACGTGCGCGCCAGATAGGCGCGGACTACCGCGCTGATCAACGGCCAGATTATAAGGCGCTCCCAAGAGACCGTCATCACCGGCATCAATCGCCGGGCTGCCCGGAAGGAGGGCAAACGCCAGCGTCGGGCCGCCATTCATTTGCAGCGGGCTCAAACGAGGATTGATTGGATTGGTGCTATTCCCGGCCAAATCGCCATTGACGCTATTGGTCAAACCGACCAGTCCGTCAATTTGGCCAACCAAATTAAATCCTTGCGATTGCAGTTGGCCGGCTCCGTCAGGGCCGAAACCATCCAGCCCTGAATTTCCACCCGCGCCACTATGGCCGGTGGTGTTTGCGGCGATCAAGGTATTGACAAGCCTCACCACGGCATTGTTGCCATTATTCAAAATACCGCCGCCACTGCCGCCCGATCCGCCCGGAGCAGCATCCGCATTCCCGCCGTTGCCACCGGAACCCGTTGAATTAAAAGCCAGCGTGCAGGCGGTTAAATTCAAGGAACCGCCATTGTAAATACCGCCCCCACCGCCGCCAATGGCTCCAGCGGAGCCCCCGCGATAATATCCGTCGCCACCGTTGCCACCGCGTCCGCAAACGTTGCCTCCAATCGTGCAAGTATTCAGGCTTAAGGTTCCTGCATTATAAATGCCCGCGCCACTGCCTCCCGGGCCGGAATCGCCCCCCGTCCCACCATTGCCGCCGTCGCCGCCGTTGCCGCAGGTATTGCCACTGAGGGTGGAATCCGTCATCCACGTACTCCCTTCATTATATAATCCCGCCCCGCTTCCCCCCGCCCCGCCCCGGCTTCCTGGTTCCCCGATCGGACCAATGCCCGGTGCGCCCCCGGGGGCTCCCATGCCGGTGGAGTTTCCCGACAGACTACCGTTGAACATCATCAAAGTTCCATAATTTGCAATGCCCCCGCCATTTCCGCCCGCTCCGGCAAAACCAATGGCATTGCCCTCCGGTGGACCGCCCGCACCGCTGGAATTACCGTTGATGAAGCAACCGGTCAGGATGCACTCGCCGGAATTGTATATGGCGCCGCCGTTTCCTCCAAAAGCACCTTCAAACCCGCTGCCGCAGGAATTGGCCATCAGGCTGCAATTGGCCATCGTCAGCAGTCCTGCATTGTAAATACCGCCGCCATCCGCACCGCTGGTGCCACCGCCATTGCCTTGTAGGGCATCTCCGCTTCCACTGACGTTATTTGAGAGGGTGCAGGCGTCCAATATCAAGGTTCCCAGATTGTAAATGGCGCCCCCGGGTTCGGCTTCATCAAAAGGCGCATACCCGGTTCCATAAAACCCGCCTGGGGCGGTGCCGCCGGTGACCATGACATTGACCAGGGTGAGTTGCGCATTGGGAAAAACCTGAAATACGCGGTCGCCCAGACCAGTGGCGTCAATCACCGCCGGGGGCTGGGCGGATCCGATAATGGTGAGATTACCATTGGTAATGTCCAGATCTCCGGCATACGCGCCGTCCTCGTCAATGCCGGGAATGGTTAGGGCGTAAGCCGGGCCGGTTAAAATGATGGTGTTGGCTCCGCCGCCGGCATTGGCCGCAATGACCGCCCCCCGCAGGCTGGTCGCGTTGGTGGTGTCGAGGCCGTCTGAAACAAGAACCGTGTTGGCCTGTGCGGGTATGAGCATCGCCAACATCAGAAAGGTTATGGTCTTCTGCATAATTTTGATATTTATCCACTTTTAAAAGTTGGCGAAAAGCTTGCTATTGGTTGCCGTCTGTTCAGGAGTGCTTTTCAGCGAACTCTAGCTTCCCAACTTCGACCGCCGTTAGAGCAGCGCGCAACGGTTTAAGTGCTTTAACCACTGCGAGATAGTCCTTCCTGCGCCATGCGCTATCAGCCTCGGCCCGGGCCTCTCGTAAATCTCGTTCAAGGGCGTATTGATCGCATTCGCGCTCGCGCAATCTTGAAAGCCGTGCAAAAGCCGCAGCGTCGTTTTGAAGTAAACTTGCTCCATACCGCCGCAGAGACTCTGCGAGTTTATCCAGAAATGGCATAAGTGCTTCTTCCGAAGTGACCTGATATGAGGAAGGCACATCCTCTGGTGCTTTCACACTCCGCAATACTTCGCCGAAGTTGAAGGATCGCTCTACCGATAAATTTTTCTGCCCAAGATTCAAGGACAATTCGAATGAGCGTCGAGCATCATAGCTAACGACCAAAAAAACATCTTCCGTTTCGTAGCGCAGCAAGTCTTCAGCCACCAAATGCCGTTTGAATCCGAGGCTCTTTTCCAAGAACGCGAAAGCTTCTTCTGTCAACGTTTGAAATTTTTGCATGGACGTATTCATTGTGGAGGATGATAAGCACCAGTTTGCGGATTATACTGCCAACCTTTATTCTCAAGTAACTGTCTTTCTGCATTTAAAAATCGACCGGATGAAGTCGGCGTTTGTCCGGTTAAAATTTGCTGACCCGTTGAAGTATCAATATACGAATCGTAAATTGGATTCCCTTCTCTCATTACGCTTCGCAATGCACTGGAGTTTTGAGCCCAGTTTGCCGCAGGCGACCCTTGATTTGGCAAGTTTAGAAAATAATCACCATTTCTCCATCCGCTCGCTGTTGTTGAGGTGGAATCTCCAAATTTGAATAAATTTAAGCCGCCTTGCTCGGCTGTTCCCCCTGCCGCAAGAAATTTTCCGAATTGGCCAAAAATGGTTCGCGGGCAGGCTGAACAAACCTGCTCATCATTTTCTGAAAACACAAACCTTCCGTCGTAGTTGAACGAATGAATTGAACCCGCATCATAGCCAATTATCGTGTCGGATCGTCCGCCATACGCGAAAGCTGGGGAAACATTCGCATGAACGTACGTGATGCCAAGAATCAGGAGCCAGACTGTCCAGAGCCATCTCAACACTTTCATTTGTATTCAATTACATCGCACCGATTATGGCCGAACGATTTGCTCGATTTCACAGATTCGTCTCAGATCTTCTGGGTTATCCAATATTGGTGGAACAGGTTGGACGACTATCAACGATCCACCATTCCCAAGACCTGTGAGATAGGAAGGCGGCGGCACGCTCGCAATTTTTCGAGGTACGTATACCATCCAGTCCACAAAAGGCTTTTGCTCCCAGTCGCGGGTTTTCATCGATTCATTTGAGAAGATTCCAGCCCAATCGGGCTCCCACAAGGTAGCGGCTGCCGTTAACAATTTGCCAGTCACCTCACAATCACGCAACCGTCCCAATTCTCTCGGGAAATTCAAAACAAGGCTGTTAGTCAAACCAGCGGCTTTAGAAAAAAGACCACATCTAATGTCAAGGGTTGCCGCCATGTCCGGCTCGGCCCCATTCCACATCCCGAGGCCAAATCCAAGGTCTTCAATAATTCCTTTGTCGGTATCGCGACGATTCTGTCCATCGGCCAGCAAAGCAAGTAATTCCTGCTGGTTCTGCGTGTCAATCTTGCTTTTGAGAGCGTCCTTGCGCGAATGGCCGCGATGGAACCAGTGGGCGAAAACCTCGTGGCAATTCTGGAGTTCAACCATAAAGTTGAAGAGCTTTTCAGCACAGATTTCCAAAGGTTCCCGCCTAGCTGCCCAATAGGCGCCCATTATGAGTCGGTTATTCATGTTGTGCCTTTTTTACGGTATTGCAGGTGTATGGATGAGTTGGACGCCAGTAATGCCATTCTGCTGGAATAGGTTCTGGAGCGCTGGAAGAGCCTCTCCTTCAGCAATATGCCACTGAATTGGAGCACCGCCTGCAGCTCCAATTTGACTCCGCGCTTGATTGATGAGGCTTTGCTGACCGGAAAACCAAGGCTGAAACTCGCCGTTATCCACGAAATTTGCATATCCAGGTCCTTTTGCGTCCAAAAGGGTATTGCCGCTGATCCCGTCAAACTTTACCCCGTTTACAACGTATGCTTGGCCGGACTGACCGGTGATTTGCGTTTGATAGGCCGCTGCTCGCTCAGACATCGCCTCGTTAACGGCCTGCCATTCGCCTAATCCCCCCTCTGCGGCTAGAAAACTGGCGACTTTGCCGAAGATACTGCTCGCTCCCGACGTTGGGTTTGCTTCCTCACCTGTACGAAGCACTGCGGCAGAGTCGTAATCGAAAACCGACGGAAAACCGCCATCGTAAACCATCGTCAATTGGTTCTGTCCGTCGTAGGCGAACAACCCTGGAGTTGATGAAAGTTCCGAGGCCGGGACTGACGAGGCGAAGCTGAAAACCGCCAGCGCAATCAGACACACCAAATGAATCGCTCTTGAAAAGATTTTCACTTGAAAGAGTAATACATCGCCTGACTCCAGGTGTGCTCTAATCGTCCTTGCTTGAGAAAAGGATAATTCTGCGCCAACTGTTTTTTGGCTTCAGCGTCCGCCATCGTCTTGTCTCTCACCTGCTCGGCGAGTGAGAGGGCAAAGGCCTCGATTTCCTTGCACTCGGCTTGCAACTGTGGGAATTTCGCCGAGTCAACCTCCGGCAAAATCTCAAGCCAACGTTCCTCAATGGGAATGCGACGCCTAGGGCCAAATTGCTGAAATTCTGCAAATGCTTTGTCGAATTGTTCTGGTGTAATATTCATGTTAATGCCCTCCTGTTATCACATTGACGATGCTCGGATTATTGACGAGAGTCGGATATTCAACGGTATTGAAAATGCTTCCAGCACGCGCTCCGTTTACGAACCCAACGGCATTTCCTGATGCCCCTTGCGCGAATCTTTGCGAGAGTGTGGACCAAACTTGAGCAGCTTGCTCCGTTGTCAGGCCGCTTTGTGCCGTGTTAAATAGCTGTTGCTGGTCCAGCCACGCTCCTCCAGGCGTCATTTCAAGAGTGGTTCCTCCGTTTGCAGTGGCAAACTGCTCAGCGAGTGCCCGATTCCCTGGCCCGGAATAAAACACTGCCGTATTTGGCGCAGTTGAAACATCCAAAGTCTGCGCCTGTCGCATGTAATTCGCAAACGCTCCGCTATCTGCGGCAAGAAATTCAGCGAATTTGATAAAGGGAGCGCGAATCTCGGCAGGGCGATGCCAGCATTCATTCGCGGTGAGAATTGCGGCTCCATCATAAACGGAAGCTGGTGGGAATTGAGCGTCGTAAGCAGTTAATTCCCGAATCCCGCAGTCGTAGTTGAAAGTGATCGAGCTACCACCAGCGGAAACAGCCAATAGCCCCAAGAGCCAAAAGAAGGCGACCAGCCAAAGTCTTTGCACTTTATGCATCAGTGATCGCATACTTGATTACCCTTGCGCACTTTTCTTGGAGTGTCGGCTCTTCGTGCAAATTGGCCGCCCATCCTCCAAGGAAGTCGCGAGCAATGAACACTTCGAGGAAGTATTTTAAACCAAGCCTCTTAGCCTCTTCCGGCAAACCACCAGACGAGGGTTCAGGCGCAACTATCACCTCGGAATCGGGTGTCCAAGGTTCGGATGCGTAAATAGTGTTTGCTTCATCGAGCAACGCTAAATCACGAATTGCTTCAATCAATTTCATTGTTTCCCCCATATTGCGTAACCACCTTGGCCTCCGGGATGCAACGTATCCCAGAAGATGCTCCCAGGTGTGTGTTGAGCGCGTGGCACAAGCTGCATAACACCAGGGTCTTCAGCATGATGCCAAGTCCAACCTTCCGGCGGTGTTCGCGGAGCGAGGCCAGTTGCCGTTCGGTCGAGGTTCACTCCAGCTTGTTGCATTGTTTGAGCTAATTGCGGGTCACTCTCCATCGCAGTCAGAAGCGCCTCGTTAGCTTCTTGAAAATGCGCCGCTCTTGATATGCCTGGGTATGACGCCGGGTCGAGCGTGGTCTGATAGGCCACACTATAGAAATCTCCGCTCGCCGTTCTGGCCGCTGTTGTCTCTGCGGCACCTGCTTCCCCCTCCAACTCCGCACCGGCCTCGATCGAAGCACCATCAGTTGGCACCGACAGGGCCAATGTCCCCACAAACACGCCTTCCTGCAGCGTTTGCGTGAGCGCATCCCCGACATCCAGATGATTGCCGGCTAGGTCATTGCCGGTGGTCAACGAGGAAGCCAGGTTGGCCACGCCCAGCGTCGCCAGGTTCACGAAACCGGCCAGGATGGTTTGGGCTTCCGTTTCCGCGGGCGTCGGCGCATTAAACCACGAGGATGTCAGCGCGCTTTCCCCCAGCGCCCCCAGGCCGTAGGGATCCAGATAACTGGCCGGATTCCCATTCGCAAACGCATACTGGTTCAATCCTCCGCCAAACCCCGACGGGTCGGCGTTGATAAACCGGCACAGATACGGGTTATAATACCGCGAACGCATATACAGTAGGCCATTCGGGTCCGTTTGCACCCCGTATTGCCCGTTGAACCAAAAGGGTGTGTCATTGGTGCCGGCGCGATACGTCGTCAAGGCGTATAACGAATACTCCATGCGGTCCGTGACCAGGCCATTATCGCCGGAAAGCGCGATGGTGCTGCCCCGGTAGTCGTAGTGATAGGTCAGTGTGCTGGTATTTGTGCCCGTTTGCGTGATTTGATACATCAACCCCGCACCATAAACGTAATAATTCGTCACCCCGTTTTTGATCCGCATCAACACTTGGGGCAACGCCGCGTTGGGGTTCACCACATAGGCCGTGGTGTTCGTCCCGGCGGTCTGCCCGATGCGGTTGTTGAGGGCGTCGTAAATGTTTGTTACGCCGCCCGCGTTCAACAGCCGGTTCCGCGCGTCGTAAGAGTAGGTCGCAAAATTGGTGGTAATCAATGGGGCATTCGTCAAGTTGCCATCCAAGTCACCGCCCACAGTCAGCCCATTGAAAGTTTGCAGCCGGTTATCGGCATCATAGGTCATCGTCCGCGTCGGCACCGTGACGGCGTGGGGCAGTGGCGCGGCAAATTCCCAGGCCAGGGTGCCGGAGTTCGTCCAGTTCAGCCGGAACCACGCAATGGGCAGCCCATTGGCCATTTGCTCCCAAATATTCGTCACCTGCCCCGCCGCGTCGTAGCCGATTGTTCGGTAGGTGCCGTTGGGGCGCGTCTGGCGGGTCAGGCGGCCATCCAAATCGTAGGCGAGCTTCGTTTTGCGCCCGGTCCAATCCGTCACGTTGGTCAGGTGGTTGAGGTTGTCATAATTATACGTCACCGTCAGGTTGCCGGGATAAATCAGATTCGTGAGGTTCCCGTTGGCATCGTACCGGTATTGAATCAGATTTCCGGACGCATCCCGGTAGCTGGAAACATGGTTATAAGCATCAAACGTCCAGGCATTGGTGTTGCCGTTTTCCACCACATTGGTCGGGTTGTCATTGGCGTCATAGCCATACAGCGTGGTGGCCAGGTTATCCGTGCGGTTGGTCAACCGCCCCTTGCCATCGTAATAAAAGGCCGTCGGCCGGCTCGCCGGGTCGGTAAGTTGAGCGGGCAACCCCTGATGATTGAAAACGACTGACGTTTTCCGCAGCAGGGGGCTGATCGTGTTGGTCAACCGGTTCGCCGCGTCAAATTGAAACTGCCACGCGTTCCCATTGCGATTGGTCAGGGTGATTTGATTGCCGGCGGCGTCATAAGTGCGAGTGGAGGTGTGGCCGGCCCCGTCCACCGCCTGAATCAGGCTGCCGCGCGCATCCCACGTCTGGCGGTTAGTTTCGTTGGCGGCATTGACCGCGGCCAGTTTGTGTCCATCCGCATCATGGCTGAAGGTGGTCGTGCGCTTCAGCGGGTCGGTGACCGCCATGGGCCGGCCCGCCAAGTCGTTGGTCAGTCCGGTGGGCTGCTGGTAGGCGTCCAGCGTCTGCACCAGCCAATCCCGCGCGTCATATATATTGGTGACCAGGGACGCGCCTGGGGCGGTGGTCGGCAGCGCCGTGGCGAGCAGATGCCGGGTGGCGCTCCAGGTGTTGGTGAGGGAATTACCGCGCGCATCGGTGGCGGTGAGGTTGTTGCCCACCGCATCATAGGTCAACCGGTTGACCACGTTGCTGGCGGCCACGGAATTGGTCAACTGTCGGCGGGCATTATATTGGTAGCTGGTGGCGAAGCCGCGGGCGTCGGTGTGATTGGTCACGTCTCCCAGCGAACTGTTGCCAAAACTTTCGCCGCCCAGGCTGCCGGGATAGGTAATCAGGTTCAACTGCCCGTAGGAATCATAACCGTAACTCGTGGTGCCGCCGGAATCCGTGCGGCTGGCCAGTGTGCCCGGAGAACCCGTGGTGTTATAAACATAATTCACCCAATCCCCCGCGCCATTGGTCTGGCCCGTCAGGGAAAACTGCGCGTTGTAACCGTAGGTGGTCGGATGGCCGTTCGCATCCACCGCCTGAATGAGATTGTTCTGGCCGTCATAGGCAAATTGATTCGTAAAGCCCAGGGGATCAATGACCGCCAGCAAATTATTATTGCCGTCATAAATGAACTGGTTGGTTTCATTCAAGGGGGAAACGGTCATCACCACATGATCCTGTCCGTCATAAAAAGTTTGGGTGAGATCACCCAGGGCGTCCTGTTGGCCGACGAGCCGGGTCTGATCATCGTAAAAATAAGTTTGTTGCCCGCCCGCCGGGTCTTGGGAAACGGTTCGCCAGCCGGACCAAAAAATCCGCCACATTTTATTGAGGCTCCCTCCGGTGTATTGCGTCGTCACCCGCCCAAAACTGTTGTAGAGGTTGCTCGCCACCAACTGCCCCAGCGCGTTGACGGTGGCCGTGATTTGATGGTTGGTGTCATATAGGTAGCTATTAGTGCCGCCTTGCGGGTCAATGGCTGCGGTTAAGTCGCCCGCGGCACTGTACCCATAGGTGACGGTGCGGGCGGGCGTGCCGTTGTCCGTCACCGCCAGCAACCGGTTGGAACTGCCGCTGTTATACTTAAAGGTCAGGGTGCGCCCCTTCCAATCGGTCACGGTTTGGACCAGATTGCTCGAGTTGTAGGTCAGCGTCAGCGCTTGCTGGTAGGGGTCCACGATATTGGTCGCCCAGCCGGTGCCGTTAAAATTGAAGGTGCGCCCATGTCGCTCTTGCAGGCTGTAGGCCGAACCGTTTTGCGTCAGCGTTTGGGTGGTGTTGGCCGGCGGGGTGTAGCTGCCATTGGGCTGCTTGATGAACTGCAGAGTGTCCTGGCCCATGGAAACGGACACCGCTTTGGCCGTGAGCTGGTCAATCCCCCATTTGGCAATCAACGCCGTCACCATCCAGTTTTTCGGATCGGGCGTATTGGTGTAAACCGCGTTGGCGGCGGAGGTGGCGGCGAGCATGGCGGCCGCCTGGGCCGGGGTGGTGCCGCCCAAGCCCGCCTGCGGCGCGCTGACCATGGCCGCATTCATATAGTAATTGTGCAGCCAGCCCGGACCCATGCCCGCCAGATTGCTATTACGTCGGCTGCTGTTGTAATACCGGGAGAACGCCAAGCCCCGTGGTTCGGTCTGCCCCAAAGACAGATCGGCGGTTTGCACTTGGAACGTGCCATCGGCCGTGTTGACCGGGTCCGCCGCCGTGAGATTGGCAACGGATGCCGGCGCAGAATCAAAGTATAGGGGTTGGGAACAACTGGCGTAATCAATAAACGCCGGGTTCACCGTTGCGCCCAAATCGGACGCATATCCGCCAAAAATACCGGGGCCAATTATCATGAGTGTACCGGCTTCATTCGGCAGCCGCGCCATCAACCCAAAGCCGGTCCAACTCCCCGATCCGTTGATGGCCACACTGCCATCTTGTGGCAGCAATAGCATGTAGCCCGCATTGATATAGCCGGCCAGGTCGTTGATGGTGTAATTGGACAATTTGGTTTGTACCGTTGACCAATTGGCGCTGCTGGCAAGATAAATCGCCTCGTGGTTGGCATTGGCCATTTCAAGCATTTTTACCGTCGAGCCCGCGATGATCCCGGAAGTTTGCAGTTGTTCAATCATTCCGTGTTCCATCGCGCTGCTAAAATACCCATAAAGGTCAAACCATTTTCCGTGGTAAATATCGCAGGTGAAGTCGCACGCCTGACCGACATTGTTGGCGGAAGCCTCGGTGGCCAAATAAATATCAACATAGTATCCCCGCCCGCTCTCCTGAGCCATGCGGCCAATCTTCTGCAAGTTCATCGG
>Ga0302277_1003357_pt1 | contig 10981 bp, 6 predicted proteins | sample III_Bog_N3_1_FD_198759 | JGI IMG/M metagenome (GOLD analysis project Ga0302277, IMG submission 198759) | Peat permafrost microbial communities from Stordalen Mire near Abisko, Sweden - III_Bog_N3_1 | ecosystem: Environmental > Terrestrial > Soil > Wetlands > Peat | place: Sweden: Abisko... | reverse complement strand
TGATTCTACCATGAGCTTGGAAGATGCACGCTTTTCGGTTATCCGTTATTATGCTTCGGATATTGAAAATGCTTATGGCCCCAATATTCACGACCCGCGTAGCGGAGAAATATTAGAAAGCCACATCGGCTGGTATCATAACGTAATGAAACTTTTACACGATTGGTATATGATTCAGGCAGCAGCCGTTGATCCTAAAGCAAGAAAGATGGTTTTTGATGATAGTTTGATGGGAGAATTAATCCGTTTTGTTTCGTCACACGAAGTTGGCCATACACTTGGGTTACGGCATAATATGGGTAGCAGTAGTTTAACCCCTGTTGAGAAACTTCGTGATAAGAAATGGGTAGAAGCCAATGGGCATACTGCTTCTATTATGGATTATGCACGCTTTAATTATGTGGCACAACCCGAAGACAGTGTTGGTGAAAAAGGTTTGTTCCCGCGCATTGGCGAATATGATAAATGGGCAATAGAATGGGGTTATCGTTTCATTGGGGAGAATGATGTTGAAAAGGATAAAAAAGTAAATAACAAATGGATTGTTGAGAAGTTAAAGAACAATCCAAATTTATGGTTTGGGGGTGAAGGCAACAACAACGATCCCCGTTCACAAACGGAAGACCTTGGCAGCAATAGTATAAAGGCAAGTGAATACGGTATTAAAAACCTTAAACGCATTATGGTTCACTTACCGGAATGGACAAAAGAAGAAGCCGACCATTACGATAATCTCTCCGATATGTATTCCCAGCTAATGATACAATTCGGGAGGTATATGGGACATGTTACCAAAAACGTTGGCGGCGTATATGAAACATTTAAAAGCGTAGAAGAAAAAGGCGACGTGTACGAACCAACACCAAAAGAAATACAGAAGGAAGCGGTAATTTTTTTAAACAAAGAACTCTTTCAAACACCGGTATGGTTATTAGACAAAAACATCCTTAATAAAATAAGCAACCCTTCTTCTACAGATGCTTTGATGAACATCCAGACAACAACACTCAATAGTTTATTATCGGCAGCCCGTTTATTACGGATAGCGAATAATACCAACCGCTATGGAGCACAGGTTTATTCCATAGATGAATTACTGACCGATGTAGAGAAAGGGATATGGAGTGAATTAAGCATAAACAAACCGATAGATAGTTACCGCCGTAACCTGCAAAAAGTATATACCGAAACATTGTTAGCACTCATTAAAACATCACCTACTGTTCCGGCAATAAACACCACCGATGTACCTTCGGTAGTAAGGGCGCATTTAACAGGTTTACGTAACGAAATACTTCTTGCCATTAATACAACAACAGATAAAATGAGCAAGTATCATTTGCAAGATATTGCCCAAAGAATTAAAGACGCTCTTGACCCGAAAAAATAATACGGATTTAGGTTAATTCTTTAATAAAAGGGCTGAATTCATTAGTGCAGCCCTTTTTTATTTATAACGACCCATTCACTCATTCTCATCCCCTACAAGTGTATCTTTGTTATATAATCGCCTTTCATGAAACAAATATCTACGCTCGTTATCAGCATACTTATCAGTTACGTTTCTTTCTGTCAATCCAAAACCGTCTTTGTAGGATTCATTAAAGATGCCGGTACAAAAGAAGCCGTTCCTTATATCAGTGTTACCAATTTATCAACCGGCAAAACGGTAATGGCTAATAGAAACGGGGTGTTTAAACTTCAGGCATCTATTAACGACCTTATTTCTTTCGCTGCCATCCATTATACTTTTGATACACTTCGTATTAATGCCGATGTGGTGGCAAGCGATTCCTTGCGTATTTTTTTACGCCCGCTTACACACCAGTTGAAAAGTGTTACCGTTAAAACAAAAAGCAGGTACAATCAATATCAGTTAGACAGTATTGAAAGAAGAAAAGATTTCTTTAAAGGAAAGAGTGACCATAGCATTCCTGTTGTTTCTCAAGCCAACTCAGGTGCGGGCATTGCATTAGATCTTGACCATTTTTACGGAAGAGAAAAAAGAAAACGTGGTGTTATTCGTTTATTCGGGCAAATTGAAAATGACTATTACATCAACTACCGCTACAACCTTCAGTTGATTAATAAATACACAACATTTAATGATGATTCGCTTCAATTATTCCTCCAGCAAAGCAGGCCAACTTATCAATGGTTGCGTAAACATACTACAGAAGAAGACCTGATGTTGTATATCAACGATCAGTTAAAAGTTTTTTTTAAAGAAAAAGAGTAAAACTTATTCATACCGCAACGCTACAATAGGATTCAGTTTTGCTGCTTTCATGGCAGGATAGATGCCGGCAGCCAAACCTACTATCGAACAAATAACAACACCTAATATTACCCATGCCCAGGGTATTACAAAGCCTGTATTCATAAACGAGGAGAACAGGTTGCCAACAATAATACCCAATACAATTCCAAAGAAAGCACCCATTAAACTAATAATCATACTCTCAATCAGGAATTGAGCACGAACATTTTTACTCTTACCACCAATAGCTTTAATCAGTCCTACTTCGCGGGTACGTTCATTAACAGATACAAGCATTATATTCATTAAGCCTATAGCTGCACCAATAAGGGTTATTAAACCAATAGCTGCTGCCGATCCGGCAATACTGCCCAATAAAGTCATAAACATTTCGGCTACTTTATCGCTCTTATCCACCACAAAGTTATCTGCATCCATCGGCTCTAATTTTCTTACAGCTCTGAAGGTAGCCGTAGCTTCGGCTATGGCAGGTTCCATATCTGCAACATTCTTAACGTTGATGCCTAAGAGGTATGAAGATGCTACACTGGAAAGCTTACGTGCATTGTTGTACGATGTAATAACCATATCGTCTTGCCGCAAAAGGGCACTTGATCCCTTACTCTTTAATAAACCAATAACCCTGTAAGGCATACCGCCTACACGAACAAACTTATCAATACACATTTCGGGATGATTAGGGAATAGCACATCGGCCACATTACTTCCTAATAAACAAACGCTGCGGCCACTTTGCACATCAAGGCTGTTTAAATTTCTTCCTTGTGCAATAGTAAACCCGTTAACCGATAAATAATTTTCGTCGCCACCATAAATGGTTACAACAGGATTGGTTTTTTTATTGGCATACACACATTCAAAGCCTGTTCCACCACGTAAGAAAACACTAACCTCTGCCCCTGCAAAATGAAAATTATTTTTAAAATACTCCGCATCTTCTTTGCGGATCATCTTATTCAGATTCGATGTTTTTTCTTTCTTACCTTTTCTTACCATCACTACTTCTTCGCGCTTGCCAATCTTTACTGTAATTTCTTTATAGCGAAGGGTAAAAGCATTGGCACCCATTAGCGAAAAACTTTCCTTCAAACTCTGGTTCATAGCGGTAATGGCGGTAATAATACCAATCAATGCCATAATACCAAAGGCAATAATGGCAATGGTTATACCCGTGCGCAACTTATTACCCTTAACGGTACGAAAAGCCAGTAAGACTGTATCTATGAAATTCATACCTAACCCTTGTATATACTGTTAAAGGTAAAAGAAGATGAATATGAATGGTAGAAAAGGAAGAAGAATATTTATGTACTTAGCTTTTGTACTACTATTAAGCTAAGTACAAAAAATAAACATAATTTATTTCACCTCCTGCATATCAACTAAGCGTTTGTAAATACCGCCTTTAGAAAGCAGTTCATCGTGGGTGCCACGTTCGGCAATTTCGCCTTTTTGTAAAACTATAATCTCGTCTGCATTACGAATGGTAGATAAGCGGTGGGCAATAACAATGCTGGTACGGTTTTGCATCATGTTATTAATAGCATCCTGCACCAGCCTTTCGCTTTCAGTATCTAAAGAAGATGTGGCTTCATCTAAAATTAAAATCGGAGGGTTCTTTAAAACGGCACGGGCAATGGTTAAACGCTGCCTTTCGCCGCCGCTTAGTTTTGTTCCCCTGTCGCCAATGTTTGTATCAAAACCTTCCTCTTTATTCCTAATGAAATTGTAGGCATTGGCCACTTTGGCAGCTTGTTCTATTTCATCCTTTGTGGCATCTTGTTTTCCTAACGAGATATTGCTGGCAATGGTATCATTAAATAAAATGGGTTCTTGTGTTACAATGCTTATCTGGTTTCGTAAGCTTTCTAATGTATAGTTTTTAATATTTACCCCATCAATCAATAGCTCGCCGCTTGTAACATCATGAAACCTTGGAACAAGATCGGCCAGGGTGCTTTTACCAGCACCACTACTACCTACCAGTGCAATGGTTTTTCCTTTTTCAATGGTAAAGCTTATGTTATTTAATATAGTGGCTTCATCATAAGCAAAGCTTATGTTCTTAAACTCGATGGAATGATTAAAACGTTCCATCTTTTTGCCGTCCGGATTATCTACAACAGTAACAGGTGCATTTAATATCTCCTCGATCCTTGCAATGGCGGCACTACCTTTTTGCATGTTATAGAAGGATGTTGACAACGACTTTGCAGGATTAATGATTTGCGTAAACAAAACGATGTACATAATAAAACCTTCTGCCTGCAAGCCACCTGCATTACCACCTAATACCAATCTTCCGCCAAACCACAGGATAGCACATAATACTATTACACCTAAAAATTCGCTTAACGGAGATGCAAGGTCTCTTCTTATCTGCATTTTGTACCTGATATGGAACAATTCATTATTGATTCTGGTAAAACGGCCTTTCAATAATCTTTCTGCATTGAATGCTTTTATTACACGAAGGCCTGTTATCGTTTCCTCTATAAGTGATAATACTTCTCCGAATTTTACTGCCGATACATTCGATTGTTTTTTTAAACTTTTGCTTACCTGTCCAATAATAAAGCCTATAAGCGGCAGGAAAATAACAAGGAATAAAGATAACCTGGGGCTGATACTGATTAATGTAACCAATAGTATAATTACATTCAAAGGGTCTTTAATTAAACCTTCCAATGTGCCTACAACCGATAATTCAATCTCGCCGATATCATTCGATAAGCGGCTCATTATATCACCCTTTCGTTGTTCGGTAAAATAACCGATAGGCAATACAATCAGCTTCTTATATACATCTTCTCTTAGCCTTGTTACTATTCCCATTTTAATAGGAGCCAAAATATAAAACGATAAGTAATAGAAGAAGTTTTTAAGAAATACGGCAATAATTACCAGCACACAAATCAATCCTAATGCCAATACGGGACCTTCCACTCCGTGAGATTTTATGAATTCGCTTAAATAATAATTGATGAATTTAATAGCATCAAACATGCTTTTAGGCTTTTCTGCAACGGTATGGTCGTTGGTAAAAATCAGTTTTAAAAAGAAAGGCAATGCTCCAAATGAAACTACTGAGAATACAATAGAAAGAATACTGGTTATAAAGTATAGAACTATTTTTCCTTTGTAGAAACGAAGGTATTTTATCAGTCTTGAGTATCTTTTCATGGTTGAAATTTACCTGATTGTACGATAATTAACAATTGCTACTTTTAATCGTACTAAATTTACAGCCAGCAAAAGTAACAGATATGTTGGAAGGAAAACGTCAAAAACAAGTTGCCGCAGTTTTACAGGAAGAATTAAATGATATTTTCAGGAGGTTAGGATTGAATATGATGGAGGGAGGGATGGTTTCCATCTCGGCAGTAAAAATTACACCCGATTTACTCGAAGCAAGGATATATTTAAGCCTGTTCCAAGTAAATAATCCTAATGCCGTAATGAAAAGAATAGAGAGTAAAGCATGGGACATTAAAAAACATCTTGTAGAGAAAGTAAAACATCAGTTACGCCGTATTCCTGTTATTACTTATTATCAGGATGATACTTTAGAACATGTTTCTAAAATGGAAGAACTATTTAAAAAGATTGAGGAAGATGGGAAAAACAATCCAGCTGGTCAGGAATAAATAAACCTTACTGCTCATCATTACGAAGCAATACAATGAAGCTGCTTTTTGCCTGGCGATATTTTAAATCAAAGAAAAAGACCAATGCCATTAATATCATTGCATGGATTAGTGTTGTGGCTATTGCTGTAGGCACTGCTGCCATCATCATTGTATTAAGTGTGTTTAACGGGTTCGAAGATTTGGTAAAAAGCCTCTATGCAGATTTCTATGCCGATGTTCGTATAGCTCCTGTAAGAGGAAAAATCATTCATCTTTCTTCTCAACAAATTGCCCGGATAAAGAAAATAGAAGGCATTGACGGGATAAGCCTTATTGCAGAAGAAAATGCTTTATTAGTGAATGGCGAATATCAAACCATTGTATATATAAAAGGAGTTGACGAAAAATATACTTCTGTCAATAATATTGGTAAACACATAATCAGGGGCAACTTTTTATTAGGTACTTTATCAGCTCCGATGCTCGTTGCAGGTGTAGGAATAGAAAATGCAGCAGGGCTTGATGTTGAAAAAGGAATATCGCCCGTAACCTTATATTTACCCAATAGAAAAACTACTTCGCTAACTAGTATTGATGCGCTAAACAGTTATAATGTTACACCTTCGGGTACATTCTTAGTACAACAGGAATTTGATGATAAATATGTTTTTACCAATCTTCCTTTTCTAAAGTACATGCTCGACATGAATCCAGACGAATACTCTGCTGCCGAAATAAAAGTGAATAAAAACATCAATACAGGTACTGTAACAAAATCGTTACAACAATTATTGGGTAATGATTATTCCGTTCAGACACGTTATGAGCAAAACCAAAGTTTATTATCCATCATGATGGCTGAAAAATGGTGGACTTATGCCATACTGTTATTGATACTGATTGTTTCTGCATTTAACATGATCGGTTCTTTAACCATGCTTGTCTTGGAAAAACAAAAAGACATTGCCGTATTAAAAGCAATGGGTGCCGGCGACCGGCTTGTTCAGCAAATATTCTTAACCGAAGGATGGCTGCTGGCATTGATAGGTGGAGCATCGGGTATTATTCTGGCAACACTCTTTTGCATTGCACAGGTACAGTTTAAATTGGTAAAGCTGGGCAATGGCACCTTTCTCATAGATTATTATCCTGTGAAGATGATGCTGTCCGATTATATATTGGCCATAGTAACGGTTGCATTCATTTCGCTGCTTGCTGCATGGATGCCTGCACGTAAAGCAGGTAAACAATTCTATTCGTTAAAGAGTTAGTCACTTATTTATACCGTTCGAGAATGTACCACATTCTTATTACACTGGTCAATAAAGGCAAGCATTTCATCCCTGCCTATTTTCTTTTCCGAACTGGTAACAAATTGTTGCGGTAAAAATTCCCAGTCTTCACGCAGTGCATCTATAAAAGCTTTTACATTACGTTGTACCACGCCCGGTTTTTCCTTATCCGATTTGGTAAAAACCACACTAAATGGAACCTGCCATTTACCCAACAGGTTAACAAATTCAAGGTCTATGGGCTGGGGGGCATGACGGCTGTCTATTAAAATAAAGATGGTAACAAGCGTTGTTCTTTTGCGCAAATAATCCTGGATCATCTTATCCCATAGCTTTCTTTCCGACAGCGATCTTTTGGCATAACCATAACCCGGCAAATCCACCACATACCAGCTTTCATTTACCATAAAGTGATTAATCATTTGTGTTTTTCCCGGCGTAGCCGAAATCTTAGCCAGCCCCTTTTGGTTACACAACATATTAATCAGCGACGATTTGCCCACATTACTCCGTCCTATAAAAGCATATTCCGGTTTATCCGCTTTAGGGCATTGTTCCACCGAAGGCGACGAAATAATATACCTGGCACTTTTAATTAGCATACTGCAAAAGTATCCTAATCGGCAGAAATGAATGAAGTAGATATTTATGAGCCCGGCTTTTAGTGCTACTATGAAGCTTTGTTGCCCGCCCGTACCGAATGGCACGTTCGGGCGGGTGTCGCACTCTTGTACATCTTGTCCCGCATCGGCGGGATTCTGCTCATTGGCGAGCTATTGACAGCCCGAAAGATTAGGTTTTTTTACTCATTTTTATATGATTTTTTAGTTAGGGAAAAGCGTTGTTTATGGTTAAAACCCCAATTTTCACTCATTCTTTCAATTGCCCGGCTCATCAGAGCAATTGCTCCGGCGATTCTTTCAATTGCTCCGGCGACCAAATCAATTGCTCTGATGACCAATTTTTCCAGTTATTCCGTAGGTTATTTGCCTGTAGCTTTTTTTATTCAATTGGGGGTATATGCTTAACCTGCTTAGTAATGCAATTCCACGTAGCATAATTGCCTATCCTCTTTCTCTCAACGTTTAAAGCGTAATAGTAGTACAAAAGCCGGGTTCATAAACTTACTTACCAAATAAAATAATGAAGCCACTCCTAAGAATAAGAGTGGCTTATAACCAAAACCAACTATAGAGAACGTTTAAATACTACTGTTTTAATTTACCCATCCATACTCTTTTACCCTGCAACGCTTTTACGCCAAACATGATGGCTGCAAGAATGAAGAAGAACGGCCCCGTAAAACCAAGTAATGCAATGAATTTGGTTCCGTAAAACCTTTCCATTGGCCTTTTTAACCTTTCGCTGATTAAATACATGCTTGGTACCATGATGAGCGTGAGGAAAAAGGCAAACACCAAGCCAAAAATGATAGTCCAGCTTAATGGCCCCCAGAAAGCAACACTATCGCCACCAAAGAAAATATGCGGCCTTAACTCTTGGAACATGGAAACAAAGTTGATGTTGAAACCAACAGCCAAAGGAAGTAATCCTAAAATAGTGGCTATGGCTGTAAGCATTACAGGAATGATACGAATTTTACCTGCCTGTATGGCAGCTTCGCGAATGCGATAGCCACGGCTTCTAAGTTCATCGGTAAACTCAATTAATAAGATACCATTCTTAATTACAATACCTGCCAGGCCTATTATACCTACTCCCACCATAATCATGGCCATACCCATGCCTGTAACGGCATATCCGATAAATACCCCGATAATGGAGAAGAATATTTCGGTTAATACAATGAACGGCTTACTTAAACTATTAAACTGTAAAACAAGTATGAGAAAGATGATTAGTAAAGCTGCAACCAAGGATGTACCAAGGAAATTCATTGTTTCGGCTTGCTGTTCCCCTTCTCCGCTTTGTTTAATGTTTACATCATCAGGAACCATTGCTTTAGCCCTGAAGTCTTTGATTTTCTTAGTTAATTCGGCATTTACCGGCCCGGTTAATGATGGGTTCAATACATTAGACTGGATCTGGATGGTTCGTTTTACATTCTTACGTTTTACAACACCTGTTGTGGTGGTATAATCTACACTTGCTACCGCACTTAACGGAATTTGTTTAATTGCCCCCGAATTAAAATCACGGAAGGTGATGCGCATATTCATCAGGTCGCTGATGTTGTTACGGGTTAAATCGGTATAACGTATTTGTATTTTGTATTCGTCTTCGCCGTCTTTTAACTTACTGGCTTCTTTACCAAATACTGCACTACGTATTTCCATACCAATTTGTGCCGTACTTAACCCTTCGCGCAAAGCCCTTTCCCTGTCAATATTAATAGACACTTCGGGGTTTTGCAAATCAACATCCAGCCTTAGTTTTTCTATACCATAAATATGATTGGTATCAAGATAGTTTTTAAGATTGGAGGCAATCTTAGCTATTTCAGTAAAATTATCGCCGGATATTTCAATATTTACCGGAGGGTCTGTTGGAGGACCGTTTGCCTCTTTATCAACCGTAATTTCTGCACCCGGGATACCTGCATCTTTCATGGCTTCCCTTATCTGGTTAAGATAAGGTGCAGTTGAACCTCCATGGCGTTTTTCGTATTCGACAAAAGAAATTTGTATCCTTCCTAAATTAGATTGTGTACTCCTGTTTTGATCGTTAGGATTATTGGCACTTACCGCAACATTGGTAATGATACTTTCTACAATTGACCCTTCTGTTCCTGGTTTTTCTTTTTCTAAAACCTTATTGACTTTAGCTTCAAGAATATGGGTTACAGAATCGGTTACTTTCGTCTTTGTTCCAATGGGCATTTTTAAATACACATAAATGTAATTAGGGTCGCCACTTGGAAAGAATGATTTTGGATTATTACGTAAAACAAGTGCAAAGAATGCCAAGACAAAAAGCACGAATAAACCGGCAAACATCCATACAGGCCTTGTACCCTGTAATACCCAACGCAACAACTTTTCGTAAGTATCCATAAAGAAGGACAATACCTTTTCCTGGAAGAAGTGAATGATTACACGCAATACATAACGTTCAAGTATTACAACAAAATCTACAAACAACATAAAGTTGCCCATGCCATGCCATCCGAACAAATTAAATACTACGCCAAATGCAAGGAATGTCCAAAACCACCATGCTTTGAAGATGGCACTCTTCTTCGATTCATATTCACGGCCTTCAGGCTTCATGAAACTAACCGCAAACACAGGGTTGATAATAAATGCTACAATAAGGGATGCGGCTAAAGTTAAAATCAACATCACCGGTAAATAAATCATGAACTTACCAATGATACCTTTCCACATTAACAATGGGAAGAAGGGTGCCAGTGTAGTTAATGTTCCGGCTAATACGGGTACGAATACCTCGCCTGCTGCAGCTTTGGCAGCACTTTCTATTTTAACTTTGCCATTGCCGAAAATACGATGGGTGTTTTCGATTACCACGATAGCATCATCTACAATAATTCCCAGTCCGAATAATAAGGCAAACAGAACAATGAAGTTAAGTGTGACACTGGTACCTACCATAAGATTGGCAACCGGTAAGAAGAGGAATGCAACAAAAATAGATAACGGAACACTTAATGCAACAAAGAATGCATTGGTTACCCCCATGAAGAACATCAGGATAAGTAATACCAATATGAACCCGATAACAATAGTATTGACAAGATCGTTAAAGGATGTTTTTGTTTGTTTACTCTGATCGCCGGTAATACTTACTTTAAGATTGGG
>Ga0302277_1003355_pt1 | contig 10995 bp, 10 predicted proteins | sample III_Bog_N3_1_FD_198759 | JGI IMG/M metagenome (GOLD analysis project Ga0302277, IMG submission 198759) | Peat permafrost microbial communities from Stordalen Mire near Abisko, Sweden - III_Bog_N3_1 | ecosystem: Environmental > Terrestrial > Soil > Wetlands > Peat | place: Sweden: Abisko... | reverse complement strand
ACTTTAATCAAATAAAAAAGGAGTAGGTTGAAAAACCCGCTCCTTTTTTATTTTGGTCTTAACCTTTTAGGTTATCGCTTCCCGGCAGTAGTGGCAGCCACTTTCGGAGCGTCTTTAGCCGCCTCTTTTGGAGCCTGCGCTTTTGCAGCTTGTGTGCTTGCTCCAGCGGCAGTCGCTCCAGCAGGAACAATGGAGCCTGCTTTTAAGTCCTCAGCAGGGGTGGCAGCCGCTTTTTTGGCTCCGATGCCCGCTTTTTCAAGCACGCCCGCACGAAGTGTTTTTAAGACTTCTGGATGCTCTTTCAGCCATTTCACCGCATTGTCGCGACCCTGTCCCATGCGTTCGTCCTTGTAGGCAAACCAAGTTCCGCTCTTTTCGACCAAGTTCTGTTGAACTGCGATGTCGAGAAGGTCTCCTTCTTTTGAGATTCCCTCGCCATAAAGGATATCGAATTCAACTTCCTTGAAAGGCGGCGCAAGTTTGTTTTTAACGACTTTCACGCGAGTGCGATTTCCGATGACGTTTTCGCCGTCTTTGATCGCTTGAATGCGGCGGATATCGAGACGAACCGACGCATAGAATTTAAGCGCGTTACCACCGGTGGTGGTTTCAGGGTTTCCGAACATCACGCCGATTTTCATGCGGATCTGGTTGATGAAAATCACCAGCGTTCCGCTGCGGTTGATGGTCGCAGTTAATTTACGAAGGGCTTGAGACATGAGTCTCGCCTGAAGGCCCATGTGTGAATCGCCCATTTCGCCTTCGATCTCGGCTCTTGGCACGAGTGCCGCCACCGAATCGATGACCAGAACGTCAACACCGCCTGAGCGCACGAGCATGTCGCAAATTTCAAGTGCTTGCTCGCCGGTGTCGGGCTGGGAGATCAAAAGATCGTCGGTGCGAACTCCTAATTTCCGCGCATAACTGACGTCGAGCGCATGCTCGGCATCTACGTAGGCCGCGATACCGCCTTGTTTTTGGGCCTCTGCCACCGCATGAAGCGCAAGCGTGGTTTTACCCGAAGACTCCGGTCCGTAGATTTCTACGATCCTTCCGCGAGCGAATCCACCAATTCCAAGTGCCAGATCCAAACCCAGTGATCCGGATGGCACAACGGGTGTATCTGCGGCAACCAAGGTTTCCTCATTGCCTAAGCGCATGATTGAGCCTTTGCCGAATTGCTTTTCGATCGTTTGGATGGCGAGGTCGATTGCCTTGTTTTTGTTAGCATCGCCCATTTGTTGTTTTACTTCAGACATTTGTTACTCCTTGAGGTCGTGTGTTTGGTTTTGGGGTTCAAACTTTTTTATCTCTGCTGTGCAGAATCCGTGCCTTCATCAAATGGCGGCGAACTCTGGTTCTGTTATTGCTTTAAAATTTTTCGGCATACTGCTGGAAGTTCGGAGTGAGACAAAAGCTCCTCCACTTTCGGCGGTATTTTCGACTCTGGCTCCGCATCCTGGTTCTTTTCAGTTGCAACTCCCACCTCGCTGCAACCATCGCCGCCCGATTGAGGGTCCTGAGGGACGCATTGTGGAGAATCAGAGTTACAGACTAAGCGAACGTGAAAATGATTGTCGTGTCCGGGCCACGGACGCAGCGTATGAAGCCAGGTGTGCTCGGAAGCCGGAAGTTTAGCGCAAAGGTATTTTTTAATCGCAGGATTTACGAAGATTCTTTCGACCATTGGATCAGTCGCCGCAAATTTTAGTTTTGAAACTGTGGCTTCCGTAAACAAAGTCGGATCCACGGTTCCTTTTGGAGTCAAAACCGTTTTCATGTCGGTGTTGTTTCGCTCATCCAAAGTGAGGCTTCGGATGCGTTGATCCGGATGAGTCCAATACCAGATGTCGACATCAAGCCCAATTTGGTGACTTGCATGACCATAGGGAAGTGGTCCTCCCCGGGGCTGGGCCATATCACCGATGAGCATCGCTTCTTGTGCGGAATCTAAAGAGCGCCCCAGGCGGGTAATGAATTCGATCAGACTCGAATGTCCATAGTAGCGGTTACGAAAAACTTTCATGACTTGATAGCCTACGCCATCGAGTGGAAGCGTGCGGGCACCTGCGAGGCAGCCAGCCGAGTAAAAGCCGATTGAATTCGGAGCACCTTCGGTGGGGTCTGAAACGCGACTCCATTCATTCGAAGGAAGAGGAGTTGGGGACGTGCGGAGCCTTTGTGCGTATACACCCGATGAGATAAAAAAGATTATCCCAGTCATTAAAAATCCCCGAATTCCCATGAACCGATAATCTGATGGAGCGCACAAAGAGTAAAGCAATAAGTGTCAAAAAAACGCAATGACGCGATAGGGCTATGATTTGGGCCTACCTTTTAAAGTAATTGAGGAGACCGTTCTTAACTCCTTGCGCAACGGCGTTGATGCGCTTTGGATACTGAAAATGAATGCCGCGATAAATCCCGGATTCCGTAAGCTCGGTAAGTTGATTGAATTCTTTCACGTGATCGTAATGGAGACACTCGACATAAATCATAAGTGAGGTGATATTTCGAGCCGAGATATAAAGATTTCTAGCATAAACACCATCTTTACCTTTGATCATTTCGGCATTGTAGTAGCCATTGACGCTCTCAAGGGAAACTCCTTCGGATAGAGACATCGCGTGGACTAATTCACTTGCAAGATTCACGGACTCATTAAAGCGGCGAACGCTGAGAAGCTGATTCATTGCATATGCGCGCATCAGGCGAGAACCAGACTCAGTTTCAAGCAACCCGCCCGGAACAAAGGTTTCCATTGCGTCGTTTGAGTCCTGGAGTTTCGTGCTGTCCTCTGCATCGTAATGAATATCGAGCGTGATATCGGGCTGTAAGGCCTCGATGATCTTTTCTCTGGCTTCCAAGTCTTCGCCTTCGATAAAAAACTGTTCCTGCTGATCCGAAGTATAAGCTTTCTTTACCTCGGGTTTTTCCTTTATGGTCTCTTTTATTTCTGCCTCGTCTAGCGCGAGATACTTTTCCATCCAATTATCAAGACTGTCGTAGAAATACTGATTGATAAATGGAGTGGCATTGAAGTTTTGGAGGTTGCTTTTGGTCACAGGTCCAGCTTCCGTGCGAGTGATGGTCACCATTGCGCCCAAGTCTTCTAATTCGTTTGCAACAAGGTAAGCAGTCCAAAGATTCAGGTCGCCTTCACTCACTTTCTTGTCTTCGAGTTTTACATATTTTCCAGTCGCCTCATCCCAAAAGTCTGTTCCCATGTGTCCAGGGTCTAAGACAATCTTTAGACCCTGAAGGGGCTCGGCGATGTTGCTTTTCACTTGGCCAGAGATTTGATTGAGGTGATTGATCAAGCCCTCGGAATCAGAGGGAGCAGAGTGACGCGAAAAATTGAATCGGTACTCGGGTAGAATCCCACCCGACAGGCTAAAAAAGTTCTGAAATGTGCTCACTGCGGTAGAAGTAATGTCGAAGTAACGCCTCAGGCCCAAATGGGGGTCAATATACGAAAGTTGCGTTTCAAAATCGGTTTGGGTCAGAGCAGTGTGAGACGGAAGTTCTGCGAAATCGGGTTTGGCCTCGGGAGGAATGCCCAAGGTCTGGAGGGCTACAGAAAACTTTTGAAGGCGACTCACGTTCCGCAACCCATGGTGTAAGGATGGAACACTATTTTTAGGTACTTTTGGAGCGTAACCAGGCTTACCGGTGATCTCGTCGCCAAGAGCACCCTGCCCAATTGCAAAAAATAGCGATATGAATGCTAACCGGAGGAGGTGAATGCTCATTTTGTTGAGCGAAACTATAAACTTAATAAATGGATTAGTCAAGAGTTGCGCGGCTGGCTAAAAGTGAAAAAACGCTTCAAAATCAATGAACTTGCTTAAAACTAAGAAAACACCCCAGGAAACTAGGCCTGCGAGGAGATCATCTGCGATGACTCCGAGGGATTGGAGTGGACCAATCGGGAAGTGTTTCCCCCATTGATCAAGTTGCCGAATCGGCGGGGGCTTTAGGGCATCAAAAATTCGAAACAAAATAAACTGAATGAGGAGGGTAGAGCCTAAGCGAGGAAGGGTTCCCATCGCGACCATATAGCCTAATACCTCATCAATCACGATCTTCTGGGAGTCTGGAAGTTGAACGTTCTTACTCCATTCGAGGGTCGCCCACCATCCGACGAGGAAGAGTCCGATTCCAAGCCAAAGTACATTCACAAAGGACCAGTCCTTCGTGAGGTAAATGATAAAAACTCCAATAATTGTACCCGCAGTCCCGGGAGCTTTCGGAGTAAAGCCTGAACCCAGAGCAGTAGCGATTAGCGTTACGAAAAATCCTTTTAATTTTTTCACCCCTTAAGCCTATCATGAAACCTGTGAATCATCTGGAACAGAAATGGGCTATTGGAGAGCGGGTGCTAGACGTCCTGATTGGCGGAACGTCATTCTTGGACTCTCGCGACGGATTTCTGGGAAGCTTTCGCGATGCGCAGAGCGCCGAACAGTTTCTGGAGGCCTATGGCTTTGATCTGAATGACCCGATTGAAAAGGCTGAGCTTCATGGGACGCTTCAAGAGGCACTTCGCTTTATCCGAACTTATTTTTTAAAACCGCAATATCAAGATGGTTTGGCTCTGGAAATTCCGAAGAAATTCTTTGAGATCTCGGATGTTCGAGAACTGCTTTTGCTAGCGGGCTCCCCTGTGCACCTTGAGCTTAGACTTTGGGCCTGCGCGATCTTAAAGATTGTCCATACGATTAGTCACGTCGACCGTGATATGCGCACGCATTATTTCTCGGACATACAAATGCAGATCTTGGATCGTTTCTACCGCTACCTCCATCGAGATGAAAATGGTGCTCTTTATATTGGAAGAAATCTTGAGGATCCACTCCGAGTAAATTTAGTAGAATTTCAGGTTAAGCCCAAAAAAGCGCGCGACAGTACGCTCATGAAACTACTCCATAAGCCGGGAAGCGTTGCGGAAGAGCTTTTTGATCGAGTTGGCGTGAGGATCATCACACGAAGCCGGGTTGAAAGCATTCGCGTGATTCAGTTTTTAGAGGCGGTTAACGTCGTGGTCGCGGCAAACATCAAGCCGTCACGTTCGCGCAATTCACTGATCCAAATTCATCAATTTCGGGAGACTTTTTCTCGGGAATATCAGCGTTTGAAAAAAAGCGAAATTACGGAACCGCAGTTTGAAGCCTTGCTTGAAAACACCGATCATGGAAATGCGCCCTCCGTTGAAAACCGTTTCTCTTCCGAACATTATCGCGCGATTCAGTTCACCTGTCGTCAATTGATTAAAATTAAGAACCCACTTTCAGAACACATCCGTAATTTAAAGACTTTAACTCGAGGCTTGGATCTTGGTCCGGAAGTGAGCTCTGCTATTGAGCGAGTCGATCAGAAGTACATTCAGCGGGTGACCCGGTTTTTTTATCCCTACGAAGTTCAAGTGATGGATCAGCAAAGTTATATTGAGAATGAAAAGGGCCGGAGCGCTCATGCCCACTACAAACTCGCGCAACAAAACGCCGCGATGAACCGAGTGATGGGAGCCTTGGTCAAGCCATGAAACGGCTTAAACCATGAAACCATGAGACTGAAAGTAGATTATCTTTTGGTGGGCACCGGAATTGCGCCACTCCTTGCGGCTCAAAGGCTTACCCAACGTGGGGATTCTGTCGTCATTATCAATCCTGATCCTGATTTTTTTTTGGAAAATTCCGAGCTCCCTCTTGATCTCTTAAGTTTCGAGACTACCAACACGGATTTGAATCAGCGCTTTCAAAATAATTTGCCGGAAACGGTTTATAAGGATTTGATTCCAGAATTTCCAGGAGCTCTGGAAATGAGCCGAGAAGAGAATGAAAGCTCAATTCAAGAATATCAGGTGGAAAGTGCACCCTGGATCCGGTTCCGACACAGACTATGGATTGCGCCCCCACGAAGCAAAAGTCAGGACAAAATGGAGAGCCTCTATTTAAGAGCGCTTGATTTAGGATGGAAACCAAAATGGCTTGAGGGGGTATCTCTTGCGAAGCGTTTTCCTGGATTTGCAGCCAGACATCTGGAAGAGCGTGATGTGGAAGGATGGAGTGGGTTCTTGGGGCCGCGTTTTGGTGACGTGGATGTTGGGCGATACCGCACGGGACTGCTTGAGTACGTAAGAGAAAAGTTAGGTCGTGAGAAGATCTTGACCAACACGCATCTTATTGATGCGAGCTTAAAGGGTGCGAGGGTTCAAGGTCAAAGCGGACCTCCGAGCTTCATCGAAGTGAATCGCGCGATACTGCAGTTTTGGACTCCTAAACTTGAGCGCGTCTTTAGACAATGCTTGGAGAAGCACGCGCCTCGAATGGTTTCCGTTTTTGATCAAGCGGTTGTCCGCCAACTTTGGGAAGAGTGGGATCTCTTATCGAGAGATCCGGTAAGCTCGCATGTGGTTGCACATTTTGAGAGCATGAGAATGTGGTCGTTCGGAGAAGGACCCCCTCCGCTTGGAGGCTACTCCCGCATTAAGCTCATGCGCAGAGAAAGCTCAAGCGCCTTATTAGGGGATCAATCATTTCAAGAGGTTTTCAAACTGGTTTTTGGTTTCATGGGCTGGGAGAGATTTACCGTGCGCTCGATGGCACCTCGGATTTTCTACCGATGGAATGAAACAACGCCATTTGAATACGATTCTGAAGGGCTCCGAACGCTGATCATTCAGGGCTGTGACGGTCCTCTCCACTGGATTGCACGCCAAGTGAGAAAGGCGATCGACGGAGTATGAAAGTAAGAGATGGACAAATCGATGTCGCAATCTTAGCAGGTCCTCGAATCAAAACGTGGCCGACTCAAGGAGTTCGGGTACTCTCCCGCCATTGTTCGGATGCTGGTTTAAAAGTAGGTTGGTACGGCGGAAATGGGATGCAAGTGCGTGGCGTCCTTCCTATTGACCCAAGCGGCGGGGTCGTGATGGTGGAAGATACGCAAAAGCGTTTGCATCGAATTCGCGCAAAGGCGTTGATCAAGATTACGCCCGAACTAGAATTTCCAATGCCTTTTCAAGGATGGTATTCCCCAGGCCTTATCCCCGAATCAAGTGCTCGCAAATTACTCACCCAAGGTTCCCTCAATTGGCAGCCGGTAGTCGTTATTCTTGGGACAGGCAACCGAGCTTTTGCCTTGGGCAGCGAGATCCTGGGACAAGGTCTTGCGAGCCGTGTGATTTGCGTGGAGTCGGTTTTTCCTGATGTTCAAGGTTGGGATGTTGAGCGCAGACGCTTTGAAATGAAAGGTGGAAAACTTGTTTTTGGTAAGCCAATTCAGCTTGTTCAAAAATCTCCCTTCATTTGGGAAATCAAAATCCAGGATACACAAGGGATTCGAGTGATTGATGCCGCTCGCGTGATTTCAGTTGGACCTTTTGAGGCAGATATTGGTTACCGAGAATACCCGGCTGGGAGTTTTCTGATTGAATGGGAAAATTCAGAATTTAGCCGCATCGAGGGCGATGTGGAAACGGTCCTTTTTGACGAGCATCGCGCAGTGGTTCTTGCGTCTCAATTGATTCGTGGCTTAACAGAGCTTACTGGAGAAGCGCGCGCGCAGTTTGAACGCCACTTGTGGATGAGCAAACAGAAGTTGAAAGAAATGGAAAGTTTGCCGCAGCACCGATTTCGTTATGATTACGAAGGAAAATGGCTCTCAGACGAGAGCAAGAAAATACTATTGTCTTTCGGGGGCACTCCCAAACGCCTCGAACCCGAGCGAGTGGTTGCCGCGATTGACTGCATCGAAAACATCGGGTGCAGAATTTGTCAAAAAGCGTGCCCAGTGAATGCGATTCAAATTGATCGCTTGAAAAATCAATTTTTGCTCGAAGATGTTTGCACGGGCTGCGGTTTGTGTTTGCAAGCATGCCCGAGTGAAGTGCCGGTCATGATTTCAGGCGATACAGCCCAGAGTTTCACCACCTTGGTCTTTACCTACCGGGAGAAGCAGAAAATCAAGAAGGGCGATAAAGTTGGACTTCTGAGCCGCAAAGGGGAGCTTCTTTCTCAAGGTCGAGTGATCGATCTTTTCATTGAAGGGGGTTCGGAGCTTTACCGGGTCGAAGTTCCTTCGCACCTGATCTGGGACGCTCGGAGCATTATCGCAGTGGGAGAAAAATCAGAAGTTCAAAACGCGGATGATTTGTATGAGGAGCGTGGAAGTAGGGTAGAAGTTCAGATCCAAGGAAGCGCGCGCCGCGTGCGAGAAGGGCAGAATGTTTCAGTATCCCTCTTTGAAATTGGAATGGCGAGACCAAATGATATTTTGATTTGCGAAGACGGGTCCTGCGGTTTATGCCAAATCGAAATCGATGGAGTGAGAAGATTTGCGTGCCAATCCACGCAACATCAGGGAATGAGCATTCGTTTTACCCGAGATCATACACCCTCATCTGAGCTTTGCCCGTGTCAGGCAATCAGTCTGCCTGATTTTGAATCAACCCTTTCGGCCCAACGCCCAGATACGCTGGAGGCAGTTACGCAAATCTCAGGCGTTGGTCAAGGAAAGTGTCATGGACTCGTTTGCAAGAAATCTTGGGTTCGCGCCGCAGAATCGCGAGGAGTGGTAAGTGATCGATATGCTGATTGGCGATTTCCGTGGATGGATTGGATATTTAAATAGCGGCCTCTCTCTGAGGCGAGGTCATTTCTTTAATCTCTGAGGAGTGGGGAAGCGGGGAAGTAGGTATCTCCATAAATTTAGATCGCCTGTGCAAATATTACAGATATTACGGAATGTTTAATTAATACATATTACACAAGTTGTAATATTCGTAATATTTGTACAGTGAACAGTTTTATTCTCAATAACCCACCCACGAAAAAAAATTGAAACCAAAATGCGCAGGCCACGTATTCCCTACCGGAGACACAAAACATCGATCCGAGAGATCAGAAAGAAACTTATGAAAAACTCAATCACAGTCATTACCCTTAGCCTCACTCTAGCTCCTGCTTTCGCTCATGCAACCGTTCAACCCGTTATTCCTCCACCCGGCGGAAATGTGCCGAGTACTTTTGTTGAACCGAGCGAGCGTCTGATAGCAAACGGCACCATTCAACACTTGGTGTGCTTCAAGTTCAAAGTCCCTACCGCGACAAATCCAATCATTTTGCCTGCACTCCAAACGTTGGATCGCACGTCCGGTGAAGCGATTCAGGGTGTAGATCTCATTCCCTCACAAACTTTCACCGATCTCCCGTCACTTGTGTCCGCAGTACAGAAAGCCTATTTTGTAGAAGCAAAAAAAGTTCCTTATGTACTGGGATTTGGTGGAGGAACTAATGTGAGCCATGAAGGTACAAGCCAAGCGGCTCCGAATGGTTTCGGCCTCCGGTATGATCTCTGTTTTAGCGCTCAATTTTCAAATGAAAATGATCGGGATTTTTTTGTTGGAAACGATAATTTTCCACTTAAAACAGACCAGCATCATCATGCGTTTAGAAACTTGGTTGGCCCAGTGATTGACGGTGACTCGAGTGCTACGCCTGCATTTGGCGGGAACCTATTAGTATTTGATTATCAGCAGTAGATAGGTCTTCCTTGTTCCCGTTACCACTTCTTTGGTTTCGGCATTGTTTGAAGCTCGGGAATTTTAACAGTGCACACAGGATGGTAGTCGTTCGCCTCATAATAGCATTTAAATACCTCGTTGCTAATCTCAACCCTGCTTAGGGACTGAACAACAAATCTTTACGGCGTGACCCGTAGACTCATGATTCCCGCAGTCGCCTCCTCAAAGTTTGAAACCGTGAGAACCACTTCTGGCTTAAAGACACCCTCACAGTTTAAAAAGAGGATCGAACTCGTGAAAGAATCAAATTTCAAAGAGACCCTCTGAAGGATCATTCCGTCAGTGAGTGGTTGCGTAGAAAATGGCGGATTTGACGAATCGTCAGCGAGATACGGAATGGATTGATTTGCTGAAAATTGAATATTTTTTCCGGGTGTAGATTGGACCGTCGTCGAATCAAAATTGGAGGTATCATAGATCGCAGAGCAAGCAAGCCCGCTCTCCGTAACTGTGTTTTGATAGGACACGGTTCGAGTGAAAAAAGGTGTCCCGTCGCTAAAATGTCCCTCAATGGTCAGCGGTTTAAGAAAAACAAGTGCGCCTTTTTCTGAGAGTGCCGCTCGAAGGGGCAAGTTTAGAGTACCAACTGGAGCATTGATCCCGGCAAAAGCATTAAGGCAAAAAATTGTCCCAACAGCGGCAAAAAATAAGAAAAAAGGATGTCTTGAAAATAGGACCACGAGCCGACCTTAGCAGAACTGACTCAACAAGTCAATTGAGGTGGTTTATTACGCTATTGGTTTAATATAGTCCAATAATAAACGACCAAAATACTTCATTTTGAAGGAGTTTTAGTCTTATTATCCAATGAAAACAAACTCAAATTTTAAATATAAATAATCGAAATCATTGATAAAATAAAAATAGTATAATAACCAACTTTTTTTGTTGTGTATTATCGCGTTATGTGTTAAACTGTGTGTATGGAAAATATCAATAAAAAAAGCTTAGTAAAGTCTCCAAACTGGGTAGGATCATTCATTCGCCAAAAGCGCGAAGAGAAGGGTTTTTCACAAAAGGAGTTAGGTCAGAAATTTGAACCAGCCGTCACGACTCAGTTCGTGTCGAATCTGGAGAGAGGCATTACTCCGGTTCCGGCGAACCATATCCAGTCTCTGGTAAGGAACTTGGATTTGAATGAGCCAGAACTCATGGCTCTTATGGAGAAAGAGTATGCTGCGAAATTGACTCACAAGATTGCGGGTCAAGGCGCCGTACAAATCGGACGTGAAAACGCTCCGGCAGTACTTGTGGTCGCTCGCCAAGATGAAGAGTTCTTCAAATGGGTGATTCAAAGTTTCAATAATTTAAGTGATGTTGATCGTGCTCAATTCAAAGGGCAGATCAAGAACTGGTTTGAACTCAGTCTGAAGCGCGCATAATTTGCGCATCCCAGGTTCACTATCATG
>Ga0302277_1003351_pt1 | contig 11000 bp, 12 predicted proteins | sample III_Bog_N3_1_FD_198759 | JGI IMG/M metagenome (GOLD analysis project Ga0302277, IMG submission 198759) | Peat permafrost microbial communities from Stordalen Mire near Abisko, Sweden - III_Bog_N3_1 | ecosystem: Environmental > Terrestrial > Soil > Wetlands > Peat | place: Sweden: Abisko... | reverse complement strand
CGAGGAAATCTGGGCGCATTACGGGCACTATACGGCTTTCGTATTTCCAAGTCTGCACGACTCCAGTGGAAATGTAGTTCTTGAGGCCTTGTCACAAGCGCTACCGGTGATTTGCCTGGATACTGGCGGGCCTGGCGCGATTCTTCCGCTGTCCTGCGGCATCAAGGTTGCGGTAAAGAATCGAAGCGAGTCGGAAGTAATTCATGATCTGGCGGAAGCGATGCGAAAACTCGTAAGCGATTCAGAGCTTCGCGCTCAGATGGGACGCGAGGCTTTGGCAGCCGCCAAGGCAAACACCTGGAGAAATGTGGTGTCGCAAACTTACGCACAGATTGACAGCGTTCTGGACGCTTCAAGAAAGCGCCTTGCAGATCGCACTAATTGAATGGAAGCATTTGCCGGATGCCGTTGATGGGTCGAAGAGACAATGCACGGAGTTGTGTACGATTATGTAGTAACCGCCATGTTTTGCCAGAGCGCCAACCATGCATCCAACATCCGGATCGCTGGATGGGAAGGACTTGCAAATGTGTCCGGGCAGTTTTTCTGAGATTTTCAGTTGTATCGTTGTAACTTGGAAACGGGCGGGTTCAGGGACTCGATAAGGATGAGCAGCACAGCTCTGCCGATACTTTTTAACTTGAAGGGAGAGAAGCTATCACTACGTCATCAGAACCGACTGGCCTAAGGCTCTCCGCCTACATTTGGGGCCTTCAGATTCTGGAGATTTACGCCGCGCTCACCAGCAGCAGAAGCGGAGTGGCCGCAATGGTTGTGGCGACGGTGGTCTTTACCCTTATCTATGGCGCTTATTGCAGTTATTTGCTCTCAGTCTATCTTGTGCGCCGGGGGAAGCTGCGCGGCATATGCTCAACGCGGATCCCCAATCATTTTGGCGCAGCTACAGGACTCGGCATCATCTTCCTGGCCTGGAGCGGCTTGTCGCTCTTGTGGACTCCGGCGCCCGCCTCCGCAGTGGCATACTATCTGAGTTATATTGTGCAAATCCTTATCTCCTACATGTTATGCAAGCTTTACTCAATACGCGACGTATTCCGCAACGTCTTCAAAGGAACGGCGTATGCCGCCGCGATTTCTACGCTCTTGGCTATTGTGCTGACCGGCTATTCGGGCGGGCGGCTGGGGCAGGAGCTTGCTGTGTTCAGCGCGATTGCGACCTCGGCCTGCCTGGGGATTCTGGCAGTTTTGTATCTTCGCCTGATTCGGGATATCAGAAAGAGCATCGCATTGCTCTTTGTCCTATCCATGCTCCTTGCGCTGTATCTTACATTTGGCAAAACCGAGATCATTGCGCTTGCGGTGGCGGGAGTGGTCTATGTCTTGTATTCGTCGGGATCCTGGAGGCGCCGTTCAATTCTTATTTCGCGGATGTTGCTGGGAATGGCGCTCGCGCTAATTGTTCTTTTTCCGAAGATTGCCGAATATCAGAGTGGAGGAGGAGGAGCGGCGCCCGAAACCCTGACCGGGAGAACGGTACTGTGGGCATTGACATATAAGCAAATCGCTTCCGGACCCTTTATACGAGGCTTCGGATTACTCGCATTTCGACTTATAGGTCCCAGTCCCTTTCCCGGTATAGATCGGGTGGAGCAGGCGCACAACGAGTTCCTGCAAGTGTGGTTCAACTTTGGCCTGGTAGGCGTGGTCCTGGTTTTTGGATCGTATTTTGCTCTGGCATATGCGTCGGTCAGGGCCTTGAAGCAGAGGGGCGGAATTGCGGGAATCATCGCCTTATGCGCAGTTGTGTGGTGCCTGGTGAAGGGAATCACGGAGGGTATCCCGGCCTTCTGCATTTTGCCGATTCCATGGCTGCTTCTTTTTGACTGTCTGGTAAGCACGGAGCGCGCGGGGGAGGGTAAGGACTTCGCTCGGACGGGATCATCTGCTGGAGCGCCATGAACATGCGGGAATCAGTTTTCCTGCTGCCGCCAGTGCTGGCACGACCGATGCTTGACAGCTAGAATGCCTGTGAAGAGAGACCATCGCCTCGACATTATTTGAGCTGGAGTTTGTGGAGGGCAGAGGTTGAGTATGCTGGTAACTCACAGCCGGCAGCATCTTCTCAGCATCACAGACGTCAGCGTGCGTAAATCGGTAGCGTGAAGCACACAGACTTGATCAGGGGATATTTTGTGGAAATCTCAGAAAGCTCGCGAACACACAAGAAGCCACTGCGCATTCTTGTAGTAGGTCAGACGCCACCTCCCCTTGGCGGACAGGCCGTAATGATTCAACTTCTTCTCGACGGAGTATATCGAGATATTGAGCTGATTCATGTAAGGATGAACTTCTCCAAAAGCCTGGACTCGGCCGGGAAGCTGGAATTCGCAAAGGTTCTCGAGCTGTTCCGAGTAATAAGCAAGATATACTGGGCCAGATTCAAGTATGGGCTCAAGATTCTGTACTACCCGCCATCGGGGCCCCGTTTGGTGCCGATCCTCAGAGATGTCATCATTCTGGGCATGACCCGGTGGCTGTTTGATGCTACCGTCTTTCACTTCCATGCAAGCGGGATTTCCGACTATGTCAAGAAGTCGAGTTTGCTGCTAAGGGCGCTTGTTAGAATTGCGTTTGCCAATCCGGAGTTGGCGATTCACATCTCGAACGGCGGACCGCGAGATGGCCTGAGCATGAATTGCAAGCGTGAAATTGTGATCCCAAATGGCATACCGGACGCAGCCGGCGAATCCATTGCAAGATCGACCCGCGGCGGCGCACGAATCAATATCCTGTTTGTGGCTGTGCTGCGTGAAGACAAGGGCGTTCTAGTCGCGATTCAAGCAACGCTGGAATTGCTGAGGAAAGGCGCCGATCTTCGATTGACCTGTCTTGGAAAATGGGAATCGGGCAAATTGGAGGCTCGCGCGCTGGCCATGATTGAGCCCGCATTCAAGGATTGCTTTGACTTTCCCGGAGTTATCGCGGGGGCGGAGAAGTGGGAATACTACCGCAAAGCGGACGTTTTTCTTTTTCCAAGCTTTTTCCATTCAGAGACATTCCCTGTGGTTCTTCTAGAGGCGATGTGTTTCAGCCTTCCTGTGGTTGCGGCCAGATGGCGGGGAATTCCCGAAGTCGTTGAAGAGGGCAGTTGTGCGCTTCTTTGCGAACCCAGGGATGCCGCAGGTTGCCGCGACGCTTTGGCGCAACTGGTCGAGGATGCTTCTCTGCGGGAGAGGATGGGCCAAAAATCAAGGGAAAGATATTTGCGCTATTTTACGGTTGAGGCGCATCGCAGGGCGATGGAAAGTGCTTTATCTCAGTGGAAGGATAGGTGAGAAGAATATGCGAGTATTTGTAACTGGAGGAAGCGGATTTATCGGGACGCGGGTGATTGAGGAGATATCGAGCCTTTATCCGGACGCCGAGGTGCTGAACGTCGACCGCGAAGAGCCAAAGTTATCCAAGCATCTGCAGTACTGGCACAAAGGCGATCTTCTGGATTCGTCAACATTCATGGAGGCGGTGAAGGAATTTCGTCCGACTCATGCGATTCACATGGCCGCCCGCACAGATGACAGCGGAACAGCGCTGGACGACTATCGGGTGAACATGGAGGGAAGCGCCAATTTCATCAAGGCAGTCAAGGCCGCGGGAAGCGTGGAGCGGACAGTCTTTTACTCAAGCCAGTATGTAGTGCGGCCGGGGCCTTTGCCAAAGAGCGACCGTGAATACCGCCCCGTAAATCTATATGGCGAAAGCAAGAGCAGGATGGAGGAGATGGTCCGTGAGGATACAGGTCTTCCCGGTATCTGGACGATTGTACGGCCAACCAATATCTGGGGTCCCTGGCATCCTCGCTATGCACAGGAGTTCTGGCTGGTTGTCAAGAAAGGCCGGTATCTGCATCCGGGGGGCGCGCCGGTGATCCGCGCATATGGATATGTCGGAAACGTGGCGGAATATACCGTGAAGATACTGGCTGCGCCGGCGGATGCGGTGTCCGGGAAGACATTCTACCTGGGAGATCGTCCAGGAGATATCAAGCTATGGGCCTCCGCGTTTACGAGGGCGCTCACGGGCCGCGAACCGCTGGTTGTCCCCAGGCCGATTCTGCGGGGAATTGCGCTCATAGGAGATATGGTCAAGGCGACAGGGCATTCATTCCCATTGTTTACCAGCCGCTACCGGAGCATGACGCAAAGCTACCTTATCAATATGACGCCGACGATAGAAGTTTTGGGAGAAGCGAAGTACTCCCTTGAAGATGGCGTCGAGGAAACTGTTGCGTGGCTCAAGTCCCTCGGTGGAATCTGGATAAGCTGAGCCAGTTTCAAAAGTGGCAACCCGGTGTCCATTTGCGCCGGGAATGTTGATGCGCTGGAAGCCGGAGCTGCGCGAGCTTCCAGCAGGGGGAGACTACGAGAGCATTTTCACTTTTCCTGTAGAGTTGATTTTGTGGTTTCCCACCCATTTCACAAAGAACGTGAAATGGGTGGGGCACGGAGCTTTCTTACACCATCCGTGAAAATGCTATAAGGAATGCGTGCGAATTGCCATCATCTGTTTCTGAGCAAATTCACTGCGGAGATCAATTACACTTTATTGACAGACATCTATGCACAAGTAACTGCGATGCGAAAGAAGCGCAGGCAGAATCGCTGAGCGTTGCGAGCTGGATCCGCCTCGTTCTGGCGCTGAATTGAAGAAGAGAATCAACACGAAGCCTGGACTTACGATAATGAAAAAGCTCAAGGTTCTGATGCTGAACCGCAATTTCCCGCAGACCGGAGGCGTTCCACACGTCCTGTTGACCTTCGCGCGCCACTGCGACCATCAGCGTTTGGAGATTCATTTCGCCAGCTTCATGCCGTTTCAGCCCGTCATGGCGGAAGCTCTCGCGCAGACCGGCGGGGCCTTGCACGAAGTTGGGGATGCGGGGTACCTAAGGCCGGCCCTGGCGTTGCGCCGTATCGTCAAGGAGCAGAATTTCGACATGGTGGTCGCGACGTCTCTGAAAGCGTATCTGGTCGCGAAGCTGGCGGTAAGATCAAAATGCCCTGTGCTGTACTGGATTCACGCGATTGCGATGCTGATCGAAAACCGCTGGAAAGTCGCAGTGTATCGATGGGCCGCCCGGCGTGACACCTTGATCTTCATTTCCGAGGAGGTTAAGAAGGCTCATATTTATGCCGGCCACAAAGGGAGAGAAATCGCCGTTCTCAACGGTGTTGAAGATGTCTCCCTCTCTGATCCGCCATGCGGCCTTAGCCAGCGCGATGCCCTGGGCATTCCGCGCGCGGCCTTTGTAATCGGCTACACGGCTGCTTTTCTCGGATGGAAGGAACATCGAACGCTGCTGGCCGCTTTTTCCAAGTTAGCAGCGGACTTTCCGGAGATGCATCTTGTGCTGATCGGGACCGGCGAACTCTGGGAGAGTACGCGAGCGCAGGCGCGGGAGATTCCGGGAGGCGAACGGATTCACTTTCTGGGTCCCCGGCCGGACGCGAGGGAGCTGCTGGGGATCATGGATGTCTATGTTCATCCCAGCAATGGGGAAGGCTTCGGCCTGGCTGTGGTGGAGGCGATGCTGGCGCGGCGCGCGATTGTGACAGCCGATGCGGGCGCTTTTCCGGAGATTATCGACGAGGGATCGACGGGGTTGATGTTCCATGTTCTGGATGCGGCCGATCTTGCCGGCAAAATCGCGTCTCTGGCGAAGGACCCGGAGATGCGGCAGCGTCTTGGCGAGCGGGCGCGGCAGGTTGCCCTGGAACGTTTCGGCCCGGAACGCTTTGCTGAGGAAATTACCGCTGTGCTTGAAAGCGAGCCCAGGAATACTGAAGGCGATTGCCGATGTGGAGTCAAGACGGCTTGAGGATCAGGGAACTGAGCGCGTCATCAGAGGTTTGGAGGTTTGGAGCCGCGCAGATCACGCCAGGTCTCTGGCCGCATCATTATCTTACTTGCAGGTTCGTGGTCTCCCACCCTTTCGCCAGTAAAAAGGCGAAAGGATGGGGCACGGAGAAGAGTGCAACTTCAAGCGGTCAGAGACGCAGCTGCCAGTTGACGCAATAGATAGGCGGCGTGCTCGGGACTCAGATGCTTGTTAAAGTGCCGGAGTTGATCGAGCAGATAGGCGATAGCAAGCTGTGGCAACAGCGCCACGTCAAGATCCATGCGGCGGAAGTATTCGGCGCAAATGGAGCTTGATTGAATGGCTGCATAGCCTCCCGCCTTTTCGCCGAAAAGGCGGTCGATGCTGAACTGGAAATGGAGCAGGTCGTGCGCGGGGAGACCGGCAAAGTCAGCCCATTCCCAGTCGACGAGCACATCACCAGCCTTGGGATTCCTCACAATGTTCCATGGCAGAAAGTCGCCATGCACCAGCATTGTGGGAACGGCGATATCGAGGTCCAGACAGGCCAGGGAGCGGCTCAGCAGACCGGGAGCCATCTTATCGAACTGAGCTTTGAATGGGCTGAGGCGGTTTGCCACTTCTTGCGCAACGGTCGCCAGACTTATGGAGCTTCCACTTCGAGGCAGCTGACACAGCAGGTCCATGAATTCGGGACGAAACCCGCGATCAGGCATGGCGCCGGGCATGTATTCCTGCGCGGCGGCCCGCAGGCTGGGATGAACCGACAGAAGCCTCGGCGCCCAGGAATACTGCTCAAGCCTGCCGAGCACCTCAGCTTCATGGAGGATGCTCAATCCGCCTCCGGCCGTAAGTCCGACCTTGAGCACCGCGGCAATGCGATGCTGGTTATCGAGCAGGAAGGCAATCAGTTTTCTGTCGGGAGAGAAGGCGCCGATCAGGACGACGATCTCTCCGTCCCGCGCCTGAATTCCGCATCGATCAAACCAGAGCCGCGCTCCGCGGCGGGAAGTCTCCACACTCGCAACGGAGCGAGCAAACCGCAACGCGCCGGCACGGGCGGCCATGCGAATGGCGAGCCATTTCATTCGGCTTGACAAGTTATAAGGATGCCAAATGCCTAACACGGATGCGGCGGCGCTGGACCGCGCTGGAAGCAGCCAGCGAGGTCCGCTGTTTCCGGGAATCACAAGATAAGGCTCCGTTTCCCTGTCTTCGCTACCGCAATTGAGCTCCAGAGCGCGCAGGATTTCTGAAATGCCGAGCGTCTCAGAAGGAGACAAGGGTTCTGTAGCCATATTCATTTACGATACACTTCAGTTCGAAACGCTTCCACGCTTGCCGCTGCCGCTTATGCCTGCATTCTCTTTGCCTGCACTTCCCCGCTCAGGACGCGCTTTTGAAAGAGAGTCAGGATAGCTCTCAGTTCCAAATCGGGACTTTTCAGGAATATTTACAGTGCCCAAGATATTTTCTTGCGAATAGCAGAAACCATGCTACACTTTATATACATCGTAGAATTCGATCTGAAGTTCTTGCCTGTTTCGGTAACCACCTGCACGCAAACTTCCTCATTGCGTTCGCGGTAAATCAGTAACAGAGGAGCAACACAGTGGAAACAGGTACAGTTAAGTGGTTTAATGACGCCAAGGGCTTTGGGTTTATCAGCCGTGAGAACGGCGAGGACGTTTTCGTACATCACACCGCCATCCAGTCGAGCGGCTTCCGCTCGCTGCAAGAGGGCCAGCGCGTTCAGTTCAATGTGACCAAGGGTCCCAAGGGCTGGCAGGCTGAGAACGTTACGGTTCTCTAAGGGTTACCCCCTTTTTAACCGTATTTGATTCAAACAGAAAGGGACGGCAAACTGCCGTCCCTTTCTTGCGTCTGGGGGAGAATCGGCATTATCTTGCGACTATGGAAGATTTTCCGGAATTCATGAAAGATCCCGCAAACAGGATCGCGGGGGCCAGTCAAGCGACCCCAGGTGTTGAGGGATATGTCTTTGACGGCGGCAACGGAAGCCAGATGGCGTTTTGGACCTGCCGTGAAACTGCGGCATCAGCGTCCCATGTCCACGATTACGACGAATATATGCTCGTTGTGCAGGGCTGCTATATCTTGATCATCAATGGAGAGCGGATTCCGGTAAAGGCTGGAGAGGAATATCTCATTCCACGCGGCTTGCCGCACGGCGGCGAAGTTCTTGCCGGGACCAGAACGATCCATTCCTTTGGCGGCCACCGTGCCGACCGGGTTCAGGGCTGCTGCTGACCGCGGTTAACTGACAACTGTTAGCTGTAAGCTGTTTTTATGCTGCCGGCTTGAGGGCCTTGTCGGCGGCCACGGCGACGGCCGGGTGAATTCCACCCTTGGGCTTATCGTGAGTGCCCAGGTATTGCAGCACGTCGTTTATAGAGTCTTCAAAGCGGCCGCCTGTCTTGTGGGTAGCTTTGACGCCTTTGGCGACCAACTGGCAGACTTCAAACCGGTTCATACCATGCTCAAGAGCACGATGTATCTTGTCGGAACGCATAATTTCACTCCAGTCAACAGGTAATTGTTGCGTACGGTGCGGATCTCGTCAGGAGCGGTAAGAAGTCTACTGCCAACAGGCTTTTTCAAGTAGAAAGCCGGGTCTGATGATTCGTATTTAATCTTAGTATACGCTGGAGACGATGCAAACGCCGCTTTTCATGCGCCCCAGCCGCTTTCGCGACCGCGCAAAGCCTGTTATTCTAGAGATTACATCCACACAATTCACGGGAAGCCGTGAAGAGATTGCAGCGAAAGAGGATACAAGTGGCAGATACCACCAAGATTGAAGACACTCAGGAACGGAAGAAACTGAAGCGCGCCGCCCGCAAGAAGGCCGCTCCCAAGGCGAAGCGGACCGAACCGCGCGGATCGAAGAAGAAGAAGGTCAAGAGAATGGCGCGCGGCCAGTCGAAGCGCTAGAGCGTTTTCAGGGTTGCTGTAATGGGGGCCTGTGAACTCAAGTGGCTTTTTCATCAAGAAAAAGCCACTCTTCAGGATGTTCGCTACGCCGCACGATCCCTGAGAATGCTCTAAGCCCCTTCCCTGCAAGAACCTGAGGGTTTCGGGCCGGCCTGCCAGTGAGCGAGCGGTCCGGAACCCTGTTTCATTTTCGCCCCCTGACGGCTTTTTTTGCTGTCCGGAGTTGATCGGATGAGTGAGAGGTTTCATGCAGCATCCTCACTTTGCCGGTCACAGCGAAGGGATCCTGAAGCGGAAAATCGCTTTGAGCCGAAAGGCTTCTGAATTGACACGTCCACGCCGATGGCGGGATGAGGAGAACTGCCCTGCTAAGGCAACTTGGCGCCCGCAAGTCGATCGATAAGCTCATCCGGGACTCGGAAGAACCGGAGCGCGCGCTCAAGAAGACCCTGGGGCCGTGGTCGCTGACTGCGCTGGGCATTGGCGCGGTTGTTGGCTCGGGAATTTTCACTGTGATCGGCACGGCCATCTCCGGGGAGAAGTTCGACGCTCCCAGCATTCCGAATACGCCGCTACTGCACTTCATCATCACCCATACGGCATTGGCCGGGCGGCCGGGCGCTGGTCCGGCGATTGCCCTGTCACTGTTTCTGGTGGCCTTAGTCTGCGCGCTGACCGGCCTGTGTTATGCCGAACTGGCGTCGATGATTCCCATCTCCGGTTCGGCTTACACCTACACTTACGCCACCATGGGCGAACTGATCGCCTGGATCATAGGCTGGGATCTGATCCTCGAATATGCCGGCTCCAATATGACCGTGAGCGTGGGCTTTGCCGCTCATGTGGTGGACCTGCTGGACTGGTTTGGTCTGCATCCATCCGCGGCTTGGATATCGCCGGCCTATCTGCCAGGAGGCCTGCAGGACCTGTCCGGCAACTGGATCTACCATCCCGGCTGGCACTTCGGCTTCAACATTCCGGCATTCATCATCGTTCTGCTGCTGACGGTCATCCTGGTGCGCGGCATTCGCGAGTCGGCCAACACCAACAACGCGATGGTGGGAATCAAGCTGATCGCCATTCTGATCTTCGTCTTTGCGGTCATCGGCTTCATTCATCCCAGCAACTGGCATCCGTTCATGCCCAATGGATGGTCGGGAGTTCTGACCGGCGGATCGATCATCTTTTTCACCTATATAGGCTTCGACTCGGTTTCCACCGCGGCTGAAGAGTGCCGCAACCCGAGGCGCGACATGCCCATCGGCATCATCGCCACGCTAATTGTGTGCACGCTGCTTTATGTTGCCGTGGCCATCTGCCTGACCGGCCTGGTGCCGTGGCAATCGATGGTTGACGACGGCGCACCGGTGGTGAACGCGCTGAAGAAGCTCAGCGGACTTCCAGGCGCACACTCGCTGCACTGGGTCAGGCTGGTGGTGCTGTTTGGCGCCATGACCGGCATGCTTTCGTCGATTTTGGTTTACCAGTTGGGCCAGTCGCGGGTGTGGTTCTCCATGTCGAGGGATGGCCTGCTGCCCAGGGTTTTCAGCAACGTGCATCCTGTCTTCCGCACACCGGCCTTTTCCACCTGGGTGGCGGGCTTTGTCGTGGCCGTTCCCTCGGGCCTGTTCGACATCGGCACGCTGGCCGACCTTTCCAATATCGGCACGCTGTTTGCTTTTGTCCTGGTCTCCATCGGAGTGATTGTGCTGCGGGTGCGCGAGCCCGAACGCCGCCGCGGTTTCAAGGTTCCCTTTGGCCCGGTGATTCCGCTGCTGAGCGTGCTTTTCTGCTTTGTGCTGATGGCCGGGCTGCCGATCATTACCTGGTACCGCTTCCTCATCTGGCTGGTGATCGGCCTGGTTATTTACTTCTGTTATAGCCGCCACCGGTCGGAGTTCGCGGGGCTAAAGTAGTCGTATGCAAAATGGCGATATACTGGGCTGGAGGAAAAATCCATGGTGGCCAGAGCAAAAAACAACGGAGAGAGTGCTTCACGCAGATTTAGCGGGAAAAACACTCGCAAGACCAGGTATTGGATTTCTTTTGATCTAGGCCTAATGGGCGACTATAGCCATTTCTACGAGTGGCTGGATTCGCAAGGCGCAGAAGAATGCGGTTCTGGCATAGCAACGTTCATATCTGACAAAACACGTGATCAAATGATTGCTGAAATTCAGAATATATTCAAAGAAACGCCTCGGGCGCG
>Ga0302277_1003347_pt1 | contig 11009 bp, 9 predicted proteins | sample III_Bog_N3_1_FD_198759 | JGI IMG/M metagenome (GOLD analysis project Ga0302277, IMG submission 198759) | Peat permafrost microbial communities from Stordalen Mire near Abisko, Sweden - III_Bog_N3_1 | ecosystem: Environmental > Terrestrial > Soil > Wetlands > Peat | place: Sweden: Abisko... | reverse complement strand
TTGCTGATGCTGAGGAATTGAGGGCGAATAACGGGAAAAGGGCTGAGGATGTGCTAAAACACGTGCCGGCTACTGGTCTGATAGCAAAGGACGATCTGATTAAAACTGCTCAACGAAACGGGATTGGAAAGCATCGTTGTCCTGGGCTGATCGCTGAATTGATTGAGAATGGGAGGCTGTTCGAGTGTAAAGTGCCTAGAAATAATGCACGACCTAAGATTCTGCTCTCCCGCACATCTCTAGTTTTGCCAGCTAATCTTACATTTGAAACCTGCATTCAAAATAGCCAAGGCCACTTCTCACTTCCAAACAATGAGGCAAAGAAAGAGTTATGACGGTTAATCCCATAGTTACACCCAAGGTTTTTCCCAGGGTTTTTAACTGGGAACAACTGTCGAGGTCGGTTAATCCCCCCACCTATTTTTCCTATAGGTGGGTGGAACAACCGAACTGCCTAAATCAGTTAATCCCATCATTTTTAAAGTTTAGACATTTTTCACCGTCAAAGATCAAGAATGGATGCGCGGGGTGGAATCAAGGTCGGGGGGATGGCTGGGATGAAGTGTCCAGATATAGCACAGACCCAATCTTAGAGTAACTGCCACTTCTTAGACTAACGAGATTATCCTTAAGAATGAGATTATGAACAATTCTAACGAGACTGCCCAACCCCTGACCACCCTAATCAAAGGCTGGTCGAATAGGGGAGGCATTTATCAGATCCAGTGCAGCAAGACTAGGATGACGTATTTGGGTAGCACTGGAAACATTATTAAGCGATTGAAACAGCACTATAAACAGCTCAAGACCAACCACCACTCAAACCAGGAAATGCAGGCCGACTTCAATCAGTGGGGAGAAAACAGCTTCCTTGTCAGTTTCATCAAGCTAGTCCATCAGAATTACGACCGAAATCAACTGTATTTGGATGAGCAGGCGTATTTGGATGTGGTCAAGTCGTTCGATGTCCACTACTACAACAAGTCCCACAAATGCAAGACTAGGGATTCTGTACCTAGAATAGGGAAGGAAATCTCCTCATTTATTAGAAAACACGTCGATCCGTATAATTGTTCGAGACTGACCTGCGACACATTTGAGGTGGAGGGACAGGCCAAAACCGTCATCTCCTACCAATTCCAGGACCAGATCACCCGTTATCATACAATCCAGCACTGAAATACTATGAATAAAACCAAGTTATTATATATTCGACCCACAATTAGCGTTAAAGGGGCTTCTGAGCTTGTCCGGTCTCAATCCGCATCAAGACAGTTCAGGTCAATCAAAACCGTTTCTAGCCCTGTTTCTGCTCAATTCCTGGGCAGTATAGAGTTCCGCCCAAACCAGCCCAGTCCAGCAACTAAACAACACAACCCCAGACCAGCCAAGTATATACTAAAGAAAGATTTATATGTTAAACACCAGACCACATCCCTTTAACCAAGAACTCAGTCTAGTCTCAATCGAACAGAAACTCGCAGCTCTTTTCCAGTCTTCCATAGAAATCGGCAGTTTGATGGAGCAGATCGAGCAGCACGGACTTTATTTCCCCCTCTACCCATCATTTAAAGCGTATGTCGAGACTAGATGGGGATTGGACCAAGAGCAAATCACAGAAATGGTCAACGTAAGAGCCGTGATTGAAGATTTAAAAGACAATCTCCCAAGCCTAGCATTTCCAACCAGCCCAGACCAGATCCGAGAATACTATGGATTAACGAAACGACAGAGGATTGAATTGGCTAGAAAGGTAGCGGGTTTGAGAAGTGAAAAGATGACCCGAGAACTGATCCACCAATGCAGACTAGAGCTGTTTCCGCAGACCGAAGACTACGATTACAAACCTCAAACATAAGGATAGCAGACCAATCTTAAGGATAGCCAAATTGTCTAAGAAACAGACTATGAACAAGTCAAACCAAACCACTATGCAAAACATCGAACCACACCAACCAACCCAAATCGAGCCTAGAATGACTCTCGACCAAACTAATCAACTCATGCTCGAATGTCAGAAACGCTTGCCACTCTTTAGATTGTTGCAGGTAAAAACCAGTCCCGACACATTTTTAGGACTTCAAAGAGACCAGTCACTCAGCATTATGGGATATAGTAGAAAGGAGATTGAGGAAATGACTGGTTTTAAGCGGAAGAAGCGAGCTAAAAGAGACAGGTCGGATGAGATTTATATTTCGGACAGGGATTTGCCACTAAAAGGTCGTGAATTCTTGGCTAGACTAAAGGCTGAGGGTGAGGTGTTGAGGTGGGGTGGACTGGATGAGGGGAAGCCAAAGAAAAAGGGTCGGGCACAGTCTAGACCTGAAAAGCCTGTCCAAACAGTAGGCGAGCTGGTTGAGATTGAGACGAGCCAGACCATACCCTCAAGCAAGACTAGAGAAACTGAAGCAAACATAGAGTAAACGACCCAAACATAGAGATAAATCCGTAACTCTAGGTTTCGAGCATCAGCCCCAACCCACTATGAACACCGAACCGAACCAGTTTAAGCAGAGACTCGACCAGATCAAGTCAGCTCAAGTAAAATATGCCTATTCTGAGTGGTTGCTGAACTTTTTAAGAAGTGAGGGATGTCTCGAACCCAAAATCCCTTCAGATGAGGAACTTTTAGTATGGTACCAGAACTTGCACTGATCAGATCCGAATTGAGGTTGTACGAGCTAAACGAGTTCGACCAGTTCAATCATCAACCATCCACTCCCACCACACCTAATCAATGGTTCGTTAAACTCTATCCTGAAGCGTATGAAAACCACGGCTCACCATTTCTAGAGTTGGTTGAACAGATTGACCAGTTTTCTAGTCAAGTCCTGCCCATCACCATCAACCACGACTTTTTTGCTTCATGTTTAGGTGGTAGAAAAGACCTCAATCATCACGTCATCTATTTTGAGCCAGAGATGCAGTGGTATTTTCAAGACTCAGACCAAATCTTTAAACCTACACAGCCTGAAAAGTTGATGACTCAGTTCAGGGCCTTGATGATGAAATGTGCCGAAGAAATGCCTGGTCAAGTCCATAAACTGAATCTAGTCCATGAGTTTAGACAGGACAAAACGGCAAAACTTTTAATTCAGCGTGCCAAGTCTATTCTAGCTGCGGATCAATCATTCTTCTCAGCCACTAGTCCTAATCAAAGAATCCGAGGGCTTGAGTTGGTAGAAAGGGTGGCTAGGAGATTTGTGGATGAGGTGTTGACGAATGAACCGGGCCAGATTTTGACCCTGAATGAAGCTCTGGCTGTTTTTAGAGGCTTGTTGAAGGAGAAAAACCTGCCCGATATCAAACGATCAGATTTTAGGGCTGTGATGGTGCCTTTGGTTAGAGAACAGTTTAATGTAGCTTTGCGAAATGATCTGCATAGTGGGGGTGGGAGAGGCTGGAAGGGTGTCAAAATGCTTCAGTCCAGTCCAAATTGAAGTGGTGGCCGAGTAAAGGTTGGGCATGATATAAGGAAGGGTATAGCCTATCAAGTTTCGCGCCATAAACGAATGCGGTTTTTGCATGCGTCAACATATCGGTTTGCTAAGGACCATTTTGACCGATTGATTATTGCAAGTGAACCCGATAAAACCCTTGTTTGGAACCGCTAATGGCGTTGCTAATGTTGATGGAGCCACTGACGGGGATGCTTGAAGTGCTGACCGGAATCCAATTCGACAGGTTGGTAGATGCTTGCAACAAATAATTGCTGCCGGCAGGACCGGAAAGAAGAAAGGTGAAAATCGTTTTACTTACGGCTATTTGTGGTGATGATAAAATAACGGGGAGAATAGAATACGTTACTGTTAAATTGACCACGCTGCTGGTGACACATCCATACGGACTCGTTACCACCACGTCATACGCCCCAGAATTTACCAAGCTCAGATTACTTAGAAACAGAGTCGGGCCTGAAATGGCTACTTGACGAATTACATTGTTATTGTAATCAGAAATGATCAAGTTTCCTCTTGGGTCAAGCGTTACTCCAGTAGGATTATACAATTCGGAATTGGTGGCTTCGTCCCCGTCACCAGTGTAGCCTTGCATCCCGTTGCCTGCCACCGTAGTGATTATTCCATCAGTCCCAACTTTGCGAATTGCGTTGTTTTGAAAATCCGCAATATACAGGTTACCCGTGCCGTCCACAGTCACGCCACCCGGCCAATTTAATTCCGCATTGGTTGCCGCACCCCCGTCGCCGGAGTAGCCTCCTGTCCCATTACCCGCTACTGTAGTGATTACCCCATTGGTACCGACTCTGCGAACAACATTATTTTGAAAATCTGCAATGATCAGGTTTCCCTTTTGGTCAATTGTGACCCCGGTAGGGCTATTCAGTTCTGCATTGGTTGCCGCCCCCCCGTCACCGGAGAAGCCGCTTGTCCCGCTACCTGCAACTGTAGTGATTATTCCATTGGTGCCAACCCTGCGAATCACATTGTTGATATTATCGGCAATATAAATGTTTCCGCTTGCGTCTAATGCCACGTCATAAGGTTGGTTCAATTCCGCATTGGTTGCCGCACCAGCGTCACCGGAGTAGCCTGGTATTCCGTTACCGGCAAGCGTAAATATAATACCATTTGTTAGAACTTTGCGAATTGTGTTATTATTTATCTCCGCAATATATAGGTTCCCAGTGCTGTCCACAGTCACGCCACCCGGCCAATTTAATTCCGCATTGGTTGCCGCACCTCCGTCGCCAGAGTAGCCTCCTGTCCCATTACCTGCCGCTGTAGTAATTATTCCATCGGCTCTCACTTCGCGAATGCGGTTGTTTAATAAATCTGCAATAAAATCGTTTCCGCTTGAGTCCACAGAAACGCGGTCTGGGTTAAACAGTTCTGCATTGGTTGCAGCACCTCCGTCGCCGTAGTAGCCTCCCGTCCCATTGCCTGCCAAAGTAGTTATAATCCCGTTATTTGGGAAGTTATTTCCGTTAATTTGCCATTGGTAAGTGAAAGGACCAGTTCCCATTACAGACACCGTAAAACTTATATTGCTTCCAACCGTGACTGAAACCGAACTGTTTGTTGGCTGAAGATTTACAACCGGCACGCTACCCACTGTCAACGACAATGCCTCCGTCGCTGTGAAGATGGCAGCAGCGGTTACTTTCACGGTGAAAATGAAAGTTCCATTGGTAGTCGGTGTACCAGAAATCAACCCGTTGTTTCCCAAGGTTAACCCAGTCGGTAGAGATCCTAAAATGTTTGTCCACGTATAAGGAGAGTTTCCACCCGAAGCCTCCAGAGTCTGACTGTAAGCTACCCCATTCGTGGCGTTCGGTAATGAAGTAGTTGTCACTACCAAAGGTGGTGGCGGCAATAGCGGCGGAGTCGTGTTTTGAAAAGTGCCCCAAGTTGTGGTGCCGCTGCTGTAGGCGAATCCTTCGGAGGTTAAAGCGCTGATCCCGCCAATCACAGCAGTTGTTTCAAACTGGTTGCCAGCAGACAAAACACCGGCAAATAACGGTGAATTGGTCCCCTGTGGCGAAAATAAATTAAACTCAACGCCAACCGGAATGGCGGCTTGGTTAAAAAACTGGAATTGAATTTGAGAACTGGTTTTCGCAAACCACGACATTAAATAATTTGTGCCATTAAAGGCAATCGAAGGATAAACCGGATTATTCGTATCGGTGACCATCGCCACCTCGTTTCCCAGTGGACTTCCCGTCGGCGAAACCAGCCGTCCGTATAAATTCCAAACCTGGTTTCCTGTGATGTCTTTGTTCCAAACCACCAAAAAGTTCGTGCCGTCAAAACCGATGCAGCAGGGATTGTAACTTGGAGTCGTTGTTTGATTGATTACAAATGCACTGCCTTGTGTGCCGTTCGTAGAAATAATCTTCCCGTCAATGTTGCCCGTTGACACATCATTCCAAGCCACCAGATAATTAGTTTTTCCAAATGTCACAACCGGCGTCAGATTCGTATTTGCCCCGCTGGTGATGAAAATAATTGAACCGATAATTGATCCACTCTGATTGAATAATGCTGCATGAACATTGCCGTTGGTGGCGTTGTGGAATGCGCCCGTATCCCAGACCGTCAAAAAATTATTACCATCGAAGGCCAGTAGGTTTCCGGAACCGCCCTGCATATCCTGTTCTTCGCTCGATGGGCCAAAGGTAAAGGCACTGCCCACCAGTGTGCCCGACCGGCTTATAAACTGACCGTAAACCTGATCATGCCCGCCCCCCGCCACCAGCGCGTTATCCGGCCAGACCACCAGAAAGTTTGTGTTTCCATTTGCAACATAAGGAATTCCCCCCGTTCTGCCAACAGCAATGCGCGGACCGGTCAACATCCCATTGGTTGAAAACAATTGCGCCGTAATTTTATTGCTGGTTGTGCCATCTCCCTGAATGCCGGCCAAATAGTTTGAACCGCTGAACGTGGTGAACACGCCCGCCTGGCATGATATAGCGGCGTTGGTGGTTATAAGAATAGGAGCGAAAGTTTTCTCGGCGATGAAGAAGTTCTCGGTTTCCTGCGGAATCAGAAGATTTGCCCCAAAAGTATTCGTTCCCTGATAAAATCCAGCTAGAAAGCAATTGCCACCGGAATCGACCACACATTTTACCAAGCCTGAAGCAACCGGACTTGCCGGGGTGCCACTAGCGGTAAACATCCATTGTAATGTTCCTGCGGGGCTGTATTTTGCAACGGCGGCATTATACCCCAAAAACCCGCTTGCATATATATTGGTCTGCGCGTCCAAGGACAAATCCCAATAAAAACCACCGTTCGTGCCGCCAGCCGGCTGAGCCCATTTTATGGAACCAGCGCTATTGTATTTGGCAAGAAAGGCATCGCCGAAAAGAGAACTGCTATCTGCCATGTTCGTCAAGCTGATGCCGTTGCCAAATGACAAGTTAGTGTCAAAATATCCTGATACATAAACGTTCCCGGCTGGATCCACTGTCACTCCACCCTCGCCGACGTTCCCACCCTGTGGTTGCTGCACCCAAGTCAGGCTTCCAATATCATTGAACTTGGCAATGAACATATTTTCGGACGAGCCGGCACTGACCACCAGATTGCTGGTTCCAATCGTTAGATTTTGATAGAACGTGCCTCGCACATATACATTTCCAGAAATATCCACTGCAACTTTTGTGGCATAGACTTCATTTGATCCTCCCATCAACTGCGCCCACTGAGCTATTCCAGTGTTGTTATATTTTACCAGAATCATGACTGGGCTTCCATTGTTTGCGGGGATATTAACGGTTTGGGAGCCAAAGGTAATGAGTGTTGCCAATCCCCCCAAATAATCCACAGACACCAACGCATAGCAATTCCCAGCACCATCCACCGCCATACCCAGACCGTCAACACTGGAACTTCCGTTAGTACACGCTTGAACCCACTGAACCGCTCCCGCATTGTTATACTTGGCTAGGTAGAATTCTTCCCCCGAGGTTGTGGGCAAGCCGATGCCGCCAAAACTAGCTGAACCTCCGTAACCTCCCGTCACATAAACGTTCCCATTGGTATCCACACCAATCGCGCGTCCGGTATTGATGGCGGTGCCACCAGCCTGTTGCACCCATTGGAGTGCACCGGTAGAATTGTATTTAGCTACAAATATATCATTTCCACCGACACTTTGATTCGTGAGGGTAATACCGCCAAAACTGTTCGTGTCATCAAAAAACCCAGTCACATAACAATTGTCGTTGGTGTCTAGCGCCAGACCGAAATTAGGTATGCCATCCGGCCAACTCGTGGTGCTGGCAATGCGGTTGGCCCATTGAACCTGCGCCATTGCCGAGAAGAACGGGCTCAAGACGAGAGCGATGATCAATGCGGCAACGGGGGGCAGATTCTTACTATGCATATTCATTTTGAATTCAGGATTCGGGTTGCCTCGTGAAGACGGCAGGTGTTAGATTCGGGCATGTTTGTACGACTCTCCAGCCTGAACCACAACAAAAAAAGCGCTTGATTAGAAAATATGTCAAAACTGTAACAATTGTCCGTATTCACACACTCATTCCCCGGCCCAAATATGTAGCGAGAAGACAAAACAGTGTAAATATTCAACGCGGGCGGAACTTTACGCTAGACTAGACTGAAGCATCTTAACCCCTTTCCCAGCCTCGCCCAGATTACAAAATCGCTCCGCAAATAAACTCCACACCCGCGCAGGTGTAGAATTAAGCGGTGATGGTTGCCGCGCTATCGTCCCTGCCGTGCGAATTGTATGGCAATAGGATATTTTGTGCTTGCATTTGCTTTTGGCGATGATAAAAAAGCAGAAACTTCCATGAAGTCATTTCTCATAATTGGGTGTGGGGTAATGCTCTTGATCATCACCGGATGCGCCACCGAACGGATTTCGGATTATCAACCGCCCTCGCCTTCCAACAGTGAACGCATTGTGCAGATGTCAGGACTGGAAGTTGCCGTGGATCCATTTGTCGAAAAGCAAAGGACGGAAGAATACTTTGACATGAACGCAGTTGGCAATTGTATTGCGATCCTTCACGTTCGCGTGTTCAACCACACCAGTGACAAGACATTTTTGGTGGAGAAAAAGGATTTTACATTGCACAAGAGTGGATCGACGGGGGGAGCGGTTGATAGCGGAAATTCATACGAACGTTCCAAGGCTGGAGATTCGGTGGCTCTGATTGGCGCGGTGGGGGGATCCTTCGTTGGCGCTATGATAGGGGCATCCATGGTTTCACATGCCAGCGAAGTGGAAAGAAATTTCGTGAGCAAAGAAATGGACGACCAGACCCTCTCGCCGGGCCAAAGTATGGAGGGATTTATTTACTTCTCACCGGTAAAGAAGGGCGAAGACTGGACGCACGCGACCATTGTCAATGTCAACCTGACGGACACGAGAACTCAACAAAAGACCGAATTAAATATACCGCTTTGACATTTAACAAAAACCCTTATCAACAATGAAAAACACACGCATGATGGTCCGGACACTTATGTCTGTGCTCATTCTGGCCTTGGCGAGCGGATGCACATTTAATATGCCCATTGCGGTGGTGCCGACCACTTTGCCGGACGGCCAAGTTTTCCCCCACCATGCGGCATTAATGTTGAGCCAAGAATATACAAATTATACGTATAAATTTGAAGCCATGGGTACCACGATCGTTCATCCGCTCGGGCCTGCCTTGGCGAATTACGCCACCAATGTTGTCAGCAAGACTTTTCAGCAGGTCGAAATGGTGCCAAACGGAGCGGCAGCGGAAGCCTTGACGTCCGCCGACCTGATTTTGATACCGAGGGCAGTCAAATGCGATCTCAGTGTGCCACCATGGGCCTGGGATAATGAAATCATGACACTAGTGGTTGAATGGACAGTAAAAAATCGAACTAGCCAAAATACAATATGCCTAAAAACAATCACTGCCAACGCGCAAGAAAAGGCTGGAAACGGTCACACCATGAAGAAACACGATCTCAAGTTGAAACAAAAATTGTTTGATGACCTGAGCCTTAAAACTTATAAGGCCTTTCAGGAAGCGCCGGAATTGCGCGGAAGCCAACATTAGCTTCGGAATTCGAGAACAATCATTAAATTACGTGTCATGCACGAGTGGGCTAAACAGCGTGATCGTAGCGTGAATCTCGACAGTAGAGGTTGGAACTGGCGACTGAACAGGCACATGTATCACGGCAGCAGCTGGGCGTGGAAAAGATAAATCGTAAAATCGCCATACGCTCCTATGTCGACGACGAGGCCTTCGATCCGACATTCGTACTGGCGCAATTTGAGGCTGCCGGTAACAGTTACATAGCGATTTCATTGGAAGGTTAAAACGTCTAGCCATGCCAACTGAGCCACCGCCGAATCGCGGCGTAAACCGCGATAGCGGAACTGCAAACGCCAACGGCGATTATCTCCAACGAATTAGGAATGAGGCACGTGATACTTTCATTTTGGCTCGCGCTCAATAGGTGTATCAATCTGATCTGTCTCAACAAGCTTAATCCGAACCTCATCGCCAACCACCAAATCCTGCCGAAACCATTTTAGGTGCTCTGATGTTGTGTCGTCAAGACCCGCAATACTTACGCCAGAATGCCATGAACCTCCATCATGCCGTAATCGCATCCAATTAATGATGGCTGATATGACTCCGTGCTCGACAGCCGCTGTAGCTACTTTCTTGTCGTTCACATAAAGCTCAAGTGCAATCATAGTTGTGGTGCGAATGCTGCCTAAAGTAGCTGAGTTGCCGCCGACTCGCAACGTAAAATGCGATTGCGGAAAAGCTATCGACAACTGCGAATGCCGATTTGGAAAACATGATAAAGCGAAAACTCCGCGCAGTTACGGTTGCCAGCCGGGAAAGCGATACCCACTATAAACAAAGTCGTAATCTGGGCCGTCCGGAGCTGTAAGGGTGACATCCTGACCTTGGGCCGTCGCATTCCCCGCCGCTATGATGTCAGGATCCGTCCAAGTATGTGATGCCACATGGCCATCTGCAAAGGAAAAAGTGCTCACCGTGCCGTGATTCATTGGAAACATATCCAGCCAGTCAAATGATTGGGCATGTGGTTCGGCTGGGGTTGTAAGATCCCATTGTGCCGTCCATGTCCCTTTGTTGAACCCAAGGTTCCCGCCGCCCACATCCTCGCACATTATGAAAGTTAAACTGGAGTCCTTGATGCTGGTTAAAGTCCGGTAGGTATCTCCCGCCCCCCAAAAAGATTTGAACGCCTCGCCGCCGACATTTTGTGTCTTGGAATAACTCCCATAGGCCCAGCCGTTTGCCAACGATCCCTGAATCAGGCGGCGATCACCCGGGCACTCATAAGCATTGGGGTTTGAAGCGTAGCGATAAAGCAGATTTTGGGTTTTTATGAGAGTTTGTGCCTGGCTAGTCATCTGGGCGGAAGTCCCGGTAAATATCGGTCCGGGATACGGGCCACCCCAGAAACCGCCGATGTAATTGATTGGGTATCCTCCCGAATAGTCATCCATGGGCAATACTTTGTCGCCATAATCGCCAGCATACA
>Ga0302277_1003343_pt1 | contig 11016 bp, 8 predicted proteins | sample III_Bog_N3_1_FD_198759 | JGI IMG/M metagenome (GOLD analysis project Ga0302277, IMG submission 198759) | Peat permafrost microbial communities from Stordalen Mire near Abisko, Sweden - III_Bog_N3_1 | ecosystem: Environmental > Terrestrial > Soil > Wetlands > Peat | place: Sweden: Abisko... | reverse complement strand
TTATCAGACACCTGAAATTTTTCACGGTGTTGCCGATATCCGAGGTGATTCCCTCGCTTTAGCACGTGAAGCTATGAAAGTTCATGCGGACGTTATTGTTCTTGCAGGTGTCCATTTTATGGCTGAGACAGCCAAGCTTCTCAACCCCAGCTGCAAAGTTTTAATCCCGGATATGCGCGCGGGATGCTCATTGGCCGATTCAATTACGCCCGACGACATTCGTCTTTTACGGCAAGAGTATCCAGGTGTTCCTGTGGTGACTTACGTCAACACCTCAGCCGCTGTGAAGGCTGAATCAGATATATGTTGCACTTCGGGCAATGCTAAGAAAATAGTGGAGTCGCTGGGGGTGCCAGAAGTTCTGATGCTACCGGATGAATATCTTGCACAGAATGTTGCCAAAGAAACGAAGGTTAAGATAATTGCCTGGAAAGGCCATTGTGAAGTGCATGAGCGATTTACAGCTCAAGATATTGAGCTCTTCCGACAGCAAAATCCCGGTATTATCATTTTGGCCCATCCCGAATGTCCACCGGAAGTGGTGGACGCCGCTGATTTTGCGGGCTCGACGGCTCATATGATTGATTGGGTTGCCCGTGAACGACCGGCGCGCGTGGTCCTCCTCACCGAATGTTCGATGAGTGATAACGTTGCTGTCCATGCCCCCGATACGACCTTTATACGCCCCTGTCAGCTATGTCCGCACATGAAGCGCATTACGTTATCCAATATACGAAGTGCTCTAGAAACAATGACGCAAGAAGTAGTGATACCGGCGGATGTTGCATTGCGTGCCCGACAAGCTGTCGAGCGTATGATCGCGGTTGGATAATGACAACCGTCATCCTTGGTGGAGGTCTCGCGGGATTGACCGCCGCTCTATCTTTGACGCCGAACCCTATCATACTTGTTGTCGCCAGTTCTCTAGGATCTGAATGCAGTAGTGCATGGGCCCAGGGCGGGGTGGCAGCAGCTCTTGGCAGCGATGATAATTCAGCGCTTCACGCCCAAGATACTCATAAGGCAGGAGCGGGCTTATGCGATGACGACATGGTGCAACGCATAACGCAAGATGCACATCATGTTATTCAACAGTTGGTTCAACGTCATGTGATGTTTGATCGCGCGCCTAACGGGGATTTACGGTTCGGTTTAGAGGCAGCCCATAGTCGGCGCCGTATTGTTCATGCCAACGGCGACGCGACCGGAGCGGCTATTATGAAGGCTCTTGTTGATGAGGTGAAGAAGACACCATCTATACAAGTTCTTGAAAGAACGCGCGCCATTACTCTTCGGTTTAATGCCCAAGGCATAAGTGGTGTTGATCTTGAGAAGGATGGTACACCCATCGTTGTTGAGACAAACAGTATCGTTCTTGCGACCGGCGGAGCTGGTGCTTTATGGCAATATACAACAAATCCAATGGATTCATGGGGGAGTGGTCTTGCTCTTGCGGCACGTGCAGGGGCACTTTTGGGGGATCTTGAATTTATGCAGTTTCACCCGACGGCTATATCCAAAAGACAAGATCCTATGCCTTTGGCAAGTGAAACGCTCCGTGGTGAAGGGGCTTATCTGATTGATGAAGCCGGATATCGATTTATGGAAGGGCAAGGCAACGCCGAACTTGAGCCTCGGGACGTGGTGGCACGCGCCATTTTTGCTCATCAAGCCAAAAACCATCAGGTTTTTTTAGACACGCGTGATCGTATTGGAAACCGATTGCCGCAACGATTTCCAGCTTTTTATCAGCGATGTCTGGGTCTCGGATTAGATCCCCTTAACGAACCAATCCCCGTGGCTCCGGCGGCTCATTATCATATGGGTGGGGTTGTGACAGATGAGCGAGGCCGTACATCCGTAAAAGGATTATGGGCTTGCGGCGAAGTTGCCTGTACAGGGCTGCATGGAGCTAATCGCCTTGCGAGTAATTCGCTACTCGAGGCGGCCTCAATGGGACAACGTGTTGCAGAAGATATCAAGCTTGGCGATTTCATCTCACCACCATCATCATTGGCCAGCGTTGTGTGTGCTCCTCATTTATCACAGACGCCGTCGGACATCGTTCACAAGATACGTAAGGTTATGTCGGATTATGTTGGTGTTATGCGGCATGCGAAGGGCTTAACAAAAGCGCTTGAGGATTTGTTGCCGCTTGTTCCAATATCGAATATGGCACTCAGTGGTGCTCTGATTGCTTGCGCTGCTTTGCGACGAGAAGAAAGTCGGGGAGCACAAGCACGGGTCGATTTTCCATCAACCTCTTCGCAATGGGAACATCGTCAGATATTGACGTTGCATGATGTTATGCCCGGAACCAAGCGACAATCACACGTGGGAGTTTCCTAATGTCACAAGAAATATTGTCTATGGTCATGATTGAACCCATCATACGCCAGGCATTGCAAGAAGATTTGGGAGATGCAGGTGATATTACGACCAATGCCCTAGTGTCAGAATCACAAACCTGGACAGGGTCTTTCGTGGCGCGACAACATGGTGTCATAGCGGGGCTTGATCTTGCGCGCGCGGCTTTTCATCTGATGGATCCCAAAATCCAATTTGTGGTTAAGAGGGAAGATGGAACGCGGATTGCGCCTCAAGAGGTTATCGCGACCGTGAAAGGATCCGCGCGTCATATTTTAATGGCAGAACGTGTAGCTCTTAATTTTCTGTGCCATATGAGCGGTATTGCCACAGCAACCCATTCCCTCGTTGAAGCTGTTAAGCCACATCAAACACGTATTTGTTGCACACGCAAGACAACGCCGGGTTTACGACAAATTGAAAAATATGCAGTGCGTATGGGGGGGGGATTCAACCATCGCTTTGGCCTTTATGATGCAGTTCTCATTAAAGATAATCATCTTGCTGTGGTTGGCAACGTACGTGATGCTGTCATGAGAGCCCGTGAGGCGGTGGGACATCTTGTTAAAATAGAATTGGAAGTTGATACACTTGATCAACTCCGTGAAGTGCTTGATTTAAACTTAGATGCAGTGCTGCTTGATAATATGGATACTACAACACTCGCAAAAGCGGTTGCCATGGTCGGTGGACGCTTTCGTACCGAAGCTTCTGGGGGTGTGACGGTGAAAACAGTAGCCGCTCTTGCGGCAACAGGGGTGGATGTAATCTCTGTTGGTTGGGTGACACATAGTGCTCCAATTCTTGATATTGGGCTCGATCAGATTGCATTAAATCCCTGAATCAAAAAAAACAGCCAGTTCCTCCAAAAGTTCGTGGGAGCAGCATAAGCGACGTTTGACAGTTATAAGATTGGATGTAACCCACGGTTTAAGTTCACTCGCTACGGCATCGAGGGCAACAGAAGATCCTGTGCTTTCATTAATAATCAGCGTGTGAATGGGGATCTGTCGTTGCTGTAACACGCGTAGAGCCGTTAATGTATGGCTAAGGCACCCAAGATAACTTCCTGTGACAAGGATTGTTGGAATGCCGAGGGCTTCTATCCAATCTAGGACTGTTTTGTTCGCGGAGATGGGGACCATAACGCCGCCGACCCCTTCAATAAGAATAATATCTTCAGGACCAGATAAGGCCTTGCGGCTGTGAGTGAGGAGCGCCTCGATATCAATCGTCGTGCCTTCAGAGCGGGCGGCCATGCTTGGGGCCAAAGGGGCCCTGAAGCGCCAAGGCGAAAGCCGGTTAAGCGTCGTCTCATTGAGTGGTTCCCCTAAACTTTGCAATAATAATCCAGTATCGGATATTGCAGGGTTTTTTTCATCAAAGCCACTGATCAGAGGTTTGTAAGCCGCAATAGACACGTGGCGCGACTTGGCTTGCTGGATCAAACCAGCAGTGATAAAGCTTTTGCCTATATCGGTACCCGTTGCCGTGATAAAGAACCTTTGTTTCATAATTGTGTCTTTTAGCATGGCAAACGATTTTCTAAAACATCTCTGGTTGCCCTATACCCAAATGAAAACGGCACCAGCACCCGAGGTTGTTGTGGCCACCAAGGGGTCTTATATAGAACTAGCCGATGGGCGAAAACTGGTCGATGGGTTGGCTTCATGGTGGACAGCCTGTCATGGATATAATCATCCCGTTATAGCCGATGCGGTTGCTTGCCAATTGCGCACGATGCCCCATGTCATGTTAGGGGGGCTGGTTCATGAGCCGGCTCTTCACCTTGCCGCACGCTTAGCCGCCTTAGCTCCTGGCGATCTTAACCATGTGTTTTTTGTCGATTCAGGATCGGTGGCGGTCGAAGTTGCTTTGAAAATGGCGGTTCAGTATTGGCTCAATAAGGGTCAAAACAAGCGTTCCAAATTTGTTCATTTCCGTCACGGTTACCATGGCGATACCATGGCATGCATGTCCGTCTGTGATCCGGATGAGGGCATGCACGCGCATTTTAAAGAATGGTTGCCTTCAAATATTTTAGCAGAGCTTCCTATCGATGAAAAAGCAGCACTTATTTTTGAGAATCTTATACAGTGTGAGCATGATCATATTGCAGCTGTCATTATCGAGCCTCTCGTCCAAGGGGCAGGAGGGATGAAATTTCATGATGCCGCTACCTTGCAGCGGGTGGCGGATCTGTGTTATGCGCAGGGTCTTTTGCTTATTGCGGATGAAATTTTTACCGGTTTTGGTCGTACAGGTTCGATGTTTGCCTGTCAGGAAGCGGAAATTGTTCCCGACATATTATGCTTAGGAAAAGCCCTTACAGGGGGGACGATGACCTTGGCGGCAACTCTCGCACGACAGCATGTCTTTGACGTCTTTTTATCCGATAACCCGCAGCATGCGCTTATGCATGGCCCTACTTTTATGGCTAATCCGCTTGCCTGTGCCGCCGCGAATGCATCCCTTGATCTCTTTGATAAGGAACCACGTTTCGAGCAAGTCCGAACAATCGAGGCGGCGCTGCGCCAAGGGCTTGAACCTTGTCGGGGGTTAAAAGGAGTTGTGGATGTAAGAGTTAAGGGAGCTATCGGGGTTGTCCAACTGCAAAAACCAGAAAATATGACGGCCTTAAAAGCGGCCTTTCTTGAGCAGGGGGTCTGGATACGGCCTTTTGGTGATATTGTCTATGTAACACCGGCTTTCACGATAGGGCTTAAAGAGCTCGACATACTGACCAAAGCTATCACGCAAGTCCTTAAAGCCTGGAGTCGTCGTTATCCTTGATTTTGTGGGAAAAATGCCCCTTGCTTATCTGAATTACGTTCCTACATAATAGGAAACACATTAAAGGAGATTCGCATGAGTGGCGCCACCAAAGAAGTAACCGATACAAGTTTTGAAAGTGATGTTCTTAAATCGGCGCAGCCAGTGCTTGTTGATTTTTGGGCTGAATGGTGCGGTCCTTGCAAAATGGTTGGCCCTATCCTTGAAGAAATTGCCGCTGAGCTCAATGGTCAAATTGTGATCGCCAAAATGAATGTGGACAACAATCCCCTAACGCCGAGCAAATATGGTATTCGGGGCATTCCTACATTGATGGTCTTTAAAGGTGGCGAATTAACAGCAACCAAAGTCGGCGCTTTACCAAAGCAAGCTTTGCAAACCTGGATTAAAGAGCAAATTTAGATTTGGTATCAAGCCAAATTCGTACGTTAGCCAAACTCGCCGGGTGGCGGATCAATGGGGATATTGAGATCTTCAAGGAGCAATTCCTCGTTGGTCAACTTCATTTGACCAATGGTAAAATGTTCAGGTGCATTGGCGTCGGGATCAAAGGCATCGAGCTCATAGGGTGCAACTTTGATGTCTGTTTTAAATAGAGCGTTCTTAAAGACAACTGTTGCTGTTAATGTAAAGAGGTTATCGCGACCAATGCCTTTATAGCTTATGGGCTGTAACCGTTGGTTGACGTCGGCCTTTTCCTTGTCCGTGGCATTGGCAAGCCATGTAACCTCTTCAGGTTTTTCAACAATAATGAAACGACCGAGCTGACCACGCACATAATGAAAAAAGAATTTTGTATAGGACACAATTGTCTTGCGGTCCAACTTGATCGGGGCGCGCTCATTGACGCTATAAATCGGTTCATTCGTCCAATTCATAAGGCTTACATCACCGGGCTTATAGAGCATATAGCGCGTATTTGGCAGGGGTAGGGTCGTATCGGACAACGCATAAAATTTGAATTCTTCATAAAAAGGCACATCCGCTACCTGAACAATTGTTTTGTCGCTCGGTAATTGAATGGGGGCAATTTTATCGGCAATGTCGGCCAATATTTTTTGGGATGCCGCGGCTTCGAGAGATTTAAAAGACAAATTCGACATGGGGTAAGCTTTCGCTGGAAAGGGGGCTTGGGGTGCCATTTTAAACGTGAATGGTTAGCAGAACGTTAGAATCTAATTTAAGCTTTGACAACTGTTGCTAATTCAGCCGCTGTATCGCTTGCGCCAAGGGCAATACGTGCATTAAGCATACGGTTAACAAGATCTTTTAACTTTTCTTGTTCGCCTCTGGCCTTCAGTTCTTCACCTTCTTTTAGCATATTCTGGAATTCGCCCTGGTCCGGAAACAAATAGGGCTCACTTATAAGGCGCTTATACCATGTGTAAATGTAATCCTTATCACGCCAGGCCACACTAAAAAACATATCACGCATCTCCGAGAGATGTAAATCAGCGTCATCATAGGCTTCGACGGTATTGTTATCGATGATCTGTTGAATTTTAAAGGCGTGGTTATCAAACCGGGCAGTTTCAACAGGTTCAGCATGGGCGCGCGCAATACGATTGAAAACAGCCATCATTTTTCCGAGACGGCGTTGAAAAAGTGGACCACGGTGTTTTTTTCCGATACGTGCAATGTCTTGACGAATAAAGCGCGCTTCTTCGGCTGTGCGGCGGATCACCTCAGCATCACCCGTTGCTTCCTCGAGGATCTCATATTGTTCCGTCAAACGGGTTTTTAAGAGATGGATTTCGGGTCCGCCTTCGGGCCCAAGGGCCGCGGCAAGATCTCCCCATTCTTCTTCTCCTTGCTTGAGAATGGCCTTCGCAAATTTCATCCCATGTTCGCCATCAAAGGAGACTTGGCCTGCCTGAGGGGCATAAAAGCGGCGAGCTTTGAGCGCAAGGGGTTCATGAGTGCCATCATTGATTTCAACCGAAGCAGACAAGATTCCACTTTCCGTAATGGACCAATCAAAGGTAATAGGATCACCTTCTTTGAGAACGTAAGCATCGGGCAAATCATCCCCGCCAATGCGGAAAACGCCAACACATAAATTGAGATCAATACGTTCAGGGTATTCAACCTGAAAAAGCTCAAAACTAATTTTTCCGGCTTCGCGTGCTTTGAGATTGTGAGCGCTTTTAAATTTAACTTGTCCGTGAGCTGGTAAAACATCGCCCTTTTTGACAAGGGTAAGGAGAACATTCTCTTGGGCATAAAGATGATCGAGTGCTTTGATTGCGATGGATTGAGCGGCAGGTATATTCCCGGTTGAAGCGACCAATCGCGTGATGGTAATTGTTTGATCATGTTGCGGCAGGATATTGTTCTGTTGATCAAGAACATGGGCTGTAAAAGTATGTTCACCGACAGCCTTAAGTGGAACTGAAATAGTAAGTCCATCAACAATAGGTAAGAGGCCCGAATCCCAGTCTTTTGACAGAATTTTCAGCTGCCGTTGGTCGGTAAAACTTCCTTTAATATTGACAGTAATGACCGTTTTGTCATCTGGTGTGCGCGACGTAAATTGAAAGGACAAATTAGGCTCGTCAGGGACGGTCGTTGATGTCTGTTTGGGCTTGGGGGCGCTAACATTGTCATTGTTCCATTGACGGCTTTCGCAGTAATAAGCAGCGCCAAGAGCAACGGCTGTCATGGGGTCTGTTTTGAGATCGGCTGGAATGCCGAGCTCGTTGGAAACCATTTGGCGCACAAGCGGTATGCGGCTTGGTCCTCCAATAAACATGATGCGATCAATATCCTCATGTTTATAGTTATTCTCACGGAGCACGCTATGAATAAGTTCAATGGTTTGCATCACAGGCTCACGGATCATCCCTTCAAAGGTGGCGCGCGTGAGAGGTGCATCCAGAAATATTTCAATTTCATTCTGATCTGTCATGCGGATTTCTTCGTCCGACGCAAAAATGGATGTTTCATCCTTTGACGACAATTCAATCTTGGCTTTTTCAGCCGCTAATTGGGCGACACGTATCAAACGGCGGTATTGGGGGTCGCGTTGAAAATTGTCAGGTAGATCAAAATTAGATAACAGCCATGGCCGCACGACTTCATTGACGATCATACGATCAAAATCACGACCACCCAACATGTTAATCCCTTGATGGGTTATAATAGTAATTTCACCATTAATGGCCTGAGCGAGAGCCACGTCGAAAGTTCCGCCTCCCAGATCATAGACAAGAAATTGGCCTGAGCGTTTGGCGCCTTCCATAGCGGCCATGGCAGCGGCAATCGGTTCTTGGAGTAAATCAACGCGCTCAAGTCCAGCGAGTTTAGCTGCTCGGAGTGTGGCTTCGGATTGCATTTGATTGAAAGCGGCGGGGACAGTGATAACGGCGCCTGTGATTGTCGTGCTCCCGGTTTCCGTTGCCGCTTGACCCAAGAGTTGACGAATGATTTCAGCCGAGCACTCTTCGGGAGTTAATGATAATTCAGCACCCTTAATCTCAATGGGGGTCGAGGAGCCCATGAGGCGTTTAAACCCTGCCGCCACGTTATCGGGGGATACAAGGGCTTGATCATGAGCGCGCCGTCCATAGAGACGGTGCCCTCTCTTATCGATATAGATAACCGATGGCAGAACCTCCCCACCATCAGCAGGACGGAAAATACGGGCTTCGCCATCGACGATGCCCGCAATGACGCTGTTAGATGTGCCGAGATCAATACCTAAATACATTGTTGAATTTTTCTTCTAGCGACGATAAAGGACATTCCTACTGGTAATAACTTAACAAAAGGTTTGTCTAGTGTCTCAGCCTGTCTTGGTTAATGCAACCCATCTGTTTAACATTTTTTAATATTGCTGCACTTCTTTCTTCATAAATTCACCGAAACTATGCCATTTTAGCCTATGACCCCATCCGCACGCCTTCAAGCAGCCCTCGATCTGCTCCAAGAAATCGATACTGTTCCTCGCCCAGCCGACGCCTTAGTTAGCGCTTATTTCCGCGCCCGGCGATATATCGGAAGCAAGGATCGCGCGGCTGTAGCCAGCATGCTCTATGATACGCTGCGTCATCAGGCTCGCTTATCACGATGGCTTGAAAAAGTTAAGACAAACGTTACCCCTCGTGGGCGGCTCCTTGCGTATCTTGCTTTGATACTTCATTTTACGGTTCAAGATATCGCCGCCCTTTGTGATGGCCAAAAATATTCACCGACGCCCCTTGATGACCATGAACGTGCTTGGCTTCATAAGTTGATAGGCCAAACAATTGAATATCCGTCGATGCCCGATGCGGTACGTGTGGAATGTCCAGAATGGGCTGCCCTTCAATTAAAACAGAGGTTCGGACAGAATTTTGTTCAAGAAATGCAAGCGTTGCTTGAGACGGCTCCTTTAGATCTTCGTGTGAATATTCTTAAAACGACACGTGAAAAAATTCTGGAAGAATTGAAAGCGATGGGAATTCAAGCGGAACTTTGTCCGCTATCTTCGGTCGGAATTCGCATCAAGGAGCGCCCGTCTCTCAGCGCTTTGCCGATGCTTAAGAATGGTTTTGTCGAGATTCAAGATGAAGGCTCTCAGCTTGTTGCGCTGATGGTTGATGCAAAACCTGGTCAACGTGTGATTGATTTTTGTGCCGGTGCGGGTGGTAAAACATTAGCCATTGCGGCGCAGATGAATAACAAAGGACGCATAACAGCCTGCGATGTTCTTGAAAAACGCCTTAAACGGAGTACGGAACGTTTCCGACGCGCGGATGTCCATAATATCGAAGTAAAGCCCTTAAAAGATGAGCGTGATCCGTGGGTCAAACATCATAAGGGGGAATTTGATCGTGTGCTTGTCGATGCGCCTTGCAGTGGAACGGGAACATGGCGACGTAATCCGGATGCACGATGGCGGTTGTTGGGGCCTGGATTAGAGAATCTTTTACCTTTGCAAGCGCGTATTCTTGAGAGTGCTTCCCGATTGGTTAAGTTGGGGGGGCGATTGATTTATGCAACATGCTCGCTTCTGCCGGAGGAAAATGAACTTCAAGTGCAGACATTCCTTGATAGAAACCCTGACTTTGCGGTCGTTTCGTATGGTTCTTTAGGGCAGCATATGATCCCATCAGCGCATACTGATTATTTGTCATTGACACCGGCGCAGCATGGAACGGATGGCTTCTTTGCGGCCGTTATGGAGCGAATAAAGATAGAAACTTCAGAGCCAAGCGACCAAGAAATGGCATGATGGTGGGGCGCAAGAGGCGTTGATCAAAGGACGCCATGCGTCGCTTATCTTCCGCTAACGATACTTCAATTAATTTGTGCGCTGTAAGATTGACGACCAAGGTTGTGCCGCCGGTGGCGACAAAGTTTGTTTGAGCTTTAGGATCATCTGCTGCTTTTGTCAGCGATAAGCGGTCGATGGCGGCCATGCTGAGGGCTGCAAGACAGCAGAGATGAAACCATATGCGTAAAAACCATGTTTTGTTTGCAGCCGTGTAGGCGACCCAATTAACAAAGAACATAATATGACGGGCTTCTTCTTGAACAATGGGTTCAAAAACATCGACGAGTTCAGGTGGAAAATAGCCCGAATCTTTCGCGAGTTTAAAAAGACCAAACGCAAAAAAACTATCAAAACACTCCCCGTATCCCGTGCATAAGAAATTCCATTGGGGGCGCTGTGAGTTGCGGTAGGGCGTCTCGGGCTTAAGTGGAATGTCATAGAAATTGAGCATATTACGTAAAACCAATTTGTGACGCCCTTCTTCAAAGGCATTTAAAGCTACGGCTTCTTTGATCAAGGGGTCTTGAAGGGTATCGGCCATGGCCTGCATGCGTGATGAGGCATACCCTTCTGTAACGACGGCCACGTCCCAAAAGGGT
>Ga0302277_1003340_pt1 | contig 11028 bp, 13 predicted proteins | sample III_Bog_N3_1_FD_198759 | JGI IMG/M metagenome (GOLD analysis project Ga0302277, IMG submission 198759) | Peat permafrost microbial communities from Stordalen Mire near Abisko, Sweden - III_Bog_N3_1 | ecosystem: Environmental > Terrestrial > Soil > Wetlands > Peat | place: Sweden: Abisko... | reverse complement strand
TCAGCTATGTAGCGCACCCCTCCGATTGAACATTTCGGACCTTCCCGCCACGACTTTGGCCTCGCGCCAGGGGCGAGGAATTCGCGAACTAGAACCCGGCGCCGGGGATGTATTTGTACTCGATCTTCTGCGGCTCTTTGGGCTTGTCGCCGGTTAGGTCGTGGGTGTGCCAGACTACGCCCTCGCTCGCGACTTCAGGGTGCATGAGGAGGAAGATCAGCGCATATTCGGACGCAGTAGGGTTGTCTTTCTGGTCGGCGAAAGTTGCGGACTCAATGGCGGCCTTCCCCTTTTTACGAGGTTCGCGATGGGGTACATGGGACATCTCGGTTAGAGTGTCCGATGTCGTCCATGGGGACGAATCCTAAACGGTAGTAGGGAGGGGCGGCGAGAACTAACTCCTGCGTCGGGCAGTTGCGCGGTTGCCAGCAGATTTACGGCGGGAAACAACATACCCATCGGGGATCCTGTCAAAATCCTCCGGCGCGGGATTACTCGGACGGTCGAGGACGTCGAGGGCCTTCGAGATTAAAGCAGGATTTGGTTTGGGTCGATGCGCTAACCATTCATCATGTTGAAGATGAGCGAGCTTTTCCGCTACGGCAAGGTTGATGAACTGGTTGAGCGAAACGCCTTCCTTCTGAGAGAAGTTCTCCGCTACCCGGCGTACGGACGGCATTAACCGGAGGGGAAACTTGCTTACGGCGACTTTTTTCTGACTCGCAGGCATCAAACTAACTCCTCTTTCGGACTCTGCTCAATAGCTCGGCAGGTGTCAATACTTCCAGGCTAAAACGTTCTGCTGCTTCACGAAAATGTTTCGCATTGTTGGTTATGATCGCGTCTGCATTTCCGTTGATTGCCACATCCAAAACCATATCGTCGTTTGGGTCTGGCGACAACGGACGATACAGAAAAGCAACTAAGACCGGCTCGGCAATTGCTTCTAGCGCGTCCAGGATCGTTGCCGTTTCCGCCCGCGATTTGCCCGACGCTTTTAACTGTCCCCCGCGCAGCGCAACATCCCGGTACTCGCAAGCCAGCTTGAGGTCCATCAGAGTTGTGAGTTCGCCCCGAAGTGCCAGCCGGACGGTTTCCGCTGCCGCGCCTGTGCTCGAGCGAAGCGCGGTGATGAGCACGGATGTATCGAGGACCGCTCTCACGGAACAATGGTATCACAGGTGACATCATTTGATTGAACTTGGTTTTGGGAGAGTGAGAGGCGGGCGGTCCGTTCCCCGATGAAATCTCAGAAAGGTTTGAAGATGGTTTCGTCGCGGACCTCCAGAACGCGGGCCGTCGCTGACGCGTTTCCCAAAGGCTGCGCTTGCTTGCCTCGGGCTATTCTCGTTCTGGCCAAACTGGACGAATAGCTGACCCATGGCAGGCGGCAATTGCACTGCAAGAAAAATCAGAATAAACAATGTATTATCAGCAGTTTATGGCGATTAATCCTTCAGAATCAGTGCATTCTGCGAAAAAACGGCTAATTCTCCACAACCCCCTACCTCGTTGAGTCCGAATCTCTGTCACCGAAACACATTGAAAAGGCTGCCCCCATGGTCCGTGTCTCAACGAATCGCGACCATGGATGCGACCCTTTCGATGCTTCCGAAACCACTTAAGCAGCCGTTTCAGCTATGTAGTGCACCCCTCCGATTGAACATTTCGGACCTTCCCGCCACGACTTTGGCCTCGCGCCAGGGGCGAGGAATTCGCGAACTAGAACCCGGCGCCGGGGATGTATTTGTACTCGATCTTCTGCGGCTCTTTGGGCTTGTCGCCGGTCAGGTCATGGGTGTGCCAAACTACAGATTCGCTAGCCACTTCAGGGTGCTTGCGGAGGAAGATTAGCGCATACTCAGAAGCCGTGGGGTCGTCCTTCTGGTCGGCGAATTTGGCAGACTCGATGGCGGCTTTGGCCTTTTCGCCCAAGCGCCGATAGAGGATGGCGAGCTGATAGTGGGCGGCCAGATCGTCAGGATCGACAGCCTGCAATCGCTCGTAAGTTGCTCTAGCCATTGGGTAATCGTGCTGCTGGTAGTAGCTGAAGCCGAGCTCACGAAGGCCATCGCGCGAGCGGGGATACTTGGCGAGCATCGCCTCCAGGTCGGCAATGGCTTCCTTGGTTTGGCCGGCGTTGCGCTCGACCAGGGCGCGGTAGTAGAGGGCGCGAGGGTCTCCAGGTAGCAATGCTAAAGCCTTGGCAATGTTTGCTTTAGCGTCGTCGTATTTCTCCCACGCAATTTCAACGATGCACATGTTGGTGAAGGCGTCGGCGTAGTCGGGGCGCAGCGCCGCAACGCGCTCGAAGGCGTGGACGGAGGCCGCATACTGCTGTGCGTCAAGGAGCGTGATGCCGTAGTTGTTCCACCTCATCCACTCTTTGTTTTCAGTGGGATCGGGAGCGACAGGAGCGTTGTCGCCGATCTTGAAAGTCTTGGTTTCCGACGCCATATCCACAATCAGCATGGGGTAGGGCTTGGGTTCTTTCTGGCCCGTCTGCGTGATCGCGTAGTCGATGAAGTGTTGGTTGAATCGGCGGTAGCGGACGGTAGCGGTGAGCGAGATTTGGCCGGTTATGTCCTTCGGAAGACGGAAGCGGTAGCGGACTAGCTGCGAGCGCCCGGACTGGATGGTGTTGTTGTAGGCGAGAACGCGGTTGTGCCAGATCTGATGGAGGTCGTTGAGCTCGCCCTTGTTGTTGATGAGGCGGTTGGTAAAGGAGTGAGCGGAGGGGTCGAGGTTGCCGTCGGGTTGGATGAAGCCGGATTCAGTGAGGGTTTTGCCGGCGCTGTCTTTGACGGTGAAGTCGACCCAGGCCTCGTAGAAGTCGCGCTGCTCGGGGATGAAAGAGTGGCCGATGCCCTTGTTCTGAATGACGACGTCGGCGACGAGGGTTTCGCCGGGGACCAGGGAGAAGGCGGTCAAGCCGAGCGGGGCGACGAGGACTTGATCAGACGAAGTGGCGGCGGCGTTTTCCTTTTCAAGGGCGAAGATGTCGACGTTGAAGACGCCTTTTCCGTCGTAGGAGTTCTTGAGAAAGTCGACGACCCTTTTGGCCTGCTCTGGGTAGTTGAAGTACGCGGGGGCGAGGGTGTTGCCGCCGGGCCAGCGGTGGGAGACGAGCTTGGCTTCTTTTGTCACCGGGTCGGGTTTGGAGCCGGGGTCAATTTGGCCATCTTTGAGCGGCTCGCGGACCATGTGGCAGGTTTGGCATGTGGAGACGGAGTCTTTGCGGTAGAAGGGGAGGGGGGACTGCTTGGTGAAGCTGGCGGCCTGCCACTCGTCATATAACCCGATGGCGCGGAGCCACTTGTAGTTGTCGAGCGAGGCGGGGATGGCGGCTTTGTGGCAGGCGGCGCAGAACTCGCTCGTCTTGTAGAGGGGGCGCATGACGGCCTTGGAATGGCGGTCAAGGTGGGCGAGGATTTCGGCGTCGGAAACGGGGCCGGTGATGGGCGCGCCTGATTCATCGACTAGAACAGCGGGGACGCCCATGACGTAGGACCCGGTGCCGGTTGGGTCGGTGGAAACGATGGAGTGGCAGGTGGAGCAGGTGACGCCTTCCTGTTCAAAGGGGCGCTTTTTGGGCATGCCCTGAGAGAGGTCGCCGGAGAGCAGGGCGACGGGATTGTGGCAGCCCTCGCAGTGGCGGGAGAACTGGACACCCTTTTCATCGATGAGGGCGTTGACGTTCTTGAGGTACCAGGGGGATCGGAAGCTGTTGGAGTGGATGGACTCGCGCCACTGGTGGTAGGCCTCCTGATGGCAGTGGCCGCAATACTCCGCTGTGTAAAAGCTTTTGGGGCTGACGAACTGGCCGGTGGAGCTGGTGGCGTTGGAGGGGAGGAACGGGGTGTCTTTGCCGAAGGCGTAGTTGTAGTGCGAGGCGACGGAGTTATGGAACGGGGTGGTGGGGCCAGTGATGGGGACGGCCGCACCATATAAGGGTTGGGAACTGGCCGGGGCCGATGTGGAGGTGGTGCTGGATGTGCTGAGGGCAGGAGCGTCGGTGGGCGCTGGGGGATCGGTGGCAGCGCTCACGGACCACGAGGCGACGAGAGATACGGTGACGAAGGAGGCGGCTAACAGCCAGCGGCGGTGCGCAGATTTCAACATCGTCCAGTGATCTCCAGGGAAGGTCTTGCGGCCCGTTGGCACATGAGGCATGGAAATGGCCGCGGGAACATAAGAAAGGTAACAGGGGTTAGGGGTAGAGTGTCCTCCACCTTAAGGTTGACCACCACCTGCGGTGCGGCAGCGGCTTGCGGGAGCTCGCACGAGATTTGTCGTTTCCCCTTCCCCTAGTGCGATGGACCAGGGTATCCCGCGGTTGGAGAGATGAGGCTCGGTGATGTACCAGTTCGTTTGCAGCGGGTGGTTCATAGAGTGGGATGAACGGGGAAAAATTGGGGTGGAGAGGTGTGAGGTAGCTCACATCCACTTAGCCAAACGAGGCCCCAAACTGGTACGGTTGTCATGAAGGATTCGTTTTCAAAAGATGGTCTCCAGTCCTTATTTTTCTCTTGCAGTTCTGTTTGTGGGCGCCTTGCTGTTTGGGCTGACGCCACTGGCGCTGGCGTGGCTGTGGGGAAGGGTGTTTTCTCCCTGGAAGCCGAACGCGATCAAGAACGCGATTTATGAGTGCGGGCTGGAATCGAAGGGCGATGCGTGGGTCCAGTTCCGCTCGGCCTACTACCTTTATGCCATTATTTTTCTGATTTTCGATGTGGAAGCCGTGTTCCTGCTGCCCTTTGCGGTGGCGTTTACCGGGCTGGGCGTATCGGCATGTGTGGCGATGCTGGTGTTTGTGCTGATGCTAATTGAGGGGCTGGCGTGGGCCTGGGCTAAGGGGATTTTGACGTGGGTGTGAGAGCAGTTCGTAGTTCACAGTTCTTAGTTCACAGTTGATGGCGCTGGTCGAAGGGCATCCGGCGCTGGGTTTAGAGGAACTGGAGCTGAGTGGGGATTGAGCGAACTGAACGGACTGAAGCAGACTTTGAACTAAGAACTGTGAACTGTACTTCGGAGTGGAGCGACGATGGTAGAAGAAGGACTGAAGATCGAACTGGGGAAGCAGGGCGTCTTCGTTACGACCATCGAGGAGCTCTATAACTGGGGGCGGCGTAGCTCGATTTGGCCAATGCAGTTTGGGCTGGCGTGCTGCGCGATTGAGATGATTGCGACGACCATGGCGCGGTATGACCTGGCGCGGTTTGGGGCGGAGGTATTTCGGCCGAGTCCGCGGCAGGCGGACATGATGATTATTTCCGGGACCGTTACGAAGAAGATGGCGCCGCAGGTGGTGCGGCTTTACAACCAGATGGCGGAACCGAAGTACGTGATTGCGATGGGCGCCTGCGCGATATCGGGCGGGCCGTTCAAGCAGGGCTACAACGTGCTGAAGGGGATTGATCGCTATATTCCAGTCGACGTGCATATTCCGGGATGCCCGCCACGGCCTGAGGCGCTGTTGCAGGCGTTTATGACGCTGCAGAAGAAGATTGATGGACAGAGTTTGACGGGACCGAATCGTCCGCGGCATTTGAATGCCGATGCCCAAACGGAGTTTCCCGTGCCGGTTCAAGGGGCGCACGACTTGGAGCCGACGTCGAACCCGGGAGTTTGGCCGGTGCAGATAAAGACAGTGATTGGTGGATAGTAAATAGTGGTTGGTTTGAAAAGCAGGTCCGTCGCTACGCTAAGGATGACGGATTGAAGTTGAGGAAATTGGCTTGATGACGGTTGAGGAGATCAAGGCGGCGATTTTGGCGGCGGTTCCGGGCGCGGGGGTGGAGATTGTCGCGAACCCAAGCGTGAGCGGGCAGCACTCGCTGCTGATCGCGCCGGCGAATGTTGTCGCGGTGGCGACGTTTTTGCGAGATGACGCGGAGCTCAAGCTGGATTTCTTGTCAAACGCGACCGGGGTGGACTGGCCGGACAAGGAAATTTCGGAAAAGGTGAAGGTGACGCGCGCGGTTACGAAGACCGTGGATGGCGCGGAGACCACAGTCGAGGAGACCGTTGAGGAGACGCGGAAACGCGTGGAGCCGGGGTGCCTTGAGGCGGTGTATCACCTATTTTCCGTGGCCAAGGGGCATGGGCCGGTGGTGATCCGGATGCGGACGGCGAACCGGAGCGATCAGGTGGAGTTGCCTTCGCTGACGCCGGTTTGGCGGTCAGCGGAGTTTCAGGAACGGGAAATTTTCGATCTGTTCGGGATTGTGTTTACCGGGCATCCGGATCTACGGCGGCTGCTGATGTGGGATGAATTCAAGGATCATCCGATGCGGCGCGATTACGTGGAGCCGGACGATTTTGAGTACGAGCCGACGGCACATGACGATGTGATGAAGCGGGCGCAGGAGCATGTGGCGAGGGTGAAGGCTGCGGAGGGCGCTGCGAGTGCGGGCCAGGAAGGAACGGTCGCGGGCGCATGAGCGGATCAGGATACTTGGACGCGACGTTGAAGCCCGAGGGCTGGAATCGGCCGCCGGTAATTGAGCCCGACGGTGAGGGAGAGCTGTTGGAAGTGGCTATGGGGCCGCATCATCCCTCGACGCACGGTGTTTTCCGGATGGACGTGGCGCTGGACGGGGAGCGGGTGATCCGGCTGAAGCCGGTGTTTGGCTATCTGCACCGCAACCACGAAAAGCTTGCCGAGGGGATGAGCTACCTGGCGTCGATGCCGTTTACGGATCGGCTGGACTATATATGTCCCATGACCAACAACTGGGCCTATGCGCTGGCGGTGGAGAAGCTGACGGGGCAGGAGGTTCCGGAGCGGGCCGAGTATCTGCGGGTGATATGCGGCGAGCTGACACGGGTAGTGAACCATGCTTCGGCAGTGGGATTTTTGATTCAGGAGATGGGCGCGAGCGGAACGCCGCTGATGTATGCGTTCAAGGAGCGCGAGAAGGTGCTCGATCTTTTTGAGTCGCTGACCGGCGCGCGGATGATGGTGAACTACATGCGGTTTGGCGGGTGCCGCGTGGATGCGACGCCGGCATGGCTGGACGGCGTGCGCAAAGTTGTGGCGGGGTTGCCGAAGTTTGTGGACGAGTTCGAGGCGCTGCTGACGGGCAACGAAATTTTGATGGCTCGGACGCAGGGCGTCGGCATTCTGAAGCCGGACCTGGCGGTGAATGCGGGCATCACCGGGCCAATGCTGCGGGCTTCCGGAGTGAACTACGACATTCGCAAGGTGGATGTTTACGGGATTTATAACCGTTTCAAATTCAGAGTGCCGCTGGGCGATCACGGCGACGTGTTTGACCGGTTCATGATCCGGCTGTTGGAATTGCGCGAGTCGCTGAAGATTCTGGAGCAGGCGCTGAAGGACATTCCCGGTGGTCCGGTGATGGATCCGAAGGCAAAACTGCGCGGGTTCCGGCCGAAGCCGGGCGAAGCGTACGGTCGGATTGAAGCGCCGAAGGGCGAGCTCGGTTTCTATCTGATCAGCGATGGGAGCCCGAATCCTTATCGGTATCGGGTGAGGCCGCCGAGCCTGATCAATCTGACGGTGCTTGAGGATATGTGCCTGGGGCAGAACGTGGCGGATGTGGTGTTGATTTTTGGAAGCGTGGATATTGTGCTGGGGGAAGTGGATCGGTAAATAGTTCACAGTTCTTCGTTCGCAGTTCGCAGCAGGCAATTCCGAGAACCACTTTGAACTAAGAACTACGAACTGCGCTTCCGCAGGAGGGGTAATTTGCTGGGTGAGGGAATACTGAAGGGGCTGGCGGAGACGGCGCGGAATTTCGCGGGGAGCTTTGTGTCCGCGGAACGGCTGACGACGGTCGAGTACCCGGAGCAGCGGATTGCGCCGATTGAGGCGACGCGCGATTTTCCCTTCCTTGTATATGACGGGACGGATCCGGAGGCGGGGCTGCGGTGTGTAGCCTGCCAGATTTGCGAGAAAGAATGTCCGCCGAAGTGCATTTATATCGTGAAGAGCACGGATAAGAAGCCGGATTACGTTGGCAAGTTGCAGATCTATCCAGCGCGATTCGATATTGATATTTCAGTGTGCATGAGCTGCCAGATCTGTGTGGAAGTTTGCCCGTTTGAGGCGATCAAGATGGATACGGCATTTGAGCTGGCGACGACGGATCGTTTTGGCGGATTGCTCTACGACAAGAAGGAACTGTCTAAATCGAACGAGCATTATCACGCGATTCATCCGACGGAAGCGGCCGAGGTGGATGCGCGGCTGGCCGAGGAAAAGGCGAAGGGTGAGGCCAAGGCCAAGGCTGCTGCCGCCGCGGCGTTGGCGAAGGCTGCGGCACCTGCGGCCGCGACGCCAGTGCCGAAACCCGCTGCACCTGCCGCTACTGTGCCTGCAGTGAAGCCGGCGGAAGGAGAGTCGAAACCGTGATCGATAAGCTAGACCAGGTTTTCGTTCTTCTGACACAGTGGGTGGTGGGATTTTTGCCGGCGTTTCTGCAGCCTGTTGCAGTTGTGGTGATTGCAGTTGCGGCGATCCTGGTAACGTTTCCTGGGCTGTTTGCAATTTGCGTGCTGCTGGAGCGCAAGGGGCTGGGCCGAATGCAGAATCGCATTGGTCCGAACCGTGTGGGGCCTTTCGGGTTGCTGCAGCCAGTGGCCGATGGGTTGAAGTCGCTGACCAAAGAGGACCTGGTTCCGCTGAGCGCGGATGCGGCGGTGCATTTTCTGGCGCCGGTGTTCCTGGTGGTTGTGGTGTTCATGGGCTACGCGGTGTTGCCGGTGGGTCGCAACATGACGCTGGTGAACATGGACGCGGGCCTCTTGTTTTATTTTGCGATGGGCGCGTCAACGGAACTGAGCGTGTTCATGGCGGGGTGGTCGAGCCGGAACAAATATTCGCTGCTGGGCGCGATGCGCGCGGTGGCGCAGATGATCAGCTACGAGGTGCCGCTGCTGATGTCGAGCGTGGCGGTGGTGATGATTACGGGGTCGCTCTCGCTGAACGCGATTGTGGACGCACAGAATGTGTACACGTGGGGATTGCCGCACTGGTACATATTTACGCCGTGGGGATTTGCGGGGTTTGTGATGTTTGCGACCGCGGCGACGGCCGAGACGAACCGGTCGCCGTTTGATTTGCCGGAGGGCGAGTCGGAGCTGGTGGCGGGGTACTTTACGGAGTACTCCGGCTTCAAATTTGCGGAGTTTTTTCTGGGCGAGTATGTGGGCATGCTTTCCATCTCCGGACTGGGCGCGACTCTGTTTCTAGGTGGATGGTCTGCGCCGTTGCAGGTGCTTGGATTCGTGCCTTCGTGGATTTGGTTCTTCGGCAAGGTGATGCTGTCGATGTGCGTGTTTATCTGGCTGCGAGGAACACTGCCTAGGTTGCGGCAGGACCAGTTGATGAATTTTGCATGGAAGTTTGTGTTGCCGTTTACGATGCTGAACCTGTTTGTGGCCGCGGCATGGCGGTTTATGGGTGACGGTTGGTTGCGGTGGGTGGTGTGCTCGGCGGTGCTGGTGATTGCTTACGTGGTGATGGGCCGGGTGGGGATGCGCAGGAAGCACTTTGGGCCGAGGAGTTACCGGTATGCGGAGTAAGGGTTTGGGTAACGGCCAATGAACTTTGCGTTTTATCTCATATCGGGGTTGGCGGTGGCGGGAGCGCTGGCAGCGGTGCTGCTGAAGAACACCGTGCATTGCGCGCTGGCGCTGACGGTAGCTTTTGCGGGGATCGCGATGCTGTTTCTGCAACTCGGCGCGCAGTTTGCGGGGTTCGCGCAGATCCTGGTGTACATCGGTGCGGTTGCGATTCTGGTGGTGTTTGCGATTCTCCTTACGCGGGGTTCTGAGACGCCGCGCGACGGTGTGTATAGCAAGTTTCCGTTGACGGGGTTAGCGATTGCGGCGGCGGTTTTTGCGGTGCTGGGTTGGGCGGTGCTGAATAGTGCTAGCGCTCTGCCGGGTGCAGAGACCACGTCGGCTGCGCCCACGGTGACGGTGATGGATATTGGCAATGCGCTGATGAGCCGCTATGTGTTGCCGCTGGAGATTGTGGCGCTGCTGCTGACGGCGGCGCTGATTGGGGCGGTGATTGTGGCCATGCACGAGAAAGAGGAGGCGAATTGAATCCTCTGACGGGATATTTACTGGTGGCCGCGCTGTTGTTTGCAATTGGGCTGGCCGGGGCGCTGACGCGGCGCAACGCGATCCTGGTGCTGATTGGGATTGAGCTGATGCTGAACGCGGCGAATCTGAATTTGATTGCGTTCTGGCGGTATGGGCCGCATCCCGAAGCGTTGACGGGGATGATGTTTGCGATCTTCTCGATTGCGGTGGCGGCGGCTGAGGCGGCGGTGGGTCTGGGGCTGGTGATTTCGATTCATCGGCATGCGCATACGACGGATCTGGATGCTATGAACAGGATGAAGGGGTGAGGAATTGATGCAAGAAGCAATTTCATTCACTCCGCAAACAGCCGCGTCGGGAATTGCGCAGATGCTGTGGCTGATTCCGGCTGTGCCTATGTTGGCTTCCGGCGTGATTGCGCTGTTGAAGCAACCGAAGCGCAGGACCGCTGCTACGCTGGCGATTGGGTCTCTGGGGTTTTCGTTGTTGGTTGCTCTGGCTGCGTTCGGACATGTGTTGAGCGGATGGTCGCATGGAGCCGCCGTGCGCGAGACGGTCAACTTTACATGGATTCAATTTGGGTCGACGAATGTGGACCTGGGGTGGGTGCTTGATCCGCTGTCGGCGGTGATGCTGGTGATGGTCACGTTTGTGGGCCTGCTGATCTTCATCTACTCGACCGGGTACATGGCGCACGATGAAAACTTCACGCGCTTCTTCTGCTTCCTGAGCTTGTTTGCGGGTGCGATGCTGGGCGTGGTGATTGCGAACTCGCTGCTGCTGCTGTTCATGTGCTGGGAACTGGTGGGGCTGACTTCGTACCTGCTGATCGGGTTTTGGTACTTCAAGCCTTCGGCTGCTGCGGCGGCGAAGAAGGCTTTCCTGACAACGCGCGTGGGCGATGTGTTTTTTCTGCTTGGAATTGTCTGGCTCTTTGCGCAGACCGGG
>Ga0302277_1003336_pt1 | contig 11035 bp, 7 predicted proteins | sample III_Bog_N3_1_FD_198759 | JGI IMG/M metagenome (GOLD analysis project Ga0302277, IMG submission 198759) | Peat permafrost microbial communities from Stordalen Mire near Abisko, Sweden - III_Bog_N3_1 | ecosystem: Environmental > Terrestrial > Soil > Wetlands > Peat | place: Sweden: Abisko... | reverse complement strand
TAACTACATGCTGGACGGGTTGGACAACAACATGTTTGGCACGTCCAACCAGGGATTCTCGAACCAGGTGGTGCAATTGTCGCCCGACGCCGTGGCTGAATTTCAGGTGGTGACCAACAACATGAGCGCGGAGTATGGCCGTTCTGGCGGCGCCACTGTCAATGTTGTCACCCGCTACGGCACCAACAATTTTCACGGCCGGGCATGGGAGTTCGTGCGCAACACGGCCCTGGATGCAAGCGGCTACTTCTTACCGAACCCGAATGCGGCGGGCCAGATTCAGAAGCCGGCGCTGCACCAAAACCAGTACGGCGCCACCCTGGGCGGTCCTCTGAAGAAGGACAAACTTTTCTTCTTCATGGACTATGAGGGTTTCCGCCAGACCAGCTCTCATACCGCAGACTCCACCCTGCCCACCGATGCCGAGCGCGGCCTTACCTGCACCGGAATCAACGGCGCCGGCACCTGTTCACCCTCCGGCTACTACATCATTGACAACCCCGGTGTCGGGTCTGGCTACCTGCCGGTCAGCGACCCCTGCCCCTACACCGGCCCGAACGGTGGCCCGACCACCTCCGTGAACCCGTGTAACTCAACCACCACGTTCGGTATTGGCCTGGGTCAGGGTGGTACCGCCTTGCAGACAGCCTACGGCGGCACGCAGTACTTGCCACCACCTTATTCCGGACATGCCGGTATTCCCGCGTCGGCCGTCATCCCCTATGCCGCGACTATCATGGAAGGCAATGACAGCAACGGGCAACCTTACCTGCCGCGCACCAACAGCAGCGCAATGACCAACAACTACATCATCCTGGAGCCCGACACCTTCAACCGCGATAAGGGCGACATGAAGTTGGACTATGACGTAAAGAAAAACCTGCGTCTCTTTACCCGTTACTCGCAAGCACGGTGGAATGCCTATGACCCCGGAACCATTATGGGCTCGGCCGGCATGAACGGCGACGGCAACGTCATTGCTCCTGTGAAGCAAATTGTGGGCGGCGCCACCTGGACCATCAATTCGAAGTCCTTATTCGAGGCCCGCTTCGGCTTCTCTCAAATGAAGGCGGGCAAGACTCCACCACTGGCCGGCGGACCCAGCATGTTGACGCAGTTCGGCCTTACCGGCCTGCCCACTGACCCGCAATATACCGGCGGCATCACCTACGAGCTCTTCTCAACCGGCTTCTCCGCTCTTGGCCGCTTGTGGACCAGCCCCCAGTACCAGAACCCCACAGTCTGGAATCCCAAGGTCAACTACACCAGGCTGTTTCCCGGCCACACAATCAAGGCCGGCCTGGAGTACACCATGCTCCATGTGGCGCAACAGGACTTGCACCCGGTGATGGGCGGCGATATGTATGCCGCGCAGATGAGCGGCTATGGCTACAACAACAACCTCTACTACGCGATCAGCCCCTCCCTCTCTGTAGCTGGCTCCCCTACTGGAAGTCAGACCTCCCAAACGCAGAGAATGTTCGACTATGCCGACTTCCTGTTCGGTTATCGCTACGGGATGGCCCTCTCCAACGCCCCTGTCGCCAATATCCGCGATTGGGGCCTGTACGGCTACGTGCAGGATGACTGGAAGGTGAACAAGCGGCTGACGGTGAACCTGGGCCTGCGCTACGAATTCGCCACGCCCATCTACGAAGCCAATAACCAGATGTCCAACTTCAACATCACCACCCAGACCATGACGCTGGCCACCTCCAGCAACCGCTATACGATCAATTCGAATAAGAAGGACTTCGGGCCCCGTGTCGGCGCGGCCTTCAGCCTGAACAACAAAACGGTGCTGCGCGGCGGCTTCGGCATCAGCTATTCGCACTGGAACCGTGCCGGCTCCAGCTACCTGACCCTGAACGCGCCCTACGGCATCATCGCGCTGCAGTATGTTTACCCCAGCCTGCCTACCTATCGCAACACGGAGAACAGCTTCCCTGCCAACTATGTAAACCCCGCAAACTTCAGCATCTCGAACGCTTCGTACATGGCTCTCCAGTACATGCCGACTGATTCGCCCGACACGCAGGTGCGGAGCTGGTTCTTTAGCGTACAGCGCGATATGGGCCACAATTTGCTGGTCGACCTGTCTTACGTGGGCAACAGCGGCATTCACGAAGTCTTCTTCAACGACATCAACCAGGCCGCGCCGCAAACCACGTCCAGCGGCACAGCCTCGCTACAATCCCGCATTTTCACCTATCCCGGCTTCGGCTCGATCATCGGCACGTTGCCCTGGGGCACCTCCAATTACAACGGCCTGCAAGCCAAGGTGGAGGAGCGCTTCACCTCTGGGCTCTACCTGCTGGACTCCTTCACCTGGTCCAAGGCCATCGACATTGCGGCCCAGGCACTGGACGGCGGCGGCAACTGCGACAACTGCGGCAATGGCCTCCCTTCGGTCCAGAACATCTACAACTGGCAGGCGGATCGAGGTATCTCCACTTACAACCATCCGTTTGTCAATGCGACCTCCCTGGTCTGGACGTTGCCTATTGGCAAGGGCCATTGGCTGGGAAGGAACATGAACCATGCCTGGGACACGGCACTGGGCGGCTGGCAGATGACCGATATTCTGCAGGCCCGCAGCGGCGACCCGCTCACCATGAACTATAGCCCGGACACCTACTCGAACAATCAGGTTTCAGGGCTAATCACCATTGATGGTCGTAATACCTACCGCCCCAACCTGACCGGCAGCGCGATTAAGAGTTCGAGCCTGGCCTACAACCCCACCATTGGCGGCATTCAATACCTCAACTCCAGCGCATACGCTGTCCCGGCGGCCAATACGCCCTTTGGCAATTCGCCCCGCAACGGAATCCGCGGCTTCGACTTCTGGCAACTGGATACGGGCCTGACCAAGGACTTCCCGCTCGTTCGGGGAGCCCACTTCCAGTTCCGCGCCGAAGCCTTCAACATCACCAACCGGACTAACTATGGCGATCCAAACTCCTTGATGGGCGGCAACTTCGGCATTGTCAACTCAACCCTGCCGGCGCGCGAGTTGCAGTTGGCCGCGAAAATCGTCTTCTAAACGGTTTTTCGGTTTTGCAGTTTTACGCTAACAATGCGTGGAGGATTCTTCTTCAGGAAGAATCCTCCACGCGTTTTCTTTTATCGGGCTCAATGATGCCTGGTTGGGATCGTGCGCGAAAAGGTGTGAGAATATTGCAGTACGCATACGGAGAGACCTTCATGATTCAACGACTATTCCGATCCGGAACAACCATCGCCTGCGCCGCATTGTTGCTCTTTCTGTTTCCGGTCGCGGCCACCGCCAGGGACGCCCAGCAGACTTCCGCAACCGTCCAGGCCTCTGCGCCGGATTTGGTTCTGGAGGGCGTGGTTCTGGGTTCGCAAAATGAAACCTACATTCAAGTGCCGTTTGACATACCCGCCGGCACTGAGCGGGTTACGCTGACCTTTGATTACACCGGCAAGGAGCAGCACACGGCGCTTGATCTGGGCCTGCTTGATCCTGTGGAGCTTCGCTGCTGGAGCGGCGGCAACAAATCCCTGCTCACGGTGGGGATTACCGATGCGACTCCCTCCTGCCTTCCGGGTGTTATACCTCCGGGCAAGTGGAATGTTCTGATTGGCGTGCCCAACATTCGCCCCAGCGTGCAATCGCACTACACCCTTCATGTGTACTTTTCTTCCGGCGGCGCGGTGGCCGGCGAGCCTGCGATTTTGAACGTGCCGTTGAAGACAGGGCCGGCGTGGTATCGCGGCGATCTGCATTTGCACACCGCGCAGAGCGATGGCGAATGCGCGAGCCAGACGGGGAAGATGGTCCCTTGCCCGGTTTATTTCAGCGCGGATGCCGCGGCTCGCCGTGGACTCGACTTCATCGCCATCACCGACCACAACGCGAGCTCGCAGTACAACCCCATGCGCGAGTTGCAACCCTACTTCGACAAGCTGCTGCTGATTCCGGGCCGCGAGATCACCACCTTTCAGGGGCACATCAACTTTCTTGGCACCACCGATTTTGTCGATTTCCGCCTGGGCAGCAAAGAGGTTCCCGACGTGAATACGCTGCTACGCAGCGCCGCAAGCGTGGGAGGGCTGACCTCCATCAACCATCCCGGCGATCCCAGCGGCGAAATTTGCATGGGTTGCGGATGGACGCCGGCTTCCAAAGTGGATATGCATCTGCTGACTGCTGTCGAGGCGGTCAACGGAGGCAGCGAACAGTACGAAATTCCCAACATTCCTTTTTGGGATAAGCAATTGAACAATGGCTGCCGCCTGGCGGGAATTGGCGGGAGCGATAACCACCGGCCCATGCAGCCGCTTGATGAAATTGGCTCTATCGGAAGCCCGACGACGGTCGTCTACGCAACCGAGCTTTCGACGCCCGCGATTCTTGCCGGCATCCGCGCAGGGCACGTGTTCATCGATCTTGCGGGAACCCGCGACCGCCTTCTCGAAGTAACCGCGCGAGCCGGAGACCAGATTGTCCATGCGGGAGATCTTCTCACCGCGCCCGCAGGCGAAGCAGTGAACTTCGATTTGCGTGTAGCCGCTGCGGCGGGCGGAACGGTCCGCTGGCTGGAGGACGGCCAGGAAGTCGCCCTTAAAACCAGCACGGCGATTACATCGGCGGATCAGAGTTTTTCTTTGCCCTGGGTGAGCGATGGCCGCCGTCACTGGTTCCGCGCGGAAGTCATGGGCGTTGACGGCAAGATGTGGCTGCTGGGCAATCCCGTCTACATCAACTGGGAGATTGCGAATTCGTGCGGGGACAAGTGATCAGCTAGCGGTGGCCGTGCGCGGCGAGCAAGCCTTTCGTTCTACTGGTTCGGCGCATCCTTGCGGGCGTCTGCCGCATCAACTACTAGACAGGGTTTTTGCCGTGCTCCGTTTTTTTGAACGGCAGGGCGATCAACCGAATTTGAACTCAGCAATACTCACAATCCCCAAGGAGGAAAAATGGCAAGCAAGGCAAGCGCGGTTTGGACAGGTTCACTGAAGGAAGGCAAAGGCACGATCTCCACGGCGACGGGCGTTCTGAAGGACGCGAATTACTCATTCGCCACGCGCTTTGAAGGCGCAGTTGCGGGCACCACGCCTGAGGAGTTGATTGCGGCGGCGCACGCCGGCTGCTTCTCCATGGCCTTGGGAGCGCAGTTGGGCGGCGCGGGGCTGACGCCCACCAAGATCGAAACCCACGCGGCGGTTACGCTGGGCAAGGTGGAGGGTGGCTTTGCGGTCACTCGCATCGCGCTGACCACCACGGCCAGCGTTCCTGGCGCTTCAGCGGAGGTTTTCGCCAAGGCTGCGGCCGACGCCAAGGCCGGATGCCCTATTTCAAAGCTCTTCGCCAATAACACAGAGATTACGCTCGACGCAAAGCTGGTGTAAGCAACTACACTAACGCCGCGGCCGGAGCTATTTGCTCCGGCTCATCCGGCCCATTCACACTGCCAAAATTTGACACCGGGTCCCGCATTTGCGAGACTCAGAGATGCTGCCGGTTCAGTGGAGAACGCTGGACCTGTGTACTGTGCCGAAGTGGCGGAATTGGCAGACGCGCGTGGTTCAGGTCCACGTACTCGCAAGGGTGTGGGGGTTCGAGTCCCTTCTTCGGCACCATGAAATTTTTTATATCAAGAACTGTACAAACAAGCTCCACTCGGCAGCTTCCACTCTTTGCATGTTGGCTTCATCGCCGATGGTCAAAAAATCCATCACTCCATAGGATGATAAGAAGTGCAACCCAAAACGCTGACACAGCCCATCCGTAAAGATGTCCAGGGCTGTTGCGGCGAATCCACCCCCATTTCAAACCATCCCGCAATATAAAAAAACCCACGACCAGAATAGTCCCGAATATCCGCGCGCCTATGTATCGATCCGGCTTTGAACTCTTCAAAGAAGCGGGCGCAAACGGGCGGGTTGACGTCGTTGATCCGGGTTCATGAACATTCTTGCCGCAGGTGCCACAGAGCCATGCCGCTGGGTCAACCTCACAGCCACATTCCACGCAGTAGACCGGCGGCGGTGCAGAAGGCTGGATCGGGGCCAACGAAATGGGCATAACGCGGCAAGAATATCAGGTCCGAGTACGGCTACGCACTACAATAAGCCGGTATGCCCACAGCCGTTCGTTCGCACGCAAAGATCAACCTTGGCCTTTACATCGGGGTGCCGCGTCCCGATGGCTACCATGCCCTGGCCACCGTCTACCAGACCCTGGAACTCTATGACCTGGTTACGGTTACCGCGTATTCTGCGGCGGTGACGTCGCTGCGGCTGACCTCCAATGACGCGCGCGTTCCCACCGATGAGCGCAACACTGCCTGGAAGATGGTTGCGCTGGCGCTGGAGGCGCTGCATCTCACCGCCGAGGTCGAGATTCATATCGAAAAGCGTCTGCCGGTGCAGGGCGGGCTGGGCGCGGGGTCGGCCAATGCTGTTGCCGCGCTGGTGGGGCTGGAGGCAGAGCTGGGGATTGCGTCGAGCGTTGAGGATTCCCGCCCTGGCCGCAAAAACACGAACGTGGCGAGGGAGGGGCACCCAGCTATTCAACGAGTTAGCGAGCCAGCAGACTGGTCTGCGCGGCGGCTGGAGATTGCGGCAAAGGTAGGCTCCGATGTGCCACTTTTCCTAATCGGCGGAGCGGTTCTGGGCCGGGATCGTGGCCAGCAGGTTGACCCCCTGCCGGACTTTGAGCCGGTCTGGTGCGTGGTGGCCATGCCGGAGGTGGGCGTCTCGACCCCGCAGGCCTTTCGCGATTGGGACTCCCTTTGCCTTGCCGAGGGTTTGACCGCCGAGGCCAGCACAGATAAACTAAAAGAGTTGAGCCACGCCTATGCCAGCGCCTTTGCGGAAGCGATTCCGGAAGGACGGCAGGGAGCAGGCTCCTCCGGTGTTCCCTCGAATGAAGGGGACCTGGCCGGACCGATGGAGTCCGCGCTTGTCCGCACCGGGATTACGAGCTGGATCGAGAACGACTTTGAACGCGTTGTTTTTCCCCAGCATCCTTCCCTTGCAGAAATCAAGCGCATTCTTGCGGCTTCGGACACACCGGAGGCAGCCCTCCATGCTTCGCTGTCCGGGTCCGGTTCAGCGCTCTTCGGGTTGTACAGGACCCGCGGAGATGCGGAAGTAGCGCAAGAGCGTTTGCGGCCGGCTGGAGTGCGGAGCACGTTGACCCGCACCCTGCCGCGCTCAAAATACTGGCGCGAAATGCTTCTGCCGTAAACAGGTTGACAGCCGTCCGTTGCGCAAGAGAGACTCGGCAACGGCTGCAAATTGGGCGATCGTCTAATGGTAGGACAGTGCCCTTTGGAGGCACTTGTCCAGGTTCGAATCCTGGTCGCCCAGCCAGTTTTTCAGTTGTCAGTGGTCAGTGGCCATTGAACAGTAGCCCAAAGCCAACCAGCTTGGAGGCAGTGCGAAGATGGAAGCGGAAACCGTAACGAACGAAATGGCACAACAGTCGAGCGAGCCAAAGACGCCGGACGACGGCGCAGACAAAGAGTCCACCTCCGCGGGATTTGTTCTGTCGCCTCCGGACGCTGCCGCAAAGGCGAAGGAGACGAAACTGGTCCCCGAGCGCAAGCGGAGCCGCAACCTGAGCGAGGACAAACGATTCAAGCTTTTCAGCGGCACGGCCAACCGGCCACTGGCCGAAGAAATCGCTACTCACATTGGGGTTAAGGTGGGCGAAGCCAAAATGCAGCGCTTTGCCGACGGCGAAGTCTACTTTCAATTGCTGGAGAATGTGCGCGGCGTCGATGTTTTTGTTGTCCAGCCCACCTGTTACCCGGTGGATCAGCACCTGGTAGAGCTGCTGGTGATGATTGACGCGCTCAAGCGAGCCTCCGCGGCCAGAATTACGGTAGTGGTTCCCTATTACGGCTACGCCCGCCAGGATCGCAAAGACCGTCCCCGCGTGGCCATCAGCGCCAAGCTCATCGCCGACCTGCTGCACACTGCCGGCGCCAACCGAGCCCTCTTCGTTGACCTGCACGCGGCGCAGATTCAGGGCTTCTTCAACATTCCCGTCGACCATCTCTTTGCCAGCCCGGTGCTGGTGAGTTACTTCCGCGAGTTGCACCTTCCCAACCTGACCGTGGTTTCACCGGACGCCGGCGGAGTGGAGCGTGCCCGCTTCTTCGCGCAGAAGATGGGAGCTCCGTTGGCCATCGTGGATAAGCGCCGCACGGACATCAATGTTGCCGAAGTGATGAACGTTGTCGGCGACGTGAAGGGCAAGAGCTGCCTCATCCTCGACGACATCATCGATACCGCCGGCACGCTGGTAAAAACTGCCGACGCGCTCTACGAAGCCGGCGCGGCCACCGTTTATGCCGCCGCCAGCCATGCCGTGCTTTCCGGACCGGCCATCGAACGTATCGCCAACTCGCGGCTGGAACAGGTGGTGGTTACCAACACCATTCCCCTGCGCGAGGCGGCGCAGAAGCTATCAAAAATCAAGGTTCTCTCCATCGCCGGCTTGCTCGGAGCGGCCATTGAGAGCATTCACATGGAAACGAGCGTAAGTTCGCTGTTCAATTGAGGGATTAGGGGTTAGGGATTAGGGATTAGGGAGCGGCCAAAGCTGCTTCGAGCTAATCCCTAAACCCTAATCCCTTACCCCTGGCTTTTCAACAAAGGGAGCGGACCTCAACCGTTCGTGCCCGAACCCAGGAAACGAGAGACCGAATGTCAGAAGTAGTCGTAACCAAGCCCCGTGAGGGCAAGTTCAACAAGAATGCCGCGCGCCGAGTACGCGCCGCGGGCATGATTCCCGCCGTGCTGTATGGTCCGGGGCATGATCCGGTGGCCATCGAGGTGGACCCCAAGCAGATTTCCCGGATTATTTTTTCCGAGACCGGCCACAACACCATTTTCGATGTCGAAGTCGCCGGCCAAAAAGCGGCCAAGGCCATGGTCGTTGATTGGCAGCGCGAGCCGATGAAAGATCAGCTGATTCATATCGATCTCAAACGCATCGCCATGGATAAGACCCTGCACGTCAAGGTACGCGTCAAGCTGCTGGGGATTCCAGAGGGTGTCAAGAGCGGCGGAATCCTGGAACAGGTCATTCGCGAGGTGGATATCGAGTGCCTGCCAGCCGACATTCCCAGTCACTTCACTTTGGATGTCAGCCATCTGGATTTGCACGGCGTGTTGCGCGTCAGCGAACTGCCTCACTCGGATAAGTTCAAGTACCTCAACTCCGAGGATGCTACCGTGGCTCACGTTGCCACCATTCGCGAAGAAGCGCCGACCGCGGCCGAAGTCGAAGCAGCCGAAGCGGCAGCGGCGGCGGCAGCAACAGCAGAGGGTGCTACACCTGGCGAGCCGGAAGTTGCCAAGAAGGGCGGCAAGGCGGAAGATGCGGCCAAGAAGCCCGATGCGGCAGCCGCGGGGAAAAAGTCCGAGGCAAAGAAGTAACCCTTGGCCGAGGAAAGCCAGTTCGTTCACCCCAGCGAGCCAAAATCGCTCGCTGGGAACACAGAATCCTGCGTGCGCAGCCCTTTTTTAATTGTGGGGCTGGGCAATCCAGGACTCGAATACCTGTGGACCCCGCACAACGCGGGGTTCATGGCCATCGACCGCATCGCCCAGCAAGAGGGAGTTGTGGTCCAGAACCGGCGCTGCAAGGCCGCTACCGCAACCTGCCGCATGGCAGGACGCGTGGTGGTCCTGGCAAAGCCGGAAACCTTTATGAACCTGAGCGGGCTGGCTGTGGCCGCGCTGGTTCGAGAGTTTGAGGTTGACCCGGCAAAGGATCTGCTCGTGATTCAAGACGAGCTGGACCTGCCGCTGGGCAGCTTCAAGATCAGGGAGCGCGGTTCGCCTGCAGGGCACAACGGAGCCCGCAGCGTGACCGGCGCCCTGGGCACTCAAGAGTGGTTGCGTCTGCGCATTGGCGTGGGGCTCGATTTGCCACCGGAAGCAATTGCCGCTGGTGGCGGCGGGCGGCTCGGCAGGGATTATCTGCTCTCGCCCATGCGCAAGGCGGATTTGACGGTGCTGGACGAGGTGTTGGACCGGGTAGCAACCGCTACGCGGCGCATCCTCGAAGTGGGACCGGCAGCCGCGATGAACGAGTTTAATCGCCGCGAGAGAAACTCTCCCGGTGAGGAGTAGTAAAGCAGGGACTAGGGACTAGGGAATAGGGACTAGTCATTAGGCCTGCTCAATCGAGATGGCTGCTCGAGAGGGCGGCAATGGCTGGAGTCAGCAAGGCTCCGGCGGAAAAGGAAACCGGATGTCCCGTGTGTATGAAGTCATGTTCATTGTTCGGCCCGATGCGGCCGAAGAAGATGTCGACAAGCTGATCGCCGGCTTCTCCGACAACGTCACCAAGGGTGGCGGGTTGGTCAAGACAGTCGAGAAGATGGGCAAGCGCAAGCTGGCCTATATGGTGCGCAAGTTCAACGACGGCAACTACGTTCTGCTGACCATCGAGGCCAACGGCGCGGTGGTGTTGGAGCTGGAGCGCCGCTTGCGCGTTACCGAGCCGGTGATCAAGTTCATCACCGTGCGCGTCGACGAGGAAGAGAAGCGTCTGGCCAAGGTCAAGGCCTTGCGCGGCGTTCGCCGCAGCGCAACTCCGCCAGCCCCAGCCCCGGTGGCTGCGCCTGCTGCTGCGCCGACTGCTGTGGCGGAGCCTGTCCTGGAAGCGGCAGAAGCCGTCGAGGCTCCTGCGGTCTAACCCGTTGTCGGTGGTCAGTGGCCGGGAAATAAATTCCTGTCGCTTGCCATTGACTGACCACTGTTCACAAGAGAGTAAAGAGGAAACAGCATGTCTGAAGAGAATCAAGTAAATGTGCCCGAGACGAGCGCACCTGAAGCTCCTGTAGCAGCGTCCGGTCCGGGTTCAGGTTCAGCCCCGGCCCGCTCCGGCGGACGGCCCGGCGGACGGCCCTCCGGCGGTCCCGGCGGCCGCGGCAAGTTTTTCCGCCGCAAGAAGGTCTGCAAGTTCTGCACCGAGAAGATCGACGCGATTCCTTATCGCGATGTTAGGCTTCTGCAGGGCTTTGTGGCCGAGCGCGGCAAG
>Ga0302277_1003335_pt1 | contig 11036 bp, 8 predicted proteins | sample III_Bog_N3_1_FD_198759 | JGI IMG/M metagenome (GOLD analysis project Ga0302277, IMG submission 198759) | Peat permafrost microbial communities from Stordalen Mire near Abisko, Sweden - III_Bog_N3_1 | ecosystem: Environmental > Terrestrial > Soil > Wetlands > Peat | place: Sweden: Abisko... | reverse complement strand
GGTGATGCCTAGGACCGCCGCAGGGTAGTCTCGCCACGATGTGACGATCCTCCGCCCCTTGAGCGGTCCTGAGAGTATCCGATGGTCCTTGATCCGAGTCGGCAGGTGCTGCCGAACGAAATTGCGCAGTAGTCCTTTCATTGGCATTTATTTCGGAGGGGTGTGAGTTTCATTAAAGCCACATAAGCTGACCGATATTTTAGAATAGTGCTTTGATGTCATAATTTGTTTGACGGCCTCCTACTTAAGTCGGGTTTCAAAAAGAAACCCGTTAGGTCTCCGATCTTCAATTTCTCGGTGATTACGTGCCTATGTCGGAGAATGTCGACAAACCTTTCCTCGCTCCTGAGAAACCCGGCCCATGCCACTCCCGGAATTCGAAGTGCGTAGGCCAGAGCATAGGCGCCAGTCTTAAGAACAGAGCAAAATTTCGCGAACCCAGTGGCGACAACCAAGACGTTCTGGATCCCCGAAGCCGATATGGCCTCCATCACCCGAGTCATTATAACGTCGTCGAACTCGGTGTCCACACGGTATAATAGTACTAGCGTGTGGGGATCCCTCCCCCAAGGCCAATCCCTCGATCTGATGTCAAACTCGTGCACAGCCTTGCACTCATCAAACACGTGCCGAAGCCGTTCAACAGCAACCCTAGAATATTCGGTGCAAACCAACTCCATCTCAGGAAGGCGCTTGCTTAGGTTGAACTCAAGGCAACCGCGACCAACGCCGACCGAGACAACCCTCCTGATCTTCTCCCGATCCAAGACTCGCGCCAAATCGGCGGCTGCCAGCTCCACCGCAGAATTCGCGCACATCCTAAGCCACGCGCCGCGGTTCTCGGGAAACACGAAGCTCTCATTGCCTCCAGGCTTTGAACGCAGTTCGTCCCATGAGCCAATGTTCATCAGGCTTCGATCGGAAGGACCGCTGCCAGGCTTAAAACGGAAAAAGTGCTTTATGGTGAATTTCATCGATCAATCCGCCCAATGATTTCGCTAAAAAATACCTCGTGACGCCGAGCAACGGCTTCAATCGACAGTTCACGCGAGACGAAGCCGTGTGCATTTCCTCCCCAGAAAGAGAACGTACCTCTTTCAAATGCCTCGCCCAGCGCCTCAGCAATGGATTCGATGTTGCTCGACACGACCTTCCCGCAGTTCGCGTCCTCAAGACCTGGCACTTCACACTCTTTTGTTAGCACGCAGCCTTTGGACATGCCGCACGCCTCAACAGCAGCCAACGAGGTTTCCTCAAACACGGGCGACGTCAGGCAAAACAAGTCAGCCGCCGCGTAAGCGTTAAATCTTTCGTTTCCATAGACCGGCCCCGCAAGAACGACACGATCCTCCATCTGGTGCTGCTCAATGAGCCGATGCACGTTTTTCAAGAAGCCGTGGTCCCAACCTACAATGACTAGCTTTAGGTTGGGTACTCGAGTAGAGATCTTGGCAAAGGCAGGAATCAATAGCTGAAGGCCTTTGGTCCAATGTATCCGCCCCAAGAAGAGTATTACTTGGTCGGTTGGAAGAATACCCAGCCTCTCCCTAAATGCATCCCTTCCGTGACATCCTGGAAGGTCGGAGAGATTGATGCCCAGTGGAATTTGCCTAATCTGGGATTCGATTCCGCCGAACGCCCGATAGGTCGCTGCTTCATTCTCTGTCTGTGCGATAAGCCCGTTAGCAGCCCTAACCAGCCTCGCCGTGTGAAAGATCATGTCGTGCGCCTTCCTGTAGATCCGTCGCGCGCCGCTGCCTTTGGCCAGCCCTCCATAGGCTGACCAAACAATCGGAATACGTTGCTTCGCGCACTGAGCGGCGGCCCAACGAACATGCGGGCCCCGGGCTTCAGCGATATGAACTACGTCAAACCGACCTCTTATACTTTGGAGCTCCTTAAGCATCCCGGTTGGTGCAAAGAATAACGACGGTAATCTCCGGGCTAAGCGAGGGAATCGATTTCCGAATCGGAAAACCCTAATTCCATCAATTATTTCTTCACCTTGCGGACCTTCTCGCTCCTGATCCATTTGATTTGATGTGAAAACCGTTACCTGATGCCCGTGGCTCACCCACGACTTCGCAAGCTCGTAGGTCATGCGCACCCCACCTCCAAAGGCCCAAGCCGGTGCATACCGGGGCACAATCTGTAAGATTCTCATGAGCTTGCGAATTCGGGGGCTACTGATCGCTCGTCATTCGCGTTGTTGCCAACGCAGCTTGCCTTGAGTAGCAGATAAAACAGGAAGCCGCTTAGCAGTCCGAAACTCAGTAGGCTAGCACTTAAGGCGACTTCTGAGAGCTTCGTAGCCGCCATAATTAACCCGACCTGCGTTCCCATGACCAACGCAGTCTTTCGCGACGACGCGAACCAAGCCGCAAAGCCCTGGAGCACCATCCCCACCAGACACGATTCTGCGACGACACCAGGCATTCCGAAATCGGCCCATGCCACCCCAATAAACGAAGCATTCCACGTGTTGAGATAGTCAGGGCCCGCGTAATAGGTAGCTATAAACCTTTCCGGAAGGGAATCCACCGGAAGGTCCGTTCGGGTAACGGCGTTAATCAGCGAAGAACTGTGGCCGTAAAGAAACCCTTGGACTCGCGGATAGATCTCGAAGTAGAGCTGCAAGCTCCTGTCATGTTCGCTTGAGAGTCTATACGTCGTTGCTCTTAAACGCCAAGCGTAACTCGTTACCGGATACTGGATACGGTACAAGAATGGTATAACGGCAAACCACAAAAATAGCACCGCCGCCCAAAGCCTGTAATCCGACAAGCTCAGTGAGATCTTCCCGTGTTTGAGCCTAATAGCCACTAAAAGGCCAATGATAAGAAACAATCCGACGCTCTTTTGCCCTGACACCACGCCTACAATGATGCCCATGAATATAAGAGCTGAAAAAAGGAGCCTCCACAATAGGCCTTTTCTTGCCATAAAATATGAAATATAAATCGCAAACGGAAGGATTCCGAAGCGGCAGACGCTCGCGACTCGATTCGCAAAGCCCAGTGAGAAACTGGTCACTTTGCTACTGTTGTCTCTCATGGCTCGGTAGTCTTCAGCTGAGAGCTTGCCAAGGAAAAGATCCCCAATACGGGCGGATGTGTCCACTTGATATCTGAGTAACAGATATACGATCGCACAGCAGCAAAGCAAGAATACCGCCTGATTCATCCCCGGAGGAATTCCCGAATCTCGTATCTCGGTCCGATACCTATCGGCCCGCAGCACGCCATTTCCCATTAGCAACTTACCAAGATACACGCCTGCGAGCACACAGAGCCACATTAGAATGAGAGCCATGTAGTACTTCTCTTTCGCCCAATCCGAAACATAGATATTGGCAAACCAAAGGTTCACATTGTCGTCGAAAGGCACGGTCACACCGTGCCTTAGCACGAGGAACGTAAAGAATAGCGAGAAGACGTTTAATTGGGAGAAACAACGCGTTAGGCGTTGTGCGGCGAACACTACCGTAATTAGAAACAAGTACCAAAGTATGGTTGACTGTAAGCTTATCATGTTTGAGCAGTTACGATCAAATCAACCTAAATTCCGCAGTTGAGGTGGGGTTTTAGGGCCCAGAAGTGGCCGCATTTGCGAGGTCGAGGTCACTGGTCGACATTTGATATTTCAACTGCGGCGCAGTTGTACGAATCCATTCGGTGATGCGAGTGTATCCGTCTCGCAATTGATCAGCCCAGCCGCCCTTTATAGAGACTTGTAGTTCTTTTTGGCGCCCTGATTCGACGAGCCTGGCAGCGATCAAGAGGAACCATCGTCGGCCTCGCTTAGCCTCGGTGTGTTTTTGAGGGACGATGAAGCGGACAAAGAGCGTCCAGAGGTTGTAGACGAGCAGAAGGAGCCTGGCGGCGAGTTCCGTGGTCGACCTGGATTTGGCGCAGAATCCACTGAATCCCCACTGGTTCTTGAGCTCGTCGAACACGTTTTCGGTGTCCGCCCGCTTGCGGTACAGGTCCTGGATCTGCCAGCAATTGATGCTCTCGGGCAGGTTGGTGACGTAGACCGCGAACTCGTGCTTGTTGCGGTCCCAGAACTCGGCGTTGCTCGCGGCCCGGATCACGCCCAAGAGCGTTCTGGCGAAGATCACCCTGCGGGGGCTCTTCCAACCGGTGAGCTGGATGTGACCCTCGGCCATCTGGCACGACTCGTAGCTGGCGGATCCCTGCCACTCATCCTCGCGCACCCGGCATAGCGCCGAGCGCACCAGGTTCGTCAGCTTTAGCTTGAACAGATACCTCGGCCGCTCGGGGGCTTCCTCGTGCCAGCTCATGATCGCGTCATGGCCGAGCCCCAAGTCGCCACGGTTGAGCCAGATCTTGCGTTCACCGAGCCAGCGCTCTGCGTCGTGCATCGCTTCGTGCCACTGAGTGGCCGTGACCGTGTCGCCGGAACGGAACCGGTATACCGGGCAAAGACGCGTGTGGGCGATGACGCCGAGCAGGGGATGGAAGCTGCGCCGACCGGGCTTGCCGGGGTTATATCCGATCTCGGCCCCGTCCTGGTGCCCGTACTTCGGCTGCACCGTGGAGTCCCAATCCATGATGATCGGATCCGGTAGAGAGCGCCACATCGGCTGCACATTGCGGGCGATCCACTCGGCCCCGAGGGCGGGATCCACCGACTTGAAGAACCGCCTCACCGTGTCGTCGCCGACCACGGACTCCATCCCGAAAATCTCAGGAATCGTGGGATCCTCCCGCAAGCGCTCGATATGGGAGAACCGACGCCCGTCCGTAAGAGCGGTCAGCATGAACGATTGGAGCACGTCGTATATCGGAGCCGCGTTCGGGCTCGTCCGCTCAACAGGACAGTCGGCGGCGAGCTGATCTATAATGCCTATATGTTTTGTATAGGCCGCCCACGGGACAAGCCCACCGAACGGAGTCAAACTGTCGTTGGTCACTGAAAGTCGCACCCGTCCACCGGGTGTCGGAAATGCGAACTCTCCTTCACCCAGCGGGTGAATGGCTTCGGCCTGGTTTTGAGCATCCATGGCGATCCCTTGCAGCATCTTCCGTACTCAGCCCACGGCCTCAACAGCGGATTTTAGGATCAACTACCGGCCCTCCCATCTGTTTCGTAACCAATGCCTCATGAGACCTCGTTCGGTGGCTGAGTACAGAATGAAGAGCCCTGATGTTATGATCACTACCAACGAAGCACCCTTCACGGACGCATCAGTAAATGTTGGAACATCTAGCAGCAAAACGATTCCTATGGTCAGGAGCAAGACCGTCTCCTGCCGAACGATGTCGACAACATTCAATGTACCCCGCGCACCTAGGACGAGCATCTGTGCAACATGAATCACGACAGCAGTGCCAACGAGAACTAGCGAACCAGCCTGCACCCCATACCTCGGAAGTAAAACAATATTTAGGCTGGCCTGAACAACTGTCGCGACCACAAGGATGATGTTATATAGCTGCTCTCGGTGGCCAGCCACAAAGTCGTACAAGTAATATTGATTCAGCATAAATAGCGGAATCCCAAGGGACACGACCGTTACGATGTCGTGCGACGCCGCATATTTACCCGCGAAAAAAAGACTAAGCAGAGGATTCGCTACGAACGCGATCGCCATCCCAAGCGCACACGAGAATAAAATGAAGGCTCTCCGTAGTAGCGAAAGGTGAAGCTCACGGCCCTCTTCCTTAGCATCGCTTGCTGATATCCACGGAAAGCTAGTTCTCGCCCAGACGCCGGCCATTAGACTTCCAAACTCGCTAATCCGCACGGCGATTGAGTAATTTGCCAAGGCGATCGTTGAGATCAAACTCGACACCAAAAGCCAGTCTAGACGGAGCTGTGCGACGTTAAGAGCATACATCACACTAAGACCGAAGCCCCTCTTACGAAAATTCCTAAACATCGCTGACACTTCTTCGCTAACGCCTGTTTCCGGCGGGTTCTGCTGCCGCCCTTTGACGATCGACAGAAACACGACTGTGCTCACAATTTGGCTGCCTAGCCCAACGAGCGCCACATAGGTAACTGAGGCGGCTTTCCCGCCCAATAATAGCAGGCCAAAGCCAAAAAGGCGGCCGATGGGAATAATCAGCGATAGAAGGTTTAGCTGCAGCTGCTGATTCCTTGCTTGCAGCCAAGACCCGAGTCCCCCGTCGACAGTTTGGAGCAAGAACGAGAGCAATATTATAGCTAAGGTCCAAAAGCGGGAAGATTCCGGATTATAGACGAACCACCAAACGGCCAAGCCAGTCACAGCTAATCCAATAACTGGTACCCGCATCGCTATGACCATCTTCTTTAAAGATTCGGAACGACGCTGATGAGCTGACAATTCGCCGACAAGAAAAGCCGGCAACCCAAAATCGGAGATGTATCCTACAATCATCGCAAGCGCAGCCGCCCAGCTATATATACCGACGCTCTTGATCGGCAGATATCGAAGGACCAGAAACAGGAACAGCTGGTTGGTAATCTGAGCCACTCCAGTGCTCGCATAGGCAATAAACAACGTCTTCTTAATGCCCTCCCGTTCACTCATGCGCGCGTGGCCTCAATAAGCCGTTCGTAAATTTCCAAGTATCTAACAGCGATTGCACTCCATGTCATTGAGCGGCTCATTTGCAGCTTGCCAAGCTCGGACATACGCTGGCGCTCCCCGGGGTTACTAACAAGCTGGTCGATGCCCTTCGACAGCATCGCCACATCGCCTCGAGTAAATGAGATACCGTTGCCGGCGGCGATGTAATGCTTCGTCGCCTGCACATCGCTTACAATCAATGGCAAACCGACCAATGCCGCTTCGATCGCCGCGTTCGATGACTGACTGGGCCACACTCCGAGGTCAGAGGCGCTAAAATAGCCTGGAAGTTCATCGTTGGGCACAGGTTTCGAAATCACGCAACGGACTCCCGCCGTTTTCAAAGTAGCCTCAATCTTCGCTTTGTAGTCTGCCTTCCCTTCACCGACCAGTAACAGCAATATTTGCGATTTCGAGTTAGCCTGCGCTAGTGCCTCGGCAAGCACGTGGACATCCTTTCCCTCTATTAACTTACCGGCATATACAATCACAATGCATTCATCTTCAATTTGAAGACGCCGCCGAATCGCCGTGCGCTTACCTGCGTCAAACGTAAAGCGGGCAGAGTCTGCACCAAGAGGAACTATCTCAACAGAAGATTCGCTAACGCCAATCTGAGCCGATAATATAGCGCGAGCCCCCGGCCCCACTGCAGTTAGCCCAACATTAGGCTTTCGAAGCATCGGAGTGGCCAACCTTCTATGAAACTTGTAGTAATATCTTCTGCCGATGTCCATTTCTCGAAAAACCTCATTCTCCATGCTGCTTGCGATCACAAGTGGCACTCGGTTCCGCCAAGCCCACCTCGCACATTGGTACACTGGCAAAGTGAAGGCCTCATGTGCATGGATGACGTCCGGCCGCTCACGATCCAATGCGGCTGCAAGGCCCACCAACCACATATGATGCCTAATCTCAAAACGCGCGCGCAGACGCTGGACGGCAATACCCTCTTCAGTACCCGACCCAAAGCCGACTACCCTTGGGCCAAGAAGCTTGCCGACGGTTTCCTCGTAATCCGGGAACGGAAAAAACCGGTCCGAAGTTAAAACCGAGACCTTGTGACCAAGGATCGCCTGTGCCTTTGGGAGGTGAAATTCCGAGTAACCGAGCTTGGGTTGAAACCAGCTACTTAGATGAAAGATTCTCATCTCGAGGCAATCAGCCTTTTATTACAATGAGCTGCCTAAACATATCTCGGTATGCACTTTCTAAAATAGTCTAATGTTGCAGTTAAGCCTGACTCCAAGCACGTCCTCGGCCGCCAACCCAATTCACTCTCAGCCAAATGATAATCGCTATAGTAATCGCCTATATCTATCGCCTTTCTCTCAGGTGGAAATGGGATAAGGCTAAAATGCCCAGCTTTATTGAGCGATACCATGAGCGCTGCAAGGTCTGCTAACCCTATTTGTTCGCTGCTACCCAGGTTGTATATCTTACCCTTCGCCCGTTCGCTAACTGCTGCGAGCAAGAAAGCGTCGACCGCGTCGTCTACGAAATTGAAGTCACGAAGTTGGCGCCCATCACCAAAAACCTCGATCTCCCGGCCCTCCAACAGCAGACGTATCCACCAGCCTAAGAAAGTCTGCCGTGCATCCTTAATTCGCATTCGCGGTCCATATGTATTTGTTAGCCTAAGAGAGCACGATGAAATACCGTATATATTATTATATAGCGTATGGTACCATTCTCCAGAAAGCTTGTTAATGCCATTCACATCCACCGGACTGACTGGATGTTTTTCATCTACAGGAAGATAAATCGGTTTCCCGTACAACTGCCTCGTGCTAGCAAAAACAATCCTTATACCGGGATTATGTTTTCTGCACGCCTCCAAAATTGAAAGCTGACTTCGGCAGTTAATCTCCAGATCCGTATAGGGATCTTTCATTGAGTCCAAGTGACTTGTTTGGCCCGCGAGATTGAAGAGAAAATCTTGACCTTGCACGAGATAGGCCATGCCGTGCTCGTCGCGTATATCGGCTATATTCACGGTAACTTTCTCGCGAAAGCCTTCGATGTTGTATAGATTACCCCCATAGGCAGGTATAAGGCTATCAACCAGCAAAACCTGGGCCCCCATTTCGGCTAGGCGAAGCGCAAGATTTGAACCAATGAATCCGAGTCCCCCCGTAATAAGGACCTTTTTCCCGCAAAACCTCTCCTTCAGTGCGAGGTCAGAATCCGAGGTCTTCGATGTTTGCATGCCGGGTCCATCGCATTGGAATTGCGCCGTGAGACAATCAAATTCCGCGACCAAAATGCTTTCTTCATCCGCTCGACGAAGAAGCCATCTCGACCGGCGCGCGCGTTTCTAATCGCCTCTCCGCAGAAATTCTTTCTAGATCGTCCTCACGCATATGGAGAAAAACAACCACCCAACCGCAACATTTTCCGGAAAGGGAGAAAATGACGAGATCCTCAACCTAAGAGAGATCGTCGGCCGCTTGCGCCGCGGCGGCCGCCTAATCATCGCCCTTATTTTTATTGGGGCCACCGTCGCGATGGTGGTCGACCTTCTCGACAGCCCATTCTCCACCGAGACCACGTCGACCCGGATAGTGTTTTCATATCCAGGATTTGCTGCTGATGAATATCCGGACCATTCGAAGTTTCAAATCGACGACATTAGGTCTGGACGGTACCTCGCGGACGCCTTGGCACGTCAGCACTTAAAACTCTCTGCAAAGGAAACTGAGGACATTGCAACTGGGTTCCTAATCGAACCAGTGATTCCTCCAGAAATCGCCGCGCAGAGAGAGCGGTTGCGAAACAGCAACGTTGCGATGCAGCCGTATTCACCCGATGAGTTCGTCCTTTCGATCAACCTACCGCGGTCGTTCCCGTTATCATCGAATCAAAGAAGGCAATTACTTTTGGATATCATTGATGGATATAAGATTAATTTTCAACAAACCTACGCTGATACACCTCCAACTTTTGGCGCCGCGTTCGATGTTCTAGCTGGTCAGGACATTTCTTCGTACGAGTATGTTCTTAATAAAGAGTTTCAAACGATGATCGATTTCCTAGACACCCGGAGCAAGGATGCGCCTACGTTTAGGTCTAGAAGCACTGGGCTTACCTTTGGAGACCTTGCTAGGCGAACTCACGTATTTGAGGAGACCAGGTTGTTTTCGATACTCTCACGGATTCGTAAGCTCGGTTACACCTCGGATCCCGAAACTGTCTTAGGGCAGATTCAATATCATATTAGTGTCTATAAAGAACGGTTACTTGACGCGACAAACGAGGAGAATGTTGTAAACATCCTGCTCGCAAAGGCCCAAGAACGTGAGCAGAGCTATGTTCTAGGAATTCGCTCTCAGGCCACGCAGCAAAAACAAGAAACGACTACAGTCGATAAAGGACTTATCGACTCACTCCTTGCGAATGATTCGTACAATTTGCTCATCAGGAGGTCATTGGACATTGGAATTCATCAACGACAGATGCAGAGCCAAGTCGACATCTTGAACCAGCGCTACACATGGGTCGCAGATGCTGCTAAGGCTCCTGGCTCGGATCACGAGCGCGAGATAAATGCGGTTAAGGAGGATCTTCGCGGGATAGAGTCGCTCTACCTCAAATTTGTATCCGACATACGAAACGAGGAGACGGATTATGCACAACAGAAGTTTGCGGATGCGGTAAAGATCACGAATTACCCGGTAAGCGAAAGTCTTTATCGACGGATAGTCCTAATTTGCGCGATCGGAGCGGCCCTCGGAGGTATGCTTGGAGCTGGACTCAGTATTCTAGATGTTCCCGTCGGCAAAGGCCGTTAGCCCACTACGCCGAATTCACCCAAGTTCATGTCAAGTGAATGTTCCATTCCTGGAGCTTAAGCCCGGATACGAAGCGCATCGCGCGGAATTTGACGCCGCATACTCTCGCGTGATGGGCTCGGGGAGGTACCTGTTTGGGCCCGAACTCGACGCCTTTGAGGAAGAGTATAGGAAGAGCATCGGTTCCGCTTACTGTGTGGGCGTCGCTAATGGCCTAGAGGCTTTGCAGATGCTCCTGATGGCGCTCGATATTGGTCCCGGAGACGAGGTGATCGTACCATCCAACGGATATATTGCTACATGGTTGGCCGTGTCCCATGTCGGCGCGCGCATTGTGCCATGCGAGCCTGATTCTAGGACATACAACATTGATCCGGATCGTTTGAACGACGCTATCACACCCAGGACAAAAGCCATCATGCCTATACACCTGTATGGGCAACCCGCAGATATGCGGGCGATAAATGCGATAGCAGCCGATTGGGGAATACCGGTGTTGGAAGATGCAGCACAATCGCACGGGGCGAAATGTTTCGGAAAAGAAGCAGGATCCTTGGGATTTGCTGCTGGGACCAGTTTTTATCCGAGTAAGAATATGGGAGCGTTTGCAGATGCTGGAGCGGTCTCGTCCAGCGACCAAGTGCTCGCCGAGAAAGTGCGTTGCA
>Ga0302277_1003334_pt1 | contig 11038 bp, 8 predicted proteins | sample III_Bog_N3_1_FD_198759 | JGI IMG/M metagenome (GOLD analysis project Ga0302277, IMG submission 198759) | Peat permafrost microbial communities from Stordalen Mire near Abisko, Sweden - III_Bog_N3_1 | ecosystem: Environmental > Terrestrial > Soil > Wetlands > Peat | place: Sweden: Abisko... | reverse complement strand
TCAAAACAAAAGTCATTGGCTCTATGCGCAGTCTGCAAAAGAACCCAGATAAAATACGTTCCTTCTACCAGAAACCATCCCTGCGCTATGCCGCCTAAATGTGTTTTTACTTATGCACTGATTAATAGATGGCGGCTTTATACAAAATTCTGTTTCCACCTTCGTTAGCATGGGCTGCTTTGGTCTCTTTGGCATTCAGAAGAGGATGGACGGCCGGCATATCGACTATGGCACCAAGTAATTTGATATATCCCTTCAAAACAGCAAAATCGAGGGCCGCTGATAATTTGTCTGGCTCAACAGTAATGTGAGACGTTTCAACGTGTTGAAGGAGGATCTGGGTATTCTCTTCGCTCGCGATAGAAGGCGTACTTACAGTCTTTGCTAGAACATCAGGGAGCTCTTTTGCTTCAAGATGAACAAGGGCGTGGCGTAAATTTGTAGCAGATCCTGTTTTTGCGATAGCTACCAATAAGTCACAAGAAAGAGGTTTTGTCGTAACGGCAAGCAGTGTGTCGGCCATATCGATGCAAGCTTGGCTTTCTTTCATTCCTACATGGGCAAGACGCGGCTGCATAGTGGCAATGGTCTTGTAGGTTTCATTTCTTGCGTTCTGAGGTGCAAATGGCAAAAGAATTTCTACATTTTTTTTGCTGCGAATGTCTGTTCTCGTTTCATTGCAAGCGGCTGCTTGAAGAGCGGCTGTGTAGTCCAGCTTGTCTTTTCGATTGTGAGGGAGAGACTGCAGAAATTGTGTTAATTCTTTAGTGACGGTCGAGGTGTGACCTGCAAGGGTTATAAGAAGTTGACTGAGAGCATCCGTTGATAAGCAGCCTAAATAGTCTGGCGTTGTAATGAGCCCAAAAACATTTGGCTTGGGCATTAATGTTTCGATGGAACCTGTCTCACGATAATAGCCGGCGCCTTGATATAATTCTAAAAGGAAAGGACTATATTCAGCAGCTTGAGTAAACTTTAGTTTTTGCCAAAGGGCTGAAAGGACTTCAACGTTATCAGCTTTGACGGCTTGATGTACCGCATGTGTAAGTGCTTGACCAATCGTCGGCTTAAATTGGGGTGGCATATAGGGATCTGGTTGTTCATTTATACGCCCGGGTTGAAAAGGGTACTCTTGGGTAACCCAGGATAAGGATGCAATAATCTGCTCTGCATTTTCGTTAACTCCTTGATTAACCCATTGTGTGAGGGGATGTTGGTTTTTTTCATCGGCGTTTGCCAGAGTCCTGGCTAGATTTGCCGTGGAACCTGCGTCTTGTGCGGAGACTTCGCTTTGATGAATGGCAACCAACTGCTCAAGAGCGGATGTTATGTCGGATGTGGCGGCTGTAAGCTTTCCGTGTAATTGGGAGGCCCTGGCTACCGCCGCTTTGCCTGTTAGATTCTTATCAGCACTTAATGCCTGGAGCTCTGTGGCTATTACCGAGAGCGTTGCTAATTTTGTTTTTAGTTCAGTCTCAAAATATTTAAAATTTCTTGCTTCTTCTTCCGTCGCTCCTGCTTGGGTAGCTATACTTGTTAACGCCATGATTTATCCCCCCAGATTGACCTAAATGAGTAGTTCTGATGCTGATTACGAAATAACGCGCCTCTAACAATGCTTATTAGGTTCTTGGCTTAAAAACACGCCCACCTCTTTGGATAATATTGTGAGAATAGGGGCCAGATATCTTCAACACACGCATCGGAGTACCTTGGTTGAGACAACAGAGCTGCAGCCCATGCAGACTATAAAAGTTTGTCAGGGCTTAAAGTGGATGGTTTGGAAAGTTTGTCGGATATAGAGGCGAAAAAACTTTTAATTTTAAAGAGAATGACTTGAGTATAATCCTTTTTTTCGGAAAAATCATTACATACTTTTAAATGATCTTGCTTGGCCAAGATATTGCAGTGCAAAATTATGTAGTTTTAAGCGCGTTGATAAACGCGTGCTCTGTACAGAGAGATGAGCACTTATTGATCGATGTTTTCTTCTTTCAGTATTTAAAAAGATAATATCTTCGATGGCGGCCTTATCAAAAAATTATTGTGACAAGAGATGTTGCCTCGATAAAGAAATCTGTAACGTCCTGATTGAGGGGGCATCTACACGTATGCGATTAATTTAATCACAATAATCGTTATTATTACATCTAATGCGTGCAGGCCTATCATGGTTTAATCTGTGGATTATCCACTGTATCTTTATGTGCAGTCGAGCCAGGTCATTTAGTCATTGGCCATTTTGCGTTGTTGGTGTAATTTCGAGGAGTGGGTGCTGCTCGAAGGGTAAAAGGATTACATTGCTCGATAAATATAATGAATCTACAGCATTGTTTCGCTCCGGGTTAGAGGGGAACAGGGAAGATTATGCACGTTTTTTGACGGCTATTACGCCCTTGTTAAAGCGCGTGGTCGGAAGAAGACTGGCTGCCTGCGATGTTGAAGATGTTACCCAAGAAATACTTATTTCTATTCATAAAGCACGCCATACCTATGATGGACTTCGCCCCCTCATGCCTTGGCTCACGTCGATCGCAAAATTTCGTATGAGCGACCACTTACGCAAGTATTATGCCCAGATGCAGCATCAAACCGTCGATATTCACGAACTTGAAGAAATTCTTCCTCATGTAACCCAAGACGGGGATAGCGACGAATATATAGAAGAATTACTTGATGGGGTTCCTGAGAACCATAAGCGCATTCTAACCTTGATGCATGTGCAGGGCTATACAGCAAAAGAGGTGGGAGTGCAGATGAAAATGAAAGAATCTGCCGTTAAAGTAGCGGCGCATCGTGCGATGAAGAAAATTAGAGAAAAGTTTGAAAAATGAAAGATACGCAAACTCTCATCAATTACCTAAGCGGTGATGCCGTTTTGCCCAAAGCTTTGCGCTCGCCTCAATATTGGGTGATCCGGCTGCTTGCTGTGCTTGTTGCTTATGGTGTTGCCGCTCAGTTGTATCTGGGATTGCGGCCTGATCTTGACGTGCAGCTGACCCGTCCTCTTTTTGTTGTGGAGATTGGGTTGCTCGTGGCGCTCTTGCTGACCAGTGTCCTGGCCAGCGTGCTGGCGATGTATCCCGATGCGTATCAGAAGCCAAAACTTCTCCGATTGCCTTATGTTGTTTTTTTGGTGTTGATGATTCTTGTGACTTTCCAAATATTTATACCGCTTGATGGGCGCATGGTAATGCCTTTGCCTGGAGGGCATGCAATTGAATGTGCCTTATGCATTGGTGCGGGGGCACTCATACCTTCCGCCCTCATTTTTGCCTTGCTACGCAAGGGGGCGAGTGTTCACCCACTTGCGGCAGGCTCATTCGCTGTCTTGGCGGCGACGTCTCTTGGCTGCCTAACACTACGTCTGGCAGAAACGAATGATTCCATGATGCATCTTGCTAGTTGGCATTATTTGCCGACACTGTTGTTTACAATTCTCGGTGCTTATATTGGTCAATATCTGCTGAAATGGTAACTAGCTGGTGAGCTGTAATATATTTTCCAGCCTATGTAACTTTTCAAATTATCCCGCCGAATACCGTATGTGACATTCGCATACTGTCCAGCTAGAGGGCGGTGTACAATGGCACAGACGACCTCTAACCCTTCAAACATATTAGGAGATACCCTATGACGACAACAAATAAACTTGCGATAGCAGCTCTCTCTGGCTTGCTTGGACTTGGTATTCTGGGTGCAGGCATTGCTCACGCTGCAGATGGCGACACCCAAGAAAAGTCAACGTCGATTGAAAAGAAAATTGAAAAGCATGCATGTAAGGGCCAGAACTCCTGTAAAGGCCTCGGTGCCGATGGTAAGAACTCCTGTAAAGGCCATGGTAGTTGTGCAACCGATGGCAGCAAACCTCCCCAATAAGGCTGGTTGATGAGCGAAGGCGGGGGGTAAGACCCCCCGCTTTTTTAAGGAGGTACTATGAAAAAAAATATTGAGTATTTTCCGGATTTAGGTTTTGGACTTGGTCTGCGTATTCCTCACTACTCTCATATTTTTGAACATTTGCCGTCTGTTGACTGGTTTGAAATCATCTCTGAGAATTTTATGGATACGGATGGAAAGGCCAAGCGCAACTTGGCGCGTATTCGCGAACATTACCCAATTGTTATGCACGGTATTGCGTTGTCCATCGGCACAATTGATCCCTTGAATTCTGAATATTTGCAAAAGCTCAAAAAGCTTGCCGATTTTGCCAAACCATCATGGATTTCTGATCATCTTTGCTGGACGGGCATTGCTCATAAGAACTCTCATGACTTGCTTCCTGTCCCCTACACCGAAGAAGCACTCAAACATATTGTAAGCCGTATCAAGCAGGTGCAGGATTTTCTCGAGCGCCCAATTGCGCTTGAAAATCCTTCCACATATCTGGAGTTCAAGACATCTCACATCCCTGAAGCGGAGTTTATTGCACGGATGGTAGAGGATTCTGGATGTCATCTTCTGCTTGATGTTAATAATGTTTATGTCAGTTGCTATAATCATCGTCTCGATGCAAAAGCGTATCTTGATGTACTGCCGATGGATAAGGTCATACAAATCCATCTTTCGGGCCATACAAATTACGGCACCCATATTATCGATACTCATGATGATCATGTAGTGGATGAGGTTTGGGCGCTTTATAAATACACTATCCACAAAGCAGGGCGTACTCTCAACACGATGGTTGAATGGGATGATAAGGTACCAGCATGGGATGTGCTTTATGCTGAATTGAGTAAGGCAAAATTTGCAGCTGCTGATGCCAAAAATTATGCACCTTTACCCGAATTGCTTGGCGATAAGCCGTGCTATGTCGCTAATATTGATACGACGTTAGCCGAAGATCAGTCGCGTATGCAGAAAGCCATATTTATGGGGACTTCTTTTGATAGTGAACCGCATACTTGGATCAAGGCCAAGGAAACCTTCATTCCAAGCGATCAGCTTGCCGTTTATGTTAATGCTTATCGAAGTCGTCTCTACGAGGTGACGGCTGAGGATTACCCGGTGCTTAAGACCTATCTTGGTGAGAGTGCCTTTAATCATCTCATCAAAGATTTTGTAAACAGTGTTCAATCTGAATATTTTAATATTGGTCGGTATACATCTTCATTGCCGTCTTTCTTGGCCAGACATTCCGTGAGCGACAATTTTTCGCTTGAACTTGCTGCGCTCGAGCAGGCTCTTTCACAGGTGCATGATGCTGACGAAACGCTTCCTCTTGAGTTGACACATTTGGTCGGCATAACAGCCGAGGATTTGATGGAATTTGTGCTTGTGCCACGCAAAGCTTTACAGCTTTTCTCCTTTTATTATCCAGTGAATAACTATTACGTTGCGGTAAAAGAAAATAAATCGCTACCGCTCCTGGGCCTTACACAAACATTCCTTGTCGTCTTTCGACACGACGACGTAGTTTGGCGTATGGAACTTGCGGAAAATGAATATTGGCTACTGACGAAGCTGTTTCAGGGCGTGCCTCTTGGTCAGGCTCTTGATGACCTGCAGAGCGAACGTGGTTTATCTGAAGATGCATTGAGTTCCCATCTTTCAGAATGGTTCTCACGATGGTTACGTAACGGTTTGCTTGCTTACAACGAATATAGGAATGAATCATCACTCAGGAGTATCGCATGAAGAATAAACTTGAACTTTGTCACAAAACGTATGGCTGCAATCTTGTAAGAAAGCTTCTCACTGTGCTTCTCTTGTGGCCTGAAAAAATTGCACCATATTTTCTCTGGGTAGCTCCCTTGCTGGCGCGTGTCGTCGTCGGCTATGTGTTTATGCTTACTGGTTGGGCTAAGTTAAATAACTTACCTCATATGATTGAGCTTTTTACAGACTGGGGGATTCCTTACCCACATATTCTGACACCGTTTGCGTCAGGCGTAGAGTTTTTTGGTGGCATTGCTCTGATTGTTGGCTTATTGACACGCATCGCTGGGGGTATGTTGGCGGTTGTGATGGCCGTGGCTATACTTTCAGCCAAATTGGCGGATATCGATTCAATCGAAACCTTGTTTGGTTTTGAGGAGGCTTCCTATTTTGTGATTTTCTTCTGGTTTGCGAGCGCGGGAGCCGGAAAAGCTTCGTTTGACTACTTGATCGGCCAATGGTTGCGTCGTTAAGCTTTAAAATGGGTTTGAGAAGTCTTTGTGGGGTTGATCAATCAAAGGTTAACTTAAAGATTACAAATAATTACTTTCATGATTTTATGATAATATTTGGCTGTTTCGTTTGTAAATATAGATATTTTTCTTGAAAAAATTTGAGAGGGAACAATGGTTAATCTAAGAGTGCTCAATGTTGACGGAGTTAGTACTGAAAGACTTATTCAATCTCAGGTAACGCGTCATGATCTTAGCCTTTATGCGCAGCGCTCTCTCTCGGAAATAATGTATAATGTGCGCTTGCTCATGTTTGGTGGTCTTGGTTGTCCTAATTTGAAAGAACTTAATAATTTTCTTTCCACTGAAGAAAGAATAGCGGCGGATCAGCGTGAGCTTGGTCGTAACAAGGTTCATTTCTTAATGAGCGAAGCCACTACTTATTTAGGTACGCAGGTGCAAGATTTGGGGCACGAATCTGTTGGTTATAGGTCGGCTGCCTTAAAATTGCTGGAAGTGAGAGATTATGTGGATCTCGAAAGTGGTGGGGAGCCTCCTCAAGGGCCTTTTTCCACACCAAGACTGCAAGCACGTAGTGTGGCGCTCGTTGTTATTGATTCAGTGATCAAACAACTCGCGGATCGAAATCCTGGGTTTGCTGAGGAGCTCCTTCGACATGGCTATCACTCGCCCCAGCAGCCTGGTGCTGATGTGCGAACTCATAGAATAAATGTATGGCTTTCAGCCGCTAAAGCTGCTCAAGACAATACATTTGCTGAATGGTCCATTTCTGGGGGACGGCGCCCAACAGCAGCAAGGTTCACTCAACCTGGGGTCGTCGCTAAAAGTAGCTTTGTAAATGGATGAATGCCCATGTTTCATGTCTTGGGTTGACATTATTCAGATAGAACTTGTTGGCAAGTCACATATTTATTTATAATTAATGCTGTTTCTTACATCTCGGCGCACACAAAGATGGTTATGTAGCAAACATCATGTCCATTTCACGAAGGTTGTAATTATCGGGTGAAACATGACTATTCGTTTCTTAATCACAAATTTGAATCAGGTGAATATGTCGTTTTTACATCGTTCGCTTATAATTGGCATGACGGTGTGACAAGATATTGGTTTAAGAGAGCCGAGTTATATGAGCCAAACGCATGGCATATTTTTGATAATCAAAAGCAAGAAATAAAGTAGTATGATTTATTTGAAGAGGTTTGATTGATTTGGGGCGTTATGTAAAGGCGCGTAAGTTTGAGAAGAGCTTGCGGTGCATTAGAATAGATTTTCCAGGCATTGAGTTATTGTTAAAAGTATATTTTAGTGAAATGACTATGGATATTGAAAAACTTATATTATCTTATCCTCGCTCTCGACCATCTTTAACGCCGGCACATGAAGCGATTTATGTGAAGGAATATATAAGAACGCGCTCAGAGAAAAATGAAAAACCACTGGTTTCACGTATTGTCTCAATTGCTGCAGATTGGATGCATCACCGCGTGGCGTCTCTTAAAGATGGAACAATTCTCGAAATTGGAGCTGGTGCATTAAATCATCTCAAATTTGAGGAAACGGCACAATCCTATGATGTCGTTGAGCCCTTTGTCGCCTTATATGAGCAGGGGCTCGACAAGGGACGTATACGTAAACGGTTTGATGATATTCAACAAATTTCCTTAGAAGAAAAATATAGTCGAATAATATCGATCGCCGCATTTGAGCATTTAACGGACTTGCCGTTTACGATTGCCAAATCTGGCTTATTACTTGAGCCAGAGGGCCGTTTACAGATTGCAATTCCTAGCGAGGGAGGGCTTGGTTGGGGACTAGCCTGGCGTCTAACAACGGGCCTCGCTTATAAAGTACGAACCGGTCTCAATTATAAAACATTGATGCGTCATGAGCACGTCAATCAGGCATCTGAAATAGTCTCGCTCTGTCACCATTTCTTTGGTGCAGTTAAAAAATCACACTTTCCACTTCCTGGCTTACAACTGAGTGTTTTTACTTACCTTGAGTGTTCGGCGCCTCATCTCCAAAGATGTAAGACAATCACCAATAGAACAGAGGGTATCAGCGCGTTGCGGCCCACCAGCGTACAAGCCAGGGCCGTGTATAACTTGAGAGATCCAAGTTTCTAACTAAATATTTAATATTAATTGTTGGCGATATTAAAAGTTATGAAGAAGTCCTGCATTTTGCTCGCTACCGTACGTCATCGTGGAGGGTTCTAGGGAGTTGTTCACTTAATGGATTACTGTGTAAGGATTGCACTTCGATGTAAGGCTCTTGCTTTTGGCTTTATAAGCTATTGAGCTTGGGCCCATACCTCATAATCCGTTCAATCGATTTACGAAAATTATCTATAGTCAAAAGAGGCAATTTTTATTTCGGTCAAAAAAGATTCTATTTATCATTTACGTAAAGCTTCGAAATTGTCTAAGCACTTTGAAAAGTTTTCCAGTCACATTGAAAAAAACCTTATAATAACAAAAATTATGTCACCTAAATAAAGCACAATTTGGTACTAACATTAACTCATAAACTCACGAGAAGGTGAGATTGCACCGCAAAAAATATTGCATCTGCACAATCTTGCTGCAACAGGTTAAATCTATATTTCTTATGAGTGTTCTTTCTAAAGAAAGCGGCATGCGAGCATAACTTAATTGGGTTAGAGTAAAATAAGGCTGGGATAGTCATTTAAATATTAAATTGGTTAATTATACTCGGCCCCTGTCTTGTAATGGCTTGTTAATGATAGATGGGGCTGTTCTTTGTCTGTATGTTCTTGGATTGCACTCTGTCTGGTCCTAATATACTGTTGAGATAGATTTGTTTATTTAACATTTATAATGTGTTGAGGCTTGGATGACTAAAATTGCTTCTGAGGCTATTGACGATTTCTTTTCAAAAGTTTGTGCAGGTCAGATTGGGACCATAAAATTATACGATGGAATGATTTCTGGTGCTGTTGCCGGCGAACAAGATATTAATATATCTCTTTTAAAAGATGAAACTATTGAAGATGCGGATTACCAACAACAAATTATTGATAGGTTATCTACAGCCATAGGTCAGGCGCAAGCTAAAATTTCACTCATCATATATTTGAAGAAAATTAATAATGTTCTTGCAACAAAATTGCATGATCTCGTCGAGCACACTTCGATCACCGAACTTATCTTCGGACAATGCGAGTTTGAAGATGCGGCTGTACAAACAACATTTTCAGGAATTACAGCTAATACTTCCCTGAAGAAACTCGGAATTTATCCTTCAAAGCCGTATAATGATGAGGATATGCGCGCAATAGCAAGAGCTATTCAATCCAATGGTAACATTGAAGATTTGGCGTTTTGTTATTTGGGCGATGACGGCGTTGGCATTCTTGCTGAAGAACTTACAGGAAATGAACAGGCTTCACGTTATGGGGCGTTCACAAACATTGATTTTAGTCACGCAAATTTTACTGATGAAGGTGCGCGAAACGTTGCAAAGATCGTTGATCAGAATACTAAACTCGTTGTTCTCAATGTCGGAAACAGTAAAATTGGGAAAGATGGATTCGTAGCCCTTGGCGAAGTGATCGGTAGACACCCTAGTCTTTCATCTTTTGACGCCAGTTTCAACAAAGCAGGACCCGAGGGAGGCGCTGCTATAGCAAAGGCTGTAAGCCTTAGCCGTACTTTGCGTTTGGTAAGACTTGGTGCAAACGAGCTTGGTGATTTGGGGGCACAATATTTTGGAACTATTCTTGAAAGTAATCCTGTCCTTGAGGAGTTGAATGTTGGGTGCAATCAAATTGGTCCTACTGGTAGCCGTTTTCTAGGTGATGCAATAAGAAAAAATGATCGGTTAAAAATTGCAGATTTTAGCAATAATAATTTGGGTGATGAGGGAGCAGAGATATTGGCTCAAGCTCTTCTGTATAATGGCGGAATACGAAGTCTCGAAGTTGACAGTAATAACATCGGTCCTACAGGAGCCAAAGCGCTTGGTCTTGGTCTGGCCAAGAATAATGTGATGGCTGGATTTAGAGCGAACAATAATAACTTCGGAGATGAAGGCGCAAAATATTTCTTTGAAGGAGTTGCACCGAACCGAACTCTGTTAGAAATAGCACTCAAAGCAAATAAAATAAGTGCGGCAGGGATACATTATGCCGCGGCTGCCATTCAACAAGGACTATCAATAGAAAGTTATATTTTAAATGATAACCCAATTGGTGACGATGGTTTTATATCGATAGGTGAGGCGGTCGCTAAAAATACGAAGGTCAAGCGATTGTATCTTGATAACTGTGGTGCAGGAGACAGAGGGGGACGCTCTCTCGCCCAAAGTGCTGAAGCATCTCATTTGCAGTGTATTTCAATCGGAGGTAATCGACATCGGGATTTAACAGCTGAAGCCTTTATCCGGACGATTAAGGTATCAACCAGTCTTGTTTCTCTTGTTATGCAGAAAGAGCCAAATTGGTATGCGGTGTCTTTACAAAGAAGAGTAGAAGGCAATCTTACCGAACAAGAACAATATGCTGCCGAGGGACATTTAATATCCGAATCTTATGTGCGGGGACTTTCCGAAGCAGCGGCTGCAACGACGAACAAGAATCTTATTCAAGTGCGCCCGTTTAAGGGGATAGGCGCAGGAGAAAATTATAATATAGCACGACAATGGATGAAAAGAATTCAGTCTTCTACTGGCACAATATCAATCTTAGATTTACCCGACATTCAAGAAAGAATGCCTGCCATCGTCTACCAATTTGTTGCTGGATATTATTGCTGGAAAGATCGATTGCACACCGCAAGAACTCTTGTGTCTTTCCAGAATAAAGTTCGCAGTCTTGGTGTGAATGTTCAGTTGCCCGAGGGATTTGATAACGAATTCTTATCAAGACAAAAGATTATGAA
>Ga0302277_1003326_pt1 | contig 11062 bp, 10 predicted proteins | sample III_Bog_N3_1_FD_198759 | JGI IMG/M metagenome (GOLD analysis project Ga0302277, IMG submission 198759) | Peat permafrost microbial communities from Stordalen Mire near Abisko, Sweden - III_Bog_N3_1 | ecosystem: Environmental > Terrestrial > Soil > Wetlands > Peat | place: Sweden: Abisko... | reverse complement strand
TATATTTCGGGGTAAGATATACCTAAACGACAACCGCGATGCCCGAGCATCGGGTTTGATTCATGAAGCTGATGAGCTCGTTTCTTAATTTTTTCTACCGTCGTGCCGGCTGCTTTGGCAACATCAGCTATCTCCTGATCCGACTTAGGTAAAAATTCGTGCAATGGGGGATCCAAAAGTCTGATCGTAACGGGCAGACCGTCCATAATCGTAAACAATTCAATAAAATCTTGTTTTTGCATCGGTTCAAGTTTGGACAAAGCTAAACGTCGCCCTTTTTCATCATCTGCAACAATCATTTCACGGATAGCAATAATGCGATCCGCGTCAAAAAACATATGCTCCGTGCGACATAGACCAATTCCTTCAGCCCCAAATTTGCGCGCTGTACGAGCATCAAGAGGAGTTTCGGCATTTGCACGTATTTTGAGTCGGCGCATCGTATCCGCCCACTCCATTAACGTAGAAAAATCACCTGACATTTCAGGTTGTATAGTTGATACTTTGCCCAACATTACTTCACCGGTTGACCCATCAATTGTAATAAGCTCACCTGCTTTGACGGTAACCCCTTTGACAGACATTTGTTGCTTTGCGTAATCAAGGTGGATATCCCCTGCCCCTGCCACACAAGCACGTCCCATTCCACGCGCAACAACAGCGGCATGACTTGTCATCCCGCCACGGCTCGTTACAATACCTTGAGCCGCATGCATTCCATGAATGTCTTCAGGACTTGTCTCAATACGACATAAAATAACTTTCTGCCCCTGAGCCGAAAGTGTTTCAGCATCATCCGCACTAAAAACTACAACTCCCGAAGCGGCTCCCGGTGACGCGGGAAGTCCTTTGGCAATAATTTGCTTTTTAGCTTTGGGATCAAGCGTTGGGTGTAACAACTGGTCAAGAGAAGCTGGATCAATACGTTTAACAGCTTCTTTTTTATCAATGACACCCTCTCGCACCATATCGACCGCAATTTTTAGTGCCGCTGCTGCCGTACGCTTGCCTGTGCGCGTTTGCAGCATATAAAGCTTGCCTTGTTGAACCGTAAACTCAATATCCTGCATATCCCGATAATGCTTCTCAAGTTTAAGGCGTACATCATTTAGTTGGCCAAAAACTTCAGGCATTACTTCTTCCATAGCAGGTAAATCAGAACCATTGGCCAATTTACCTTTAATAGTGAGGTGCTGAGGTGTGCGAATACCTGCCACGACGTCTTCGCCTTGTGCATTTACAAGATATTCACCATAAAATGCATTTTCCCCAGTCGAAGGATTGCGTGTAAAAGCAACCCCCGTGCAGCAGGTCTCACCCATATTTCCAAAAACCATTGCTTGAATGTTTACAGCTGTACCCCAATCCTGCGGAATATCGTTAAGTTTACGATAAGTAATAGCTCGTTGGTTCATCCATGAACTAAACACAGCCCCGATCGCTCCCCAAAGCTGCTCTTGAACGTCCTGAGGAAACGGTTTTCGAATATTTTTTTCAACAACTTCAAGATAAGATTCAACAACTTCTTGCCAGTCTTTGGCTCTGAGCTGAGTATCGAGGGTATAACTGTTTGATTTTTTGATATCATCCAGTACTTCTTCAAAATGGTGATGCGCAATATTAAGTACAACGCTGCTATACATTTGAATAAAGCGACGATAACTATCATATGCAAAGCGTGCATCGCCACTCCTTACTTTGAGTCCTTCAACCGTTTTTTTATTAAGACCAAGATTGAGAACAGTATCCATCATCCCTGGCATCGAAGCGCGCGCTCCCGAACGTACAGACACGAGGAGTGGGTTTGTTTCATCACCAAATCGTGCTCCAACTATTTGTTCAATTTGCTTTTGAGCAACTTCAACTTGGGCCTTTAGTTCCGAAGGATAATTTTTCGAGTTATCATAGTAATGGGTACATACTTCCGTCGTAATCGTAAACCCAGGAGGAACGGGCAATCCAAGATTAGACATTTCGGCTAAACCAGCACCTTTGCCACCAAGGAGATTGCGCATTTCAGCGCGCCCTTCTGCTTTACCATTTCCGAAAGAATAAACCCATTTCTGCCCAGTCATTTCTATATCCCCTTAACAAAAATTTGGCACAAAATAGCCGCTCTTAAAGACGAATGCAATGTGAGTATAAGCCTACAAAACTGACCTTATTCTCGTTTCTTCAGAACAATCAAGATATTATGCATAATCGGCAAATCGTCCCTACCTTTATCATCATGTATGTTATACTTCTCTTTTCTTTGTTTTTTTCAACCCCTTGTTTTCCTTGTCATCGAGAGGCCCGATATGTAGGATTGTTTAGGTATAAGAACCCTCTTGATGTATTAGTGGAGCAGGCAATGGTCTCTGAAGTTCAGCAACTCGAAACTTTTGTTAAAGAATCTCTTCAGAAAGGTTGCAGCAAAAAAGACATTGCCCAAGCCCTCGAAGGGGCAGGATGGCCTATTGCCCAAATTAATAGTTCAATCGAGGCATATGCAGATATTGCCTTTCCTATTGCTGTTCCTAAACCAAGACCTTCGCTTTCAGCTCGTGATGCTTTTTTATATCTCGTCCTTTTTAGCACACTCTATTATGGTTCGTGGCATCTCGGCAGCCTATTGTTTAGTTTTATAGATAAGGCGTATCCCAACCCGACTGATTCATATTATCCTAGCATTTGGGATTCACGTCGATGGTCAACTGCAGCTATTATTATTGCTTTTCCAGTCTTTTTTTACTTGTCTTATTATATTGGTGTGCAGATTAAAAAGAATCCGCTTAAGCGTCTTTCCCCAATTCGCCGTTGGCTTACTTATATAACTCTCTTTATCGCGGCTGTTACTTTATTGGGCGATACAACAACATTGGTCTTTAATCTCTTGGGTGGAGATCTGACCATCCGATTTATTCTTAAGATCCTGACCGTCGCAATAATTTCCGGAACAGGGTTTGTTTACTATCTGTTGGACTTAAGGAAGGAAGAAAGAGAATGTGCTGTCAAATAAGCACTGGCAAAGGACTGTCTCTTTTATTAGGGTCCGTTGTTGTTCTAGCTGTTGGATTTTCTTTATGGAGCAATCCTCCCTCGGAAAGTAGAGCAAGGCAACTTGATCAATTGCGACTGCAGGCTCTTAAAAACTCAGAGATTGCCATTAACCGTTATTATGATGAACACAAGGCCTTACCTGCAGATCTTAAGATTATAGATAAGGAGCACTTTAAAGAACAATGGCGTGACCCAGAAACAAACCAACCCCTAGAATACAAATTATTAGGAGATAAATCCTATCAACTTTGCGCTTCTTTTTCTCGTCAATCCGATGCCCTCGACCGACATGATTACTTATATAAAAACCATGCCGCTGGTCATAATTGTTTCGAATATAGCGGCGAGGCAAAGCCTAACAAGATTGATATGATACCTTAAAAATATAAATCAAAAAAAATAAGCTTCAATAAAAGACCTTAAGCATGGCCGATCTGAGCTGTTATTTGTGTTACGCGATCTTTCAAGTGCTGAACGGCAGCAATCAAAAGTTCTTCGTCTTCGGCCGTGGTTTCAGAAACCCGACGACGTGTTTCAAGCAACTCATCAGCCAAGGAAAGGCAAGTTAACATCAACAATCTTGGTTCTGTTGTGTTGCCTACTCTATCCGCAACAGAGGTCATTTTTGTTTCAATAAACTGTACAATCTCTTTAAGGCGATCTTCTTCCCCAACACCACAATTTACAATATATTCACGATTATATAATTTAATGGCAATTTTTGACATGTGGAGCTCCTTTTATACTTTAATGCCGTACAATATTTTCGACATGCTGGATTGTTTGATCAAGACGTGAAGCTACCTTTTGCGCAACAGCGAGAACACCAGCTTCACGCGAACGACTTAACTTTAAAAGTTCAGTTTGTTTTTTAAATAGTTCACGACGCATACTATTTTCAATACCCACCTTGTCTTCAAGGTCGGAAATGGTCTCATCAAGTGCTTCGAGCATGTCTTTAAGACGTTTCATGATGACCTCCGAATCTGTTTATACCTTTAGAGATTATGCTTCTCCCCGTGGGTCGTCAATCACAACACACCAAAAGGTTAACGCAATTTCTCAGCCAAATAGCTTGAAACCTGTCCTAAAGCTACTTTTTCTTGTTGAGCCGTATCGCGATTTCGTATTGTTACATTCTGGTCCACAAGAGTTGAGCTATCAATAGTGATACAAAAAGGGGTGCCCGCCTCATCCATTCGCGCGTATCGCTTACCTATACTTTGTTTTGCATCAAACTGGCATGTGTATGTTTTACGTATGTCGAGATAGAGTTTTTCAGCGACTTCAGGTAAGCCATCTTTATTAATGAGAGGAAATATACCAGCCTTAATGGGAGCCAGACTAGGCTTAAGCTTTAGCCATTCAGAAGAAGCTCGACTTTCATCATATTGATACGCCTCACATAAAAGAACAAGAACCCCCCTTGTTAAACCACTAGCCGGTTCAACAACATGTGGCACATAACGTCGATTTTGTTCTTGGTCTATGTATTCGAGATTGGTCTTACTGAATTCCTGATGCTGTTTTAAATCATAGTCAGTACGATAAGCAACGCCTTCAAGCTCTCCAAATCCAGGTGCCGTAAAAGGGTATTTATATTCAATATCGGATGTACCTTTCGAATAATGCGATAAATCTTGAGGCGCTATAACATGGCGATAAAGGTTCGTTTTATTTACACCTTGAGACTCCCACCAACGCATACGTTCTTCCACCCAGAATTCATACCACTTAAAGCCATCTTCAGGAGGACAGAAAAACTCCATTTCCATTTGTTCAAATTCACGAGTTCGAAAAATAAAATTTCGAGGGGTAACTTCGTTACGAAACGATTTACCTACTTGAGCCACACCAAAAGGCGGCTTCACACGCGTAGTATCAAGTATATTCTTGTATTGTAGAAAAATGCCTTGTGCTGTTTCAGGACGTAGATACACCTTAGAGTTTTCATCTTGAAAAACGCCAACATAAGAATGAAACATCAAATTAAATGGACGAGGATCTGTGAGAGTTCCTGGTGTCTCAGCATCCGGTCCTACAACTCGCGCACGCACAGAAATATCTAGTTCCGTGAGAGGTAAGGCACATTTCATATCAAGAGGCAAAAGCTCGCCCCCGCCTAGCTTCTGAATACATTTTTTAGCTTTTTTTGTTAACACAGCGTCAGCTTCATCCCCATCCAACGCACTCAGCAAGAACGGCAAGATTTTAATTTCGCCTGCTTTTTGGAATTTAATTTCAAGACAAATAATGTGATCCGCCCTATAGCGCAATTTTGTTTCACGGCAATCAACCATTAAGTCCGCAAATCCACCCACATGGCCTGATGCAACCCAAGTTTGTGGATGTTGGATGATCGTGCTATCCAAACCGACAATAGATAAGGGTTTTCCATCCATTCCCAAGGGTGGGCATTCAACCATGTCATGCCACCAGGCATCTCTAAGATTATTTTTGAGCTGAACCCCAAGTGGTCCAAAATCCCAAAAGCCATTTAATCCCCCATATATCTCAGACGTTGGGTAAACAAACCCTCTCCTTTTGCATAAGGCTACAAGACGGTTCATAAGCGATGTTTCAGGCTGTGCCATAGGGATACTCACTGTTTTCCAATAGATTACTGGATGAATTTAGCCTTCATACTGACCAACAGCAAGTCCTTCTCAAAACTATAGTTCTGATTATTAAGCAGCGCGCAAGAGAGCATGCTTTGTCTTGCTCTGCATCAACCACCAGGCCACACGATTTGCAAGGCCTTGCCATACTGTATGGGGTTTAAACCCGCATCGCCACAACACGATCGACATGCTTTTGCTGATAAAACGGATAAGCCCGCAACAAATAGGCCGAGGTATATACAGAGCGGTCATACCGAGCATCCGCGGAGGCATTTGCTGCATAATAGGCATAGGCCAACTCATCATCTTCAGATTCCTGTATCCGACTTAAGCCAATTTTTAAACGCTCCAATCGAGTAAGACCTTCATATTCAAGATAACATTTAAGATAATCATAGAACAATTTATAATGGCGAAGCTCATCCGCAGCAATCCGATGACAAATAGCCTTAAGAACAGGTTCTTCAGTCATGTCACCGATAGCTGTATAATATGAACTCGTACCGGTTTCGACGATACAGCGAGCAATGAGTTCACCCGCTTGAGATCCCCTTATTGACTTTTTTGCATTAACATTAATTTTATATCCTGCCGTATAGCGGGCGACACATCTTTGCAGGTCAAAAGAATTATCGGCTCGTTCGGCCCATAATCCTAGAGCTTGACCATGTTGAACTTCTTCAAGAGACCAAGAGCGAGCGGCCTCCTGAAACACCGGGTCGTTAGGAAAAACATTACATAAATATGTCGCATAATCATGGGCATTATACTCAACTAAAGCAGCGGCTTTAATAATTTTAACTATTTCCGCATCAATCTTGCTGACATCAAACTTATCCCATGGTAGATCGGCAATTTTCCAATGCTCTTTCTTCATAAATCACCTATCTGTCTTAGTATCTATAATATTTATTATTAACAGGAAAATGTCGTAATAATGGCGTAACACCGAATCAGTCCATGAGGAATAAAGTGCCCCAGTCTTTCCCGATCATTATTGTTGGCGGTAATAGTCTTATAACCCGTTATTTAATGCAACGCCTACAAAACTTAAATCTTAAGGCTGATATCATTTCACGCCATAACATCCCCGTTCTCGATGGATTTAATTTCATACAAATGGATCTTTCTCAAGTACGCAACTGGATTGCTCCCGAAAATGCAATCGTCATAAGCTTACTCCCTTTATGGATTCTTGCACAATTTTTACCGCGTTTTATAGGGATTAAGCGCATTATAGCCTTAGGATCAACAAGTCGTTATAGCAAAGTCGGGAGTACAGATACCAAAGAACGCTCCATAGCAGCTCACTTAGAATTAGCCGAAGATATTTTGGAAAACTGGTGCGTTCGTAGCAATGTTCATCGCATCTTACTACGTTCTACAATGATCTACGATGGCATTCATGATAACAATATAAGGCGCATGGCAAACTTTATTCGTCGCTTCCATTTTATACCCCTGGCAGCGCCTGCAAATGGTTTACGCCAACCCATTCACGCAGATGATGTAGCCAAAGCAATTGTTATTTGCATTTTAAATGAATCAAACGATAATAAATCTATTAATATTGTCGGAGGTGAGACGCTTTCGTATCGCACTATGGTTGAACGTGTTTTCACAGGGCTTAAATTGAAGCAGCGTATTATCATGTTGCCAACAGGCTGGTTACAAAGTGCTTTTCTGTGGGCAAGCAAAATGGGATTTGTAAATGAAACTCATTTTGGAGCCTCTATTTTTCATCGCATGAATCAAGATCTCGTCTTTGATGTAAAAGAAGATCTTAAATTTTTAAATTATGAGCCGCGCAAATTTTACCCGGAATTTCCAGATTTTTGAGCCTAAAACTGAGTTACTATTAACTCTTGGCACGGCTTGATATGCGCTCAACTTCTTTTTGGACGATGCGATCTACGATTGTAGGCAGATTCTTATCCAGCCAATCTTTTAAAAGAGGACGCATAAGCTCAACAACCATATCTTCAAGTGTACGCGAGCCATTGCCCAGATAGCTCCCTGATTGTGGGGCAGAGGCTAATCTTTCAATTTCAACAGTGCTGGCCAATGCCGCCATCGACGATACAGCAGCTTCCTCAGCAGGGGCTGAAATTAATTCACCAGAATCCTTTTGGTCTGGAACGTCTACGACTTCTTCAACTACAGAATCGCTATCATCAAGATCAATGTCAACCTCAGACAGTTTTTCTTTTGCAGCTAAATCAACAACGGTCCCATCATCAGCCAGCATATGGGTGAGTTCAACAACAGGCGCAGCGACAGGTGGGGGTGCTGGCACGGGGACTTCAGCCACAGGAACATTGTCATCAGCAATAATCTTCCTGATGGAAGCAAGGATTTCTTCCATTGAGGGTTCAGGAGCTTCTGGGGTATCTGTTACTTCGGCCATATCGAATCGCACAGAGAAAAATCGGTTGATCTTAACTCTATCGTCTTTTCAAGGCGTTGCAAACAAGAAATAAATCTTAAAAATAGGTTCCTATAAATACGGACAACGCAACTGAGAGAAGATCCACAGACTTATGAATGAATACAGAACTTCCAAGATAATGGGACATGCCAATACATATAATTGAAGCGTCAGACTATGTAGTATCAATCAAAACGTAAAAATCTGGGCTGCTTGAAACTCAATCAGAGGTTCAACATTAGCATTAAAAAGAGGTCGATATGAAATATATCCCTTAATTTTGCTATAGAGTCTCGCTTCTCCAACATGTCCTGCATGCGCCGGTCCAAATTCACGTACCACTGTCAATAAACGGCCATCTTCAGCTAATTGATTAAAGAGACTATCGGGTACCTTATCGACGCTTCCATTAATTAGAATAACATTGTAGGGAGCGGCCTCGGCATATCCCATTGTTAAATCATTGTGAACGATTTTGACGTTATTAATAGATAGCGAGGATAAAGAAGCCTGCGCGAGTGTTTCCAACTCAATGTCGCTATCTAATGCGACAACATCTTTTGCACAATAAGCTAAAATTGCCGTCGAATAGCCCGTCGCTGGAGCCACGTCGAGAACATGGTCATGAAGCGTTACATTTGCCGCATCAAGGAGTTTGGCTAAAACCCTCGGCTCCAATAAATATCTCCTTTTCGAAACTTCTATATTTTTATCGATATAAGCAATCCCGGAAAGAGAGGCTGCTACAAATATCTCACGTGGAACCGTCTCCATGGCTCTCAATACATTTTCTTGTTTTACATTATTTGGCCTAATTTGGCTTTCAATCATGTGACGACGAGCAACAGCATAATCAGGGGCAATGCTCTTTTCAGCAAGACTCATCATTAACCTCATGTGGGAATTACACTCGTACATATAGCTTTTTGCCGAGAGGGGCTCAAGTAGATATTAAAAATAAGCAAAGTTAGCCTATTTTTATCCACAACTGTGTAACATGAGGATCAATTCTAAATATATATACATTGTGCTTAGGATTGCGCTAAAAGAAATTTATGGCTGAACTTGTTACTACATTTCCGGGCATTCGGGCCCTCACCGTCAACGACCCCGCCGTGTCGGAGCGTATCGCTCCACATAATCTCGAGGCAGAACAAGCATTGCTTGGATCAATCCTTGTCAACAACATAGCCCATGAGAAGGTAAGTGAAATCTTAAGTCCTGAGGATTTTTATGATCCCGTACATGGACGCATCTATGAAGCAATTGATACCCTTATCAGTCGCGGTCAAATTGCAGACCCGAAAACATTGCGCGGGTTATTTGACAGCGACCCAGCTTTAGCTTCGCTTGGGGGAGCTCAGTATTTAGCGGACCTCGCAGCAAGCGTTATTAGTATAATTAACGTTGAAGACTATGGTCGTCTAATACATGATCACTATTTACGTCGCCAAATGATTAATTTAGGTCAAGATGTTGTCAATGATGCCTATAAACATGATTTAGACAATCCAGCCATTCATCAAATTGAAGTCGCGGAAGCACGTCTTTTTGATCTCGCCCAGACAGGCACTTTAGATCGCGGATTTATTAAACTTGAGAAAGCTCTTGTCACATCTCTGCGTATGGCCGAAGAAGCCCATAAGCGCGATAGTCACATTACGGGTGTTACAACGGGACTTCGAGACCTCGATCGCAAAATGGGAGGTCTCCAAAGATCGGACCTGATCATTCTTGCAGGTCGTCCCTCAATGGGCAAAACAGCTTTAGCTACGAATATTGCATTTAATGCGGCTCATGCCTGGTATCGATCAGATGGCAAAGAAGGCTCAGGCGTTGCCTTCTTTTCGCTAGAAATGTCCAGTGAGCAATTAGCAACGCGTCTTTTGGGCGAACATTCACGTGTACCTTCTGACAAGATACGTCGCGGTGAAATCAAAGCTGACGACTTTACCAAGTTTATGGAAGCATCAAAAACGCTTTCTCGCGTGCCCCTTTACATCGATGATACCCCCGCACTTTCCGTGGCAGCTCTACGCACTAGAGCACGACGACTAAAACGTATGACCCCACATTTAGGCGCAATCGTTATCGACTATCTACAACTTCTCCATGGCACAGCACGCAACAGCGATAATCGTGTCCAAGAAGTGTCCGAAATTACTCGTAATCTTAAGGCATTAGCTAAAGAATTAAACATACCCGTCATTGCGCTATCCCAGCTTTCTCGAGCTGTTGAAATGCGCGAGGATAAGCGCCCTCAACTCGCGGATTTACGTGAATCTGGTTCCATTGAGCAAGATGCCGACGTTGTCATGTTCGTTTATCGAGAAGAATATTATCATGCTCGCAGCGAACCCTCGCGTCGCCAAGATGAAGACGACGGAAAATTTAATACCCGACATCAACGATGGATGGAACGCGGTGAAGAAATACGCAATGTTGGTGAAGTCATCATCGCCAAACAACGACACGGTCCAATTGGTACCGTTGAACTTCATTTTGATGGTCAATTTACTCGCTTCTCCGATCTGGAAAAACGTTTTAACGAAGACAATTCTCATTAGAAACTCATGTTTAATCGGTTTTATCGAAACCACATCAAGTCTTCGGTGGCTTGGATTTCCGCGGTTTCTTTTCGACTAATTTTTGGAGATTCTGTGTCACGAGATCGATGACGTGTGACCAATCTCCCTGCTCTCTTTGCTGAAATAAACGCATGCTAGGATACCAAGGATTGTCTTTACGATCAACAAACCATCTCCAATCCGCCGTAAAAGGAAGCATAACCCATACAGGCATCCCTAAAGCTCCTGCAAGATGAGCAATAGCCGTATCAACACAAATAAGAAGATCGAGTTGTTTTAATATAGCTGCGCTATCAGCAAAATCTTTGATGTCTGTACCCAAGTGATAGAGCGGTTGCTCCTTTGGCAAAATAGGCAGGTCGTCTTCATTTTTTTCTTTTTGT
>Ga0302277_1003325_pt1 | contig 11062 bp, 10 predicted proteins | sample III_Bog_N3_1_FD_198759 | JGI IMG/M metagenome (GOLD analysis project Ga0302277, IMG submission 198759) | Peat permafrost microbial communities from Stordalen Mire near Abisko, Sweden - III_Bog_N3_1 | ecosystem: Environmental > Terrestrial > Soil > Wetlands > Peat | place: Sweden: Abisko... | reverse complement strand
TTGGTCACGCCCTCGTGCAGGCAGAGCATGGGTAGCAGGGCGTTGGGCACCGGCAAAAGGCGGTTATGTATGGAAACGCGGCCATTGGCATTAAAAACTACCGCACTAAATATTAATTATTATCAGTAAAAATTTAAAGTATGAAAAAATTAAAGATCATTGTTTTCAGTACAGCGTTGGTTTTAGGCATTGGTTTATGCTCTCAAAGCAATGCGCAAGTAATTACTGTAAGGCCTGAAATACAAGTAGGAGTTGCTCCCGGCCCACCACCTTATGCAGGTGCGGTTTGGGTAGCAGGCGAATACCGTTGGGATAGAGCAGCCGGCCGGTATGTTGTTGTTGACGGCCAATGGGTAAGGCCCCGCCGTGTGGGTGCTGCTTGGGTACCTGGGCATTGGCGTCCTGTAAGAGGAGGCTATATATGGGTGGGTGGCCATTGGAGATAATTTAATAGCGATATAGCTGTATTATTTTATTTTTGCATCAAATAAAAGTATGCAGCTTATACCTGTTAATGATACCAATACTACTAAGGAGTTCTTAAAAGTTCCTATTCTTATTAATAGGGGTAACCCCAATTGGGTGCGCCCTATTGATGATGATATAAATAAAATATTCGACCCAAAGCGCAATAAATTGTTCCGTCATGGCGAGGCTGCCCGATGGATATTGAAAAATGATTCGGGTAATTTAATTGGCCGCGTAGCTGCATTTCTTGATAAGAAAAAAGCATTTGGTGAAGATCAACCCACAGGTGGCATGGGTTTTTTTGATTGTATAAATGACCAAACAGCAGCCAATACTCTTTTTGACGTTTGTAAAAACTGGCTCGCTGAACGCCAAATGGAGGCTATGGATGGCCCAATAAATTTTGGCGAGCGAAATGAATGGTGGGGTTTATTAGTAGAGGGCTTTAACATGCCTACTTACAACATGAATTACAATCCAAAATATTATGAGCAACTTTTTGAGAACTACGGCTTCCAATTATACTTTAATCAGTATGTATATAACTACCATGTAAGCGACCCCATACCTGAAAAGTATAGAGACAGGGCTGAACGTATTGCACGTAATCCTCAATACACTTTTGAGCACTTGAACAAAAAGTACATTGATAAATACACCGAAGATTTTAGAAATATCTATAACGAAGCATGGTCGAAATTTTATAACGTGCCTCCCATGGAAGTACATCAGTCAAAAGCTTTGATGAAGGTTATTAAACCAATCTTAGAGGAAGAACTGATGTGGTTTGGATACTATGATAAAAAGCCTGTGGCATTTTTTTTAATGCTACCCGATATTAACCCAATTATAAATCATCTTAATGGCAAGCTCGATCTTATAGGCAAATTAAAATTTGTTTATTATCGCTGGAGTGGCAAAACACGGCGTATGATAGGTGTATTGTTTGGCGTGACACCCGATCACCAGGCAAAAGGTGTTGAGGGTGCCATTGTAATGGCATCGGCCAAAGTTATTCAGCCCATGAAAAAATATGATGAGTTAGAAATGAACTGGATAGGCGATTTTAATCCTAAAATGATACACTTGGTAGATACCGTTGGCGGTAAATTAGTACGCCGCTACATTACTTACAGAAAATTATTTGACGCCTCAAAACCATTTAACAGGCACCCTATAATGAATAAGTAGTTATAAGTATTACTTTGCATAATATACAACGCGCTGTTATTGATATAACCTGATGAATATTCTATTCTTAACATTTTGGTACCCCAGCACCGCTGAACCTTACAAAGGTATATTTGTAAAAGAACATGCCAAGGCCATTAAATTTGCCGGAGCCAATATTACCGTTGTAGCTTTAAATCTTAAACATGGCAGTGGCTTATTAAAAAAACAATATGAAGAATTTATTGATGAGAATGGTATTCCCACTCATCTGATTACAATAGAATCAGCCATTCATAAAAAACTTTATGCGTTTCCTCCCCTATTATATTCTATAGTTAATAGTTATATCAAAAAGAAAAGATTAATTATAGAAACGGCAAATATTATTCATGCTAACATTATTGCACCATGTGGTATCGTAGGTTATTGGCTTAGTAAAAAATATAACGTTCCTTTGATTATAACAGAACATTGGTCAAAAATAGACCGGTTCATGAAATTGAATATTTTTTCAGGCACGGCCAAACAAGCTTATGCCTCTGCAAAAGGTATAAGTGTTGTTTCAGGCTTTCTTGAAAAAAAGGTGCGTCAATATGTACCAGCTGATAGAAAAATTGTCATCATACCCAATGTAGTCAACACGGCTACTTTTTACTTTCAACCAAAAACAAAAACTGACAGAGTACATTTTACAGCAGTGGCCACATGGGAACTACCTAAACTCCCTTTTCTTTTTGTAGAGGCGTTGAATGAGGTAAGCTTAAAAACCAATCAGCAATTTGAATTGAATTTAGTGGGCGAAGGCTCGCAAGCTGAAGAAATAAAACGAAGGGTTCTAAATTTAAATTTTAAGATCAATTTCTTGGGCCGGTTAACTAAAGAACAAATTGCTTTAAAGTTATTTAACACCGATTATTTTTTACATGCCTCACAAATAGAAACATTTTCTGTTGTGGTAGCAGAAGCTTTATGCACAGGTACTCCTGTAATAGCCTCAAATGTGGGGGCATTACCTGAATTGATACAACAGCCCACTAACGGTATATTATGTATCAACACCCCCCAGGATTGGGTAAATGGAATATCTGCTGCATTATCCGTTAAATTTGATAATAAAAGTATTGCTGATAATTTTTCAGGCAAGGTTTCTGAACAACAAATTGGCTCTCAATTTCTATCTATTTATAAAGATTAACCTATTGGCTTATCAATTAGCTTATCAAGTTCTTCAGCCAATTTTCTGGTGAGGTTTTTTCGGGAATATTGTTCAATGCCTACAGGATTTACCTTTAATGTACCCGTTTTGTATTGATTGTAAAATGCAAGTATTTTTTTCTTCAATCCATCCACATCGGTAAAATTGTTCACAACACCTGTTTTAGTGGTATTAATAACTTTTGCGGCATCGCCATCTTCGGGGCCTATTAATAATATGGGGCGTTTGGCAGTAAGGTATTCAAAGAGTTTTCCGGTTATAATGCCTTTTGCAACACCGGAGTCATAAACCTTCATAAGCAGTACTTGTGCCTGTTGTTGCAATTTACTTACCTGTTCGTGAGGTACATAATCCATTAAGGTAAGGTAATTATTCAGATTACTGTCTTCAATATCCTTTACGACATAAGCATCAATTTTGCCAATAAGCTTAATTTCAAGATCGTTGGCAAATTGCTTATCCTCTTTGACCAAATCCGACAGAGCCTGCCATAAAATAAAGGGTTTGGGGTCTCTTATAAGTGTTCCAATATATACGATTGAGAATTTTTTATCGAGCTCAATATTTTTGGTTGAATGAAAATCATCCTCGTCATACCCGTTGGTTATAACCACAATATCTCTTTTTACAATATCCTCAAATTCCTGTTTCATAGTGTTACCAATAGTTACCACTGAACTGGCTGTGGTCAATACTTTTTTCTCCAGACGATGATGTTTAGCATCGGCCCAGGGGGTAAGCATTAAATCAGGGTAGAAATATATTTTCGTCCAGGGGTCTCTAAAGTCGGCTACCCATGGTAAATTAAATTTTTCGTGTAGTTGCAGAGCAATAAGGTGAACTGAATGCGGCGGCCCTGTTGAAACAATGGCATCAACTTTATTTTCAGATAAATATTTTGATAAATATTTTACAGATGGTTTTATCCAGAATTTTCGTGCATCTGGTATAAATAAATTACCGCGTATCCAAAGTGCTATTTTTTGAGATAAAACCAACTTGTTTTTCTCGGCAATAAAAACCGGTTTTATTTTGTTATCCTTTTTTTGGCCGGTAAAAAATTTATAAAACGAATAAGGCTCAATAATAGGTTGTTTTAATATGGTAATATTTGGTGGAATATCTTTCTCAAACGACTTATCAATAGCAGGAAATTCGGCATTTTCTGGGGTGTAGATGATTGGCTCCCATCCATAATTTCTTAAGTACTTGGCAAATTTTAATGCCCGCTGCACTCCTGGCCCACCGCTGGGAGGCCAATAATAAGTAATAATTAAAACTTTATTCAATATAATGGGCTTATATAAGAACTGCAAATAAAAGCAAAAAATGCAATTAAAAACTTTAACACATTAATATTTATCTTTGCTAATACCGAAAATTATTTTTTTTATGGGTTTTGTTCGAAGCGCTTATTTAAGTGCACTACCGTTTCTTGTTAATAAATTGCATTTAAATGTAAACTATTATAAGAATAACTCCTTAATAGCTGATTCAGTTTTGGTTAATACGGTTTTAAAAGTTAAAAATGACAGCTTTGTTAAACAAACTTTAGAAGAGCTACTTAACGTATATTTATTAGCCCAGCAAACCAATAAACTACAAGGCGACATTGCCGAAGTGGGTGTTTACCGCGGAGGGTCGGCTAAATTGATTGCCATGAATAAAGGCAAGCGGTCCTTACACCTTTTCGATAGTTTTGAAGGGATGAAAGAAGTGAGCAAAAACGATTTGCACAAGGTGGCTGATTTTGCCGATACCAGCCTTGAAACGGTACAGAAATACTTATCGGAGTTTAATGATGTTTATTTTTATAAAGGCTGGTTTCCACAAACTGCCGGCCCTATAAAAGACAAACAATTTTCATTAGTTCATGTTGACGCTGACCTTTATCAAAGCACCCTCGATTCGCTGATATTCTTTTACCCGCGCATGGTAAAAGGGGCAGTATTTATTTCCCATGATTACAACTCTATCTCATGCCCGGGTGTAATAAAAGCATTTACCGAATTCTTTACTGACAAACCTGAACTGGTAATACAGATAGCGGGTACTTCACAGGGCTTATTTGTGAAGCTATAAATTATACTGATTATTTTTTTCAGTTAACAGCTGCTATTCAAATCATAGCAGCTGTAATTTAAGATGAAATTGTTTGCCGATAATTATTCCTTCTTAGCCGGCCTCAATGATGTTGCAATAGAACCTAAGCCAATTATAATAAGCAAAAATGAACTTATATACGCAACAGTTTCACCTGTGTAATAATCCTTCGGCTCAAACTTAAATTCCACTTTGTGGTCGCCGGCGGGTATTACCATACCACGCAATACATAGTTGCAGCGGAAATAAGGAGTTTCTTTTCCATCCACATAAGCGTTCCAGCCTTTATCATAATAAATTTCAGAGAACACAGCTATTCCTTCGTTCTTGTTGGAGGTTTGATAAACCAGGTCATTAGGCTTATACGTTTGCAATTTAATGCTGCCGGAAGAATCTGATTGTGTAATTCCTTTTAACTGATCGGCGTAACGAGTATCAACAAAGCAGGTTTGCTTAGGATCAAAATTACCTATGGCATCAATTTCAGCATCAGCACCAGGTACTATTTTATATGAACTTACAAACCATGCATTGCCGGATGCCATTGTATTTACCAATGGAGCACCATTAGGATTAATAATGACATACTTATCATTGAGCATATTTAACACCGGTGTATGTGTTAATGCCGCATTTATTGAATCCATTTTTTGTGAGCGTAACGCTGTAATAAGTGTATTAATTTCCGGTTGGATCTGGTGGTCAATTAATTCCTGGTAGCGGCGCAATTTGGCTGCACTATATCCTCCCATGGATTTATGGAAGTAAGATGTTGTGCCATCTTGAAACGGAGATACCAATAAATTAAGCACACGATAATCCAGCGACTGATCGCGCTGTATCATTTGATCTGCTTGTGATGGCTGAAAACTTTGTGTGTATTGAGTATCATCTACAAAAACTCTTGAGTCATCACTATTTAAATATCGTTTGCCCACAAAAAACAAATCGGCAATTACTAATACTATTAGTGCCCCGCTAAATATGTTTTTCCTGATCTTGCCTTTGTTGTAATAAAACAACAAGCCAAAAGTCAATCCAATAAATATCAGCGACCTGAAGGCATCGCTTCTCATAATAGATGCACGGTCACTTAACAAAGCATTGTATAAGCTGTTCACCGCATCTTGATTACCTTGTAGTTGGTGCAATAACTGACTCTTGGTTTCATCGTCCCCCTGCGCTTTAAAGTTAGCAAATGACGGGCCGGCTACTAACGTAATCAATGCCAACCCTCCTACTATGTAAAGCGTAATTTTTAAAAATTTCAAAAACTCTGCTTTTTCTATTTCGCCATTAAGTATTTGTTTCAACACCAAAATACCCATTAACGGAAAGGTAACCTGTGGTATAACCAATGCCATAGTTACTGTTCTAAACTTATTTAATCCGGGGAAAAATTTGAACATAATATCATTGAACACTAAAAAATTATGTCCCCATGATAATAGTATGGCTAATACACTTGCCCCCAACAGCCACCATTTAATTGGCCCTTTAACCAAAAAACAGCCTAACACAAACAGAAAACAAAATATAGCCCCTAAATACACCGGGCCGGATGTAAAAGGCTGCTCGCCCCAATAAGTAGGTTCATCCTGCACAACACGCGATATCTGCTCATCAGGTACATTTAATTTTCTAAGTGCATCTGCTGTATTTGAACTAGTGCTTAATTCGGTATTTGATGAGCCACCAAATACATTAGGAATAAGCAACGTCATGGTTTCCATTTTTCCATAGCTCCATCCAAAAGCATAATCTTCATCTAAGCCACCATTTGATTTTTTATTGGAGGTTAGTTCTGATTTTCCGCGTATAGTTTCATTGCCGTATTCATATGTGGTCCATAACAGGGAAAGATTGGTTAGTATGGCAAATACTGCTGCCACACCAAGTATTGAAGAGGCAGTAATAAAATGTTTGTATGATTTATCACGTACAGAAAATATCAATTCAATAACAATAAACACCAGCGTTAACAGGAAAAAGTAATACGCAATTTGTAAGTGATTTGCCATGATAAGTAATGACAAGCCAATGGCGCTTAACACACCACCCATCAAATATTTTTTTCTGAATACCATCAAAATGCCCGCAAGGCAAATGGGTATATAAGACAAAGCATGTATCTCTGAATTATGCCCCGCAGATAACAGTATAAAATTGAATGATGAGAATCCGAAGCCAATTGCCCCTGCAATACTTAACCACACATCAGCATCCAATGAAATAAGCAGAATATAAAACCCTAACAGCAACATGAACATGAGCTCTGACGGGTGCGGAAAACCTAACGTTAATATGTCATCTACATAACGCAGCAAGTTGCCTTTAAATAAAGTAGATATCTGGTACGCCGGCATACCGCCGAACATAGAGTTGGTCCACAGTGGCTCCTGCCCTGTTTGAGCGCGGTAATCCGTTATTTCTTTGGCAACACCTTTAAATTGAACAATATCACTTTGGTACAACACCTTATTATCCTGAAATACAGGAAAAAAACTAACTACGGTAAGTAATGCAAAAAGGGCTACTGCAATAATATGCGGGAAAAGGCGTGTTAACCAATTTTTTTGTTTCATTTAGCTGAGAATTTGAACAAAAGTAATAATTCATAACTATTTAACCCTTTAAGATGTTTTAATTGCGGTAATTGGACTTTAAAAGGCATTTTATTTTTACTTTTGGCGAAATTTTTTAGCGAATGAAGGATGAAACAATACTTGTAATTGGAGCTTGCGGACAGATAGGCAGCGAACTAACCCTATCATTAAGAAAGTTATATAAAAACGTAATTGCCTCTGACCTTAAAGAACCCGGCAAAGAAGTATTAGAAAGCGGCGAATTTGTACACCTTGATGTTTTGAATCGTAATAGTTTGACCGAACTGGTACAAACCAAGAAAATATCGCAGATATACCATTTGGCAGCCATACTATCAGCCACAGGAGAAAAAAATCCGGAGCTGGCCTGGCGCGTTAACATGAAAGGCTTGCGCAATGTGTTGGAGGTATGCACTGAGAATAACGTAAAAAAATTGTTCTGGCCCAGTACCATTGCTGTATTTGGCCCAACTACACCAAGAATAGATACACCCCAATATACTGTAATGGAACCTAACACCATTTACGGCATAAGTAAACAAGCCGGTGAACGCTGGTGCGATTATTATTTTCAGAAAAGAAATTTAGATGTGCGTAGCGTACGTTACCCCGGTTTAATCAGCTACAAAACACCGGGTGGCGGTGGCACTACCGATTATGCCATTGATATTTATTTTGAAGCTAAAAAAACAACACACTATACTTGCTTTTTAGCTGAGAACACCCGCTTGCCTATGATGTATATGCCCGATGCCATACGCGCCACCATTGAACTGATGGAAGCGCCGGCTGAACAAATAAAAGTGCGTTCCTCTTACAATATCGCAGGTATGAGCTTCGCCCCAAAAGATGTGGCTGAATCCATAAAAAAAATAATACCCGGTTTTAAAATTGATTACGCTCCCGATTTCAGGCAAAAGATTGCCGAAAGCTGGCCTGAAAGTATTGATGATGCCTATGCGCGTAAAGACTGGAGTTGGAAAAACCAGTTTGATTTAGACGCCATGACAGCTGATATGCTGCAGCACGTATAAGTTTTTTGTGCTGACAACAACTTTTAACAACTTGTCTTTTTATTTTTAATTGGCTGTTTTTCAATGTACTCTGTAACATCGTCAAGTTTGGTTATTGTCGGGTTATTGTCAAACTAAACCGAAAGTAAGCAGTAAATCAGGTTATTATTAAAAGATTTCAAAGAACGCGTTGTGGCTCCTATTGCATCGGAGTCTTTTTTAAGGGTGAACAATTTAAGTTTCACCAAAACAAAATTAGCTGCTGCGGGAATGAGGATGGACGAGTTGGGACAGGAAGTTTTGGCAATAGGGTAAAAGTAGTAGAATCGCGGAGCGAGGACGCTCCGCACAGCGGAGAAAGAGAGTACAGTGAGGGATTGTGCTTAACTACCTCCTGTTGATTTTGATACACACTATTACTTCTTTTTCAACTCAAATTATTATGTTTTATGGTGTGCTTAACTTCTTCTGTCTTCTTTCTTCCTTTTTCCGCTAATTCAGAACCATCACTTTTTAACAGGTCTAATTTTGCATTAAAGCCTTCAATAAATTCATCAAATTCTTCCCTCAATGAATCGGTATAATCTTGTTTCGCTCTGAATATTTTTTTGCGGGTAACCGACCCCTTTGCCGGAGCAAATAATACGCCTAATAACGCACCAATGGCTGCACCTGCCAATACCCCTGTTACCACTTTTGAGACACTCATGATTTTATAATTTTAAGTTTAAGAATTTTTAACATTTATCTCTTCAAAAAAATTAAATGCGGGGTATTAATTTACTTAAACCAATACCCTGCATTAACTTTTAAACTGTTGAAGAATCATATTCATTTTTCCACAATCTAATTAACAGATTATTTTCTGCTACCTGATTTAGAGCTACTCGTAGCTGTTTGGCCTGAATTTTTACCGGAACTTTGTGAGCTCATAGGTTTTTTGCTTTCATGCTTATGCTCTTCTTCCCCTTCGTCTTCACCCTCCTTGGATGATGAACTATCGGAGTTTTCGCCGTCATCTTCTCCACTTTGTTCTTTACCACCCTTGGATGATGAACTGCCGGAGTTAGATGACTTGTCTTGACTTTGCTTGCCGTCCTGGTTACTTTGAACCGACGGGCTTGTTTGTTTTTCTACCATAACATACAAATTTTAAATTATGAAAAAATTATTGTAGGTCAAAGGTCAATACATTTAACGCGATAAGCGTTACACAATTCGTGAAAAGGATTACATCATTCACACGTTCTCAATTGGCAGGAGTGCTTTACACTTTACCTACTAAGAATACCCAACACTGCGGGAGCCTCTCAAATAATATTTGGCACAATGTATGGTTCCTATTGTTAGTGGTTTCTTTCAAAACATTTTTACTGCTATTTATTTTAAATAGTATTTGGGGCTGTAAGCACATTGATACCGGCTTTGCGGGCAATTGCGAGCAGTGTAATTTTGTGGGAGCCACCTATGCCGTTTTTAACGCCAACAAAATTTTAGAAAAAGGCAGTTATGGCCTGCGCTGCATTAACTGCGATACAGCACAAATACAACTCACCGACCGTTTTCATATTGCCTCTAACACAAAAGCTGTTACGGCTTTGTTGGCTGCAAAATTAGTTGAGGAGAAAAAAATTAACTGGAACACAAAATTTTTTGATGTACTACCCGATTTAAAATCGCAATGCCTGCCTAATTATTGGAACATAACGTTGCAGGATTTGCTTTGCCACCGGGCGCATATACAACCCTATTTAATTTTAGACAGCGCTAATGCCATTTACAATTTAACAGGCGATAATATTACAGCACAGAGAAAAGAATTTTGTGTGCAGGTGCTTAACCAACCACCCGCCTATTCCGATACATCAGTGTATGTATACTCAAATGCCGGGGTGGTATTGGCGGCTGCTATGCTCGAAAAGGTATCGGGAAAAACCTGGGAGCAAATGGTAAAAGACTATCTTAATACCGGCCTTGCTATTCCTTTTCAAATGGGTTTTCCAAACGAACATAACCTGCACCAGCCATATGGACACTCGCTACGAAACGGAACTATTATTGCTTTTAACCCGGGCAGTTTTAAAATAGCTCCTGTTATACGCCCTGCAGGCGGCCTTAATATTGACCTGCCCGATTATGTACATTTTATACAGTTATTTATGAAAGGGTATAATGGAAAAAATAACTTTATCACCTCAGCAAATTATAAATATATGCTTACCGCAATGCCGGCCTACTCATTCGGGTGGATGCGTAAAACCATTGACGGAAAAGACATCTGCTACCATTATGGCAACTCGGGTATATTTTGCTCTTGTGTTGAGTATGATTTAAAAGATAACCTTGCGGCAATTGTACTGGTAAATTATTCTGATGAGAATGCCGTAAACGAAATTGAATCCATTACCCACAAACTTATTATGCAACAGTTGCAAAAGCGGGTGTTGTAACTGTCTTGTTAAGAACGGAAAAGAAAACGAAAG
>Ga0302277_1003323_pt1 | contig 11067 bp, 11 predicted proteins | sample III_Bog_N3_1_FD_198759 | JGI IMG/M metagenome (GOLD analysis project Ga0302277, IMG submission 198759) | Peat permafrost microbial communities from Stordalen Mire near Abisko, Sweden - III_Bog_N3_1 | ecosystem: Environmental > Terrestrial > Soil > Wetlands > Peat | place: Sweden: Abisko... | reverse complement strand
CGTCGGTGTGGGACCAAGATCATCCAATACCATTGCCCCCACTTCACAAGGCATTGATGCCCGTGACTATGCTGATAAGCTTGGAATGGCTTATGATTCACTTCCTAATAGTCCTGTGCGAAAAGTTATTGCACGCCGTCTTACGGAATCAAAGCAACTGGTTCCCCATTTTTATCTCTCAATCGATTGTGAACTCGATGCTCTTCTGTCATTACGTAAAAGTATAAATGAGGTGGCAGGCAGTAAAGTTTCTGTGAATGACTGTGTTATTCGAGCGGTAGCTTTGGCCTTAAAGAAAGTGCCAGCCGCGAATGCTTCCTGGAGCGATGACGCTATCTTGCAGTATAAAAACATAGATGTATCAGTAGCCGTAGCATCACCTAATGGGCTTATTACGCCTATCATTAAACAAGCGGATACTAAGAGCATGGTGAAGATATCTTCGGAAATGAAAGATCTTGTCGCTCGCGCACGCGAAGGAAAACTGCGACCTGAAGAGTTTCAGGGAGGTGGGTTTTCTGTGTCAAATCTTGGTATGTTTGGGATCAAGGAGTTTTCAGCGATTATTAATCCTCCTCAGTCTTGTATTTTAGCGGTCGGAGCTGGTGAGCAACGCCCTGTTGTAAAAAATGGACAGCTCGCTATAGCGACAGTCATGACATGTACGCTTTCTGTCGATCACAGAGCGGTAGACGGGGCGGTCGGTGCTGAATTTCTAGCGGCATTTAAACCACTGATCGAAAACCCTTACAGTTTAGTGATTTAAGATTAGTGTGTGTCCTTTTGCTTAGCCTGCAATAGATTGTTCTAACAAACGATTTTGCCAATATAGAGATGGGAAAACAATAATGTCTCAATCAACAGATCTTGTTATCATCGGCGGTGGTCCAGGGGGATATGTTGCGGCTATACGAGCCGCACAGTTGGGACTGAAAGTAACCGTCATTGAGCGAGAACATCTTGGAGGTATATGTCTGAACTGGGGGTGCATTCCAACCAAGGCATTGTTACGTTCATCTGAAATTGTAAATCTAATTAAGCATGCCAACGATTTTGGAATAACAGTTAAAGACTTTTCTTTTGATATAACAAAAATTGTTGATCGCTCACGAAAAGTAGCTGCACAGTTATCAGCCGGTGTAAAATATCTTATGAAGAAAAATAAGATTGACGTTATTGAGGGACAGGCAAGTCTTTTAGGAAAAGGAAAAGTTCAAATCAGCAAAGATGGCAAAAAAATAAACGAAATTACAGCTAAAAATATTTTGCTAGCAACAGGAGCGAGGGCACGTTCGTTACCCGGATTTGAACCAGATGGTAAATTAATATGGACTTACAAAGAGGCTATGGTTCCGGCGTCGCTGCCTAAAACTCTTCTTGTCATAGGTTCAGGTGCGATTGGTATAGAGTTCGCAAGCTTTTATCGGACTTTGGGTGTAGAGGTTACGGTTGTTGAAGTTATGGACCGTATTCTGCCAGTGGAAGATGAAGAAATTTCTGCTTTTGCGCGCAAGGCATTTGAAAAACAGGGTATGAAGATTATTACAGGGGCGAGCGTTAAAAAGCTTGATAAGAGTTCTCAAGATGTTACAGCGACGATTGAGCAGGGAGGGAAGGTCTCAACGTTAACAGTTGAACGTGTTATTATGGCTGTTGGTATAATAGGAAATACTGAAAACCTTGGTCTTGAGACCACAAAAGTTAAAGTTGAAAAAGGTCATATAAAGATCGACCAATGGGGAGCCACCGATGAACCTTGCGTCTATGCCATAGGCGATGTGGCAGGGCCCCCATGGCTTGCTCATAAGGCGAGCCATGAAGCGGTGATTTGTGTTGAACGTATAGCTGGCAAAAAGGATATTCATCCTCTTAATACGACCAATATACCTGGGTGCACATATTGTAGCCCTCAGATTGCAAGTGTTGGATTAACGGAAGCTAAAGCAAAAGCGGCCGGTCATACAGTAAAAGTGGGACGCTTCTCTTTTATTGGTAATGGTAAGGCCATTGCACTTGGAGAACCGGAAGGACTCATTAAAACGGTCTTTGATGCCAAGAATGGTGAGCTGCTCGGGGCGCACATGATTGGTGCCGAAGTCACGGAAATGATCCAAGGATATGTTGTCGGTAAGACACTTGAGACGACAGAACAAGAACTTATGCATACCATATTCCCTCACCCCACCCTTTCAGAAGCGATGCATGAGGCTGTCTTGGATGCCTATGGTCGAGCTATACACATTTAAGCTATAATGGCGGACATGGACGCAGACACACAAAAACCACGCCATCCCGAAAAGGTCCACAGACCTGACAATGTTTCGGTCCCTCGACCGGATTGGATTCGGGTCAAAGCTCCCGTGAGTGATGCTTATAATGAGACGCGTGTGCTTATGAGAGATTTAACTCTTAAGACAGTTTGCGAGGAAGCTGCTTGCCCAAACATAGGGGAATGTTGGAAAAAAAAGCACGCTACGTTCATGATATTAGGCTCTGTTTGCACTCGTGCCTGTGCCTTTTGTAATGTTGCAACGGGGCGACCTGATCAACTAGATCCCCATGAGCCCGATCGATTAGCGGAAGCGGTAAACAAACTTGGTTTAAGTCATGTCGTTGTGACATCCGTTGATCGTGATGATCTGGTGGACGGAGGGGCAGGACATTTTGCACGCGTTATTTTGCGTCTACGTGAGACTTCTCCGCAATGCACGATTGAAGTGTTGACTCCAGATTTTATGAAAAAAGAAGGGGCCCTAAGAACTGTTATTGACGCAGGGCCTGATGTGTTTAATCACAACCTAGAAACAGTTCCGCGTTTGTATCCATCCATTCGGCCTGGGGCGAGATATTTTACGTCTCTCCATTTACATAAGCAAGCCAAAGAAATTAATTCATCTCTTTTCACAAAATCAGGAATCATGGTGGGGTTGGGCGAAACACGAGAAGAGATAGGTCAGGTCATGGATGATCTTCGTGCTGCTGACGTTGATTTTCTTACAATAGGCCAATATTTACAGCCGACTCCAAAACATGCCGCTGTTGAGAGATATGTCACGCCTGATGAATTTGAAAGCTATGCGACTCTGGCGAGAGCTAAGGGGTTTTTGATGGTTTCAAGCTCTCCATTAACGCGCTCATCTTATCATGCCGATTCAGACTTCCTTAAACTGAAAGCAATGAGAAAATAACTATAGGATGAGTGATTTAGGAAGACTTATTTTTAAGAGGACATCATGTAAATAGTTCATGGCGTAGTTTTTTGTAAGATATTGTTGAGCAAACCTTTGAGAGTTTTGGCTTAAATATTCAGAAAATTGCGAATCCGATTTTACTTTTTTTACCTGTGAATCAAGATCTGATAAGTCAGCGCGGACGGGTATATAGGTCTCGTTAGGAGCCATTAAGTCAAAAAAGAATTCATGAAATTGTCGTTCAACCATAAAAACAGGACGGCGGGCATGAAGAAGAAGTTTAAGTCGTCCCGAGTAACTGGCCCCACGAATGTCGAGTAACATGCTGTAACGACAATGCTCTGGTAATGACACAAAATAATTGGCATCAAGGCGATGTAATGACGTGCCTTCGCTTTGTTGCCAAGTCATGGAGATAAACTCCATGTTATTTGAATGGCGGCGCCCTATTTCAAGAAGTCGATGACGCGTAGGATCTGTGTCGATGTTACCGATCCAAAAGACTTTGAAAATTGTTGCAGGGCTCTCTCCAGCTTGAATTATATTCTGAGTACAGGATTCGTATGACGTTATTCCTACTTCAGGCCAACTGTGAAACATAAAATCAGGAATGGGGATAATATTTGGTCTGCAATTATTTGTTTTTGAATAGGTTAGAACATAGGGCATTTTTTCCGCTAATACATTTGCGGATTCAGGGTTATCAACTGAACATATACAAAAATTATAATGAAGTCCTATAAAGGCCTGACTATTTCTCTGAAAAACCTCGCGCAACAATGCTAAGGTCGAAATATGGCGGCTTTGATAACCACCATGATCATGAACTTGTAAATCGGGATAGCAGCCACGTATGCGAATAACACCAGTCATAAAAAGAACGGATTACCAAGTTCTCAGAGGGCCTACATCTATATGAACAAATTGTGAATCAGGATAATAGCCTACACCACCGCGGTGCATATTAAGAGCTGTCTTATAAATGCGTGGTAGAGGGGTTCCTGACATCCTTAGATCAAGGGCCATACCTTTCATATGGTAACTATTCTTAGCTACGCCTGTTGTTTCGCTCGCTAATCTTCCGTTTGTCGTAGGAGAACGATACCCCGATATAATTTCAATGGGGCGATCATTTTGAACACGATTTTGTAAATCAAAGACTGTATCAATAAGTCTCATATCAATTGGGAAAACATCACCAGAATAATGGTCACGCAGAAGATGACTAATTTTATTATGGGCGTCTTGGCTATACTTACCGTTTTGCCAATAAGTGATATGAAGCCTTTCGTCCGTGTGAAGATTGTGAAAAGCTAAATTGCGTACACTCTTAAAATGCGGAAGGGCTGCCAAGGCAGGACCCGCGACTGTACATGCTATTGTCGTTAGACTAAGCTGCAAGAAACCGCGTCGTGACCCGTCAAATTTTTTTATCATAAAGGGCGCCATCTGAACTTCAGGAACTAAGACTCATAATTGCTTTCTTGATTCAGGACAAGGATTTAATCAGTTCCATAACTGTCGTTGGGATCTATATTAACGAAGTTAGAGATGGTTTGTTTGTGGTACATCTTGGGGTTTAGCCGTCATGTTTTCGATTAAAAACCGGTCATAATCATAGATATCCCGACGAAAATTAATTTCGTTATTTTCATCAATAAAAACAGTCCAGTAGACGAAATATACGGGGATGGGTTTGCTGAAACCTATCCATCTCGTCTTGTTTGAGGCAATAGCCTCGCTGATATGCTGGAGAGACCAATCGCTATTGTTGGGAGCTAACAGAATGACAGCTACCTGTTCTGGCTCTCGTAAACGCACACATCCTGAGCTTAAATTACGCTCGTATTTCTTGAAAAGTTCTTGATGAGGGGTGCCATGCATGTAGACGGCAAAATTATTATTAAAATCAAATTTTAACCGACCAAGGCTATTGAGACTTCCGGGCGATTGCCGTAGATGAAAATCAAATTCATTTTCTTGAATTGACTTCCAATCAACGGTTGAATCAGATGTGTTATCTCCATCATTGCTGACAACAAATCCCATTTTTTCTAAGTAATGAGGGTCTTGGCGAAGTTTTGGAAGAATATCTTCGCGAATAATTTTCGTGGGCACATGCCAAAATGGATTTATTATCATGCTCTTGATTGAGCTTTGTATAAAGGGTGTTTTTCTATCGACACGCCCTACAATGACCGGTCCGTTATAAACGGCTTTATTATCTATATAGATGTTAACGGTGGCACTTGCTATGTTGACGAGAACATAGCGATCAGAGGGCCAGTTCTCCGGCATGTGCCGCCATCTTTCCATATTTGCACGAATTTGATCGATGCGCGTTTCAACAGGAATATTAAGATCAATAAGTGTTTTTAGGCCAAGAGAACCATCTGGTTCTAGTCCATGACGCTGTTGGTAAAGGACTACTGCTTTTTTTAAATCCACGTTATATAGCGAGTCTTCCGATTGATTTGCCAGAGGTGCTAGATCAAAATGTTCGTCAAGAAGACGATGACGTAACTGTGTAACGCGCTTGTCATGATCATTGAGACGAAGTGTGGGGCCTGTATCAATTTTAGACCAGCCATTGTGAGAGGCTATGTCACGATAATCCTTCAATAAGATTGCTAATTGTCGATAGGATTGATTTTGGGGGGCTAATCCGTTGATAAAGTCTGTTGTGGTATTTGTATCGATGGCAGTGGCAAGAGCTTTAGGAAGATCTATGTCTCGACGATGAAAGTCCCACCCCGGATACAAATCGTCAAGATTGAGTGTGTCACCATGAAGATCGTGGGCGAGTTGGAGCAGGGTATCTGTCGTTAGAAGCTCAAGCTTTACTTGAGATGTGGGCTCCGGCGTGGCTATTAAAGTTCGCAACAGGGGTAGCGGGTAGTCATTAAGGTCGAGCCCATGGTAGATAATAAGCTGTTCCAGAGAGTTAATAAAATCAGTAAAGACGATTTTGTTATTGTCGCCTTCGAAGTTCCAGGCTGGTTTATATTCACGTATTTGATAAAAGATCGCGAGGTCGTCTTTACTGAGTTGATAGTTTTCGATTATTACTTGGGGAGAACTGAGTATTTGTTGAAGGTCTTTTTTCTCCGGATCGTCCATACGAATATCCGCAAAGACCGAAGTTGTTCCTATGACTAAAAATAACAAAATAAGACATAGTTTCAGCCACATGAAGAGGCCCTTCCTTAGAGTATACATTTTATTAGTCTTCGTAGTAAAAGATATGAATAACTATAAAACTTACATGATCCTATGCCCCATCATCAAGAACGTCGCTTTTTACCTTATACGCCCGAGCAATTATTTAATCTTGTCGCAGGCATTGAGTATTACCCCCAGTTTCTACCTTGGTGTAAAGCGGCTCGAGTTTTGGATAGAAGGGAAGATAGCGTAACAGCTGACCTCATTATCGGTTATAAAATGTTCCAAGAAACATTTCGGTCCGTGGTTTTGCTGGATCCGCCAAGCTCTATAACCGTTAAATACCATTCTGGACCTTTATCCCACTTATCAAATCAATGGTCCTTTGCGCGGGGAAGTAAAGGAGGGTGTGATTTGTCATTTGATGTGAATTTTGATTTTCGGTCACCCCTGTTAAAAACAATTATGGCTGGCTTTTTTGATAAGGCTCTTACAAAGATGGTTGCAGCATTTGAGGCTAGGGCTAAAGAACTTTATGGGAAAGCCTCTTAGGCTTGTCCCGCCACTTCAATCATGGCCGCTGTCATAGCTTCGGCTGCTTTTTTCCCTCCCCATATAACAAATTGAAAGGCCGGATAAAAACGCTCGCATTCCGTGAGTGCAATTTCGACTAAGTCCTCAAGGGCTTCCACCCCTGGCATCCGATCGCCGCGTGCCAAAATTGTATAACGAAAAAGGGGCGAATGTTGTTGAGGTTCTAAATCAAAATGACCAAGCCATAAACGATTGTTGAGCATGGCTAAGAGATCATTGACTTCACTGTTTTTATTTTCTGGTACCTTCATGTCGAATTGACATGAAAACTGAAGCGCTCCGATTTCGCGTTGCCAAACAAAAAACATACGATAATGACACCAGCGTCCAGCAAGCTCTACGATTAACTCATCGTCATTTGTTCGGTCAAAAAGCCATTCATTGGCGGCAACAATCTCCTCAAGGATATCGAGGGGATTTGAATGTAAGTCGTGTGTTGAATGAACCGACTGAAACGACATGTAAGAGCCTCCAAAAAGGTGATCTCACTGACGTATCAAACTTCATAACTACCCTGCAAGAGTCTGTGAATTCTTCGATTCAATTGGTTTTCTTTAGTGCTTTTTGAGTCACAGGGCACGGATACGTAATGACTCTTCGATTCAAGGTGCTAATGGATTCAAAAGACTCAGTTTTTGAGTCATTTCAAATGCTTGAATCAACTACCGCAGCTTTGATCTCTGTTTATCTTTTTTAACAGAAAGTAAACGGCGCTTTTTTGCTTTAAGGCCTGCCTTCGATAGAGAATCAGTTTTTGATAATTTTAGATGATCTTCAATCTTTTTTAACCGCTCTTGAAAATCGTCTTGCATGAGGCGTGCTTTTGACAGCATGGCAAAAGCCGCATCAAATTCTTCACGACTGACTAAATCGAGATGACGTAGAAGGCTCGTCGCACGCTGTTTAGCTTGTGCGCGCACTTCGTGGCGTGCTTCCAATAGATTACCTAATATGTTGCTGCCGAGAGTGAGAATATCTTCAATATGAGCCTTGTTTTTGGGCATTATCATCTCCTAGTTTTTAAATATTTTGATAGGCTATCGCCAAAACGCTGGGTGAGATATAACATAGCTTATTAAATTCTGCATCTACCGTAGGGGGGTGGGCTATGTTTTCATGGACGTACCCAAATATTGATCCAATAGCCGTAAGTCTAGGGCCTATCGTTATTCGATGGTATGCCCTCGCCTATCTCGCAGGGTTTCTTTTTGGATGGCGCTATTGCATGAAATTAGCGCTTCAAAGCCCTTCGCCGCTAACACCTAAACTCTATGACGATTTTCTTTTCTGGGCGGTTCTTGGGACAGTTCTTGGAGGACGACTTGGATATATACTTTTTTATCAATCCGATTATTACTTTAATAATCCTTTTGAAATGCTCAAAATATGGCACGGTGGTATGTCCTTCCACGGAGGTATGATGGGTGTGATCATTGCTGCCTGGATGTTTACACGCCATTATAAAGTTCCTTTTTTTGCGTTTACAGATTTGCTTGCATGTGTAGCTCCCCTTGGTCTTGGATTTGGCCGTTTGGCTAATTTTGTGAATGGGGAACTTTATGGTCGTATGACAACAATGCCATGGGGAATGGTTTTTCCACGTGGAGGCGATGTGTTGCGTCATCCAAGTCAACTTTACGAAGCCCTTATGGAGGGCGTTGTTTTATTTGTCATAATGTTTTTTCTCTCACGACGAGCTTCTTATAGGGGACGTGTAGGGCTTCTTTCCGGCACATTTTTATCGCTTTATGGACTATTTCGTTTTGCGATAGAATTTTTTCGTGAGCCCGATATCCAATTGGGATTTTTATATGGTGGAGCTACAATGGGACAACTTTTATGTCTGCCTATGATCCTCTTTGGCGTCTATGTTATTCTGTGGTCTGAGCGTCGTCTTAAGCGACGATCTGTTGTATGAGCCCACTTGAGCAGCATATTCGTAAACTTATTGTAAGGGATGGACCCCTTTCAGTTGCAGCTTATATGGATTTGGCTCTTCAGCACCCGGTGTATGGCTATTATCGTCAGCATGATCCTTTGGGGCGTGATGGAGATTTTATAACAGCACCGGAAATAAGCCAGATGTTTGGGGAGATGTTGGGGCTGTGGGCTGCGGATGTTTGGCGTCAATTGGGGCAACCTAGACATATCATTCTCTTAGAGTTGGGACCTGGTCGCGGCACTCTTATGACGGATATGTTACGTGCGACCGCTAAAATTGTTGATTTTCATAAATCGATTGATTTGTATTTCTTAGAAAGCAATCAAAGTTTACGGCATGTGCAACAAGAAAAGTTACATCCTTATAATCCGAGTTACGTGGATGACCTTGATCAGTTGCCTCTTGAGCCAACCTTGATTATTGCGAACGAGTTCTTCGATGCGCTTCCTATCCTTCAATTTGAAAAGACATTTCAGGGATGGCGTGAACGTAAAATCACTATCGTCAACAATGAACTAAATTTTGTTATGGCAGCCCCAGATCTTATGCCTTCTTTGACGCCGCATCGTTTGCAGGATGTTAAGCCAGGTTTTGTTTTTGAGTATTCGCCGGAAAGCTTAAGGGTTGCGCGGCAAATATCGCGTCATGTTCTCAAAAACAAAGGAGCCGCGCTTATTGTAGATTATGGTTTTCTTGAGCCGTCGGGACAATCAACATTTCAGGCCATTGCACATCATGCATACGCCAATGTTTTGCAAAATCCAGGTGAAATTGATTTAACAGCCCATGTGGATTTTCATGCCCTCAAAATGGTAGCGCAGGAAGAAGGGGGCTATGTCGGTGGGCCCCTTGGTCAAGGGGCGTTACTTAAAAATTTAGGTATAGAAATTCGGGCAGCGCAGTTAAAGTCAATTGCGAATGCGGCTCAGGGTGCGGACATCAATAATGCTTTGCTTCGACTAACCGACGATGCATATATGGGCGCTCTCTTTAAAGCATTAACTATAGCCTCTTCATCGATCGTTCCTCTTGGTGGGTTCTGATGTCTAAAATTATTCACTCACCTAATTTGCAAAGTATGTCAAATATTCGTCATGGCTTTTTTACAAGTCTTTGGGGTGATTGTGGTTTCTCTAAATCACCAGGCGATCTCGAAATTTCGAATCCGAATCGTCAGTCTATAGCTGCGCATTTTCAGTTGCCCTATAGCAATTTGTTAAGCTGCTATCAGACACATTCATCTGACGTTGTGGTTGTTGACAAAGCATGGTCAACTATCAATCGTCCAAAAGCGGATGCTATGGTCACAAACGTACAGGGCGTTGCCCTTGGTATTTTAACGGCTGATTGCGTTCCAGTGCTATTTGTTGATCGAGGTAAAGGCGTCATTGCGGCCTGTCATGCAGGCTGGCGCGGCGCCGTGGGTGGGGTTATAGAAAATACCATCCTTGCTATGGAAAAATTAGGGGCTAATCGTCGCTATATACATGCAGCTTTAGGCCCTTGTATTTGGCAAAATTCATATGAAGTTGGGCCTGAATTTGTGCAAACTTTTTTGCAGAAAAATACTGATAATAGTAAGTATTTTGTTCCATCATCGCGTTCTGAGCATTTTTTATTTGATTTGCCCGGTTATGTAGAGGCTAAGATGCGACATTTTGGCGTTGCATCTGTTGAGGCGTCACCGGGGGATACTGCGGCTGAACCAGACCGTTTTTTTAGTTACCGGCGTAGTTTTTTGCGTCAAGAACAAAGAGGTGGAAGCTTAATTTCCGTTATTGTACTTGCTGGTTAAAATGCGCTATTCCCTTAGCTATAAGGGGAATATGAAATATGCCAAAAACACTCTATGACAAAATATGGGAAAGCCATCTTGTTCATCGGCAGGACGATGGAACGTGCCTCATTTATATTGATCGCCATTTGGTTCATGAAGTAACCAGCCCTCAGGCATTTGAAGGGTTGCGTTCGGCCAATCGTAAAGTACGACGTCCAGATCTAACCTTGGCCGTTGCCGATCATAATGTACCAACGACGGTTGATCGACTTCAAGGAATTCGTGAAGAAGAGTCACGCCTTCAAGTTGATACGCTCGCAAACAATGTTCGAGAGTTTGGCATTGAGTATTTTAGTATGGATGATGTTCGTCAGGGAATTGTCCATATTATTGGACCTGAA
>Ga0302277_1003320_pt1 | contig 11070 bp, 16 predicted proteins | sample III_Bog_N3_1_FD_198759 | JGI IMG/M metagenome (GOLD analysis project Ga0302277, IMG submission 198759) | Peat permafrost microbial communities from Stordalen Mire near Abisko, Sweden - III_Bog_N3_1 | ecosystem: Environmental > Terrestrial > Soil > Wetlands > Peat | place: Sweden: Abisko... | reverse complement strand
AGGAACTTTTCAGGCAGACCGTCAATTTGTTCAACATTGAAAACACTGTAACCACGTAAGAACGGGATTTGTTTTTCAATATCGGCACCCGTTGTTGTATCCACTTCAACTTTGGTCACTTTGTTGGCATAGACGATCCATGACGCTCGTTCACCTTTACGAACACGGGCATCATACTCTTCCGCTTGTTTGAAGGTCATCCAGGTAGGGTTTTGATAGCCTTTATCGAGAGCCGCACTCCATAACAGGAGAACATTGACACCATTGTAGGGTTCACCGTTATGACGGCGAGGACGTATAATACGTGAAGCAGCATTATTGCCGCTCCATGGTTTCTGCCAAGGACGGACACCTTTCTCAAGATCGGCTATAATTTTCTGGGTTACACGGTCAAAGACGCTTAATTTGTTATCATCACTCATGAAATATCTCCATGAAAAAAGCCCCACAAGGCGTTGGCTTTGCAGGGCTAATTATTGTTTCAATCTTAATGTAACACTTTAAGGTGTTGAGCCTGGGCTCGGATAGCGGCGTTGCTGTTGTTGCCCTGCGACTGGGGTAGCCTGTGGGAGCGTGGCCTCTCTATTCCAAACAAGATTGAAGACCGTTTCCTTCTCATAGTCCTGAAACAAGGCTGCTTTGATAGGAGATGCTAAAAATGGTGAGTCGAGGGTGACGGAATAATAAAGTTTACCCTCCTTCTCTTTCGGAAATGCCGCCCCTATCTCGTAAGCAGCCCCTAATGGATCACCGATCAGTTTGAGGTATCTTTTACCTTCTCTGTCGTTTGTTTCTTGAGAGATAACAGGTGTGGTCAACATACCAAGTCCGCTGACAGTGCCGTGGAATATACCGTCTCCATCTGTAAAAAACTTTCCGAGTGTCATTTTCTGTGTAGCCATGCTTTTCTCCTTGTTGTGGTCATAAAAAAAGCCGTGCTCACGGGCATGAGCACGGCATTACGGTCTTCCGACCCGTAATTCCTTTGAGACTAACTTTTCATTACAAACGAGGGCCACTCATGGGGCTGAATCCAGGAGGTGCCAGTTCAGGCCATTTGGCAAAGAACCTGGCCGGTGCTTTATGGCCCCATGCTTTCCAATCAATCACGGCAGCTTCAGGCCAACCCTTGTTGGGTTGCACAGGAACCGGATTGCTTTCTGTTCGACCAGTTTCTTGGACAGTGTTTCTAAATTGGGACTTGAGCGGCAAAACAGGAAGTATTGGTATTATTGCTGAAGAAGATAAATATCGATGCCTTCTATAATTGGTTCGATTTCTTGATCGGGTAGCTTTTAAGCGTCGAAGTATCTCAGATATCGGACGCGGATGAATTGATTCAAGGTCTGAGAATTTCTTGCCAAGATTTTTGACGGTTTCCTTACCTAAAAGATCTCTCAAATCATGTCGGGTACCATTCTTATCAATAAAGACAAAACCCTTGAGACCGCGACCAATGGAATATTCTTTCCTATTAAGCTTGGCGAAGAACTCAACACCTGTTTTACTTGTACGATAGGCTTCTTGTATATCTTCGCGTACACGTGACGGGTCTATGGCTTCATAGACATTATCGACCTTTTCGGTTTTCTGAGGTTTTCTATTTTTAACGATATGGTCATGCGACGGTAATTGTGCTTTCCCAATTCCAGGGAACTTTTGTCGCAAATCAGCTAGTTTTTTGCCTTCAATACGCCTCATAAGGCCGTGGGTGTCTCCGAACTTATCAATCAGAACCAATTGATTGCGTTTCCCAAACGTGAGGGTATATCCAGCTTTTTCTAAGGCTGCGATAAACTCTTGGGTTGTCTTGCTGGCATGATAGATCGCCGTGACTTCTTTCCGCATCTTGCGGGGATCTATGCCGGTGCGCTTGCCACGTTGCATTTCCCAGGTACGGGCAGCCTTGCCTTTTATCTTGGGAGTGGATAGACCCAAGATTTCTTCAAGACCACGCGATATTTTCCATTCTTTTTGCTTAGTCCATTTAAGTTCATGGGTCTTGCCCGTGATGGGGTCAATAATGTTAAAAACAAGGTGAAAATGTTGTTTACCTTTCTTCCAGTGTTCCACCACCACATATTGGTGGCCTTTAAAGCCCATATGCTCGGCATAATAATTGACCATAAAATCCCGCTCGACAGCGGTGAGGCCCTCTCCGTAAGCTGGAGCAAATATAGCGTGGTAGAGATTGCGCTTATCACCTTTCCCATACCCCACAGCCTCCATCTGTTTGATGGCTTTCTGAAGATTGTCACCCGTCAACCCCGAAAAGGTAAAGCCTTCGATGTCACGAATGGCTACAAACTCATTTTCGTCGGTTTTCTTTAGATGGTTAGCCAGGTCCTTAGCACCGCCGCGCCGTCGTCCCTGAATCCACATTACGTACCACCTTTATCTTTGGCCTTTTTCATATTGGCTCGCATCTCTTCCATTGCTTTTTCCATGGGGTCTTGAGCGTTCGACAAAGCAATGGTGATGGTATCGGCGGCGTCACGAATAGCGATAAGGATTGTCTGAAGTCCAGCAAGGCTGGGTTTACCCATGTTCACGCTTCTGACGATCTGATTAAAAATATGGCCTACTTTGGTTATGTCACTCTGCAACCGATAGAGATTGACCTCCTCAGGGATGGCTCTTCCTTTCAGAGCATCCGTAATAGCGACGGCTGCCTCCATGATCGCGGCATGGGTCATGTCAAGACCGACAACATTCGGTAAAGCAGCGGCAAGCTGCTTGCAGTTACCGCCAATCTTATTGACCACACCCAACAGCCCATGCAGGGCATTGTAAAAAGGCACTGGGCGGCGTTTCATCTTCTGAAGGCTGGTATCTGGTAAGATGTGAAGCCGGACAAGCAGCATAATGATAAAACTCGATACCTGTAGTCCTTCGCGCTCAGCGGCTTGTTCCACCAACGCCTTTTGTTCAGCATCCACACGGACGCTGAGAAAAGAATTGGATGGCGGTGGTTTTTGCTCATGGGGCATCTATGACCTCACGGGGTGCATGGGGCGGTAGTCCCTGCGTCATCTGTGTGACATCGTCACACAGAAAGGGCGGCGTGTGACAACGTCACACGACCCACACCTTGCGTAGCCTGCGACCGAGAGGATTTTTTAGGACCTCAAAAGTTAAGGCGCTTAAGCATGCAAAGGGGACATGTCTCTTTGTGAGACTTGTTATGAGATTTATGAATTAGTTGTTATGGCTTCGATGTCATTATCATCGGACGTATCGCAATGAAGTATTCCATGCTTTGTATCAATTGGACAAAGAGGTAAACCAGCTTTTGCCCATTTTGTGGCAAGACGAATAGTATATCCACATGCAGCAGAACACTCCGCTTTCAATAATCTGGCTTTTTGTTTCTTCGGAACATCAGAAGAAGCATTAAAGTTAAGCTTGGCGTGTGGTAAAGGACCAAGACTAGTGGCGAGAGTGCTTAGACGCTCTCTCAAGATAGGCGTTGGCGTTGCTTGGCGCATTTTACCTTCTAGACCCACGCGAACCGCGACAGTTTTGAATTCTTTGCCGTGTTTTATATCAGGGGGCAGAAGTGTATGGACAAGTTCATGAACAAGGATTCCAAGAACTTCTATGGCATCAGCCATATCCGCACGGATGATGATTTCATAATGATGATCGTCGGATGATGTGGGATGCCAACATTCGCCAGGTATACGCCCACGTTTGCCGCCGGAAGTAAAAGCAATCGCGAAGCGTATCTTTTCCGGCAATGTATAGCCAAACTTTTCAAAATAAGGCCGTAATTCATTGGTGGCCGAACGTAACCAACTTTCACGTGTGTTATGAATATTGTTTATTTTCATGAAATATTTCCTTTCTACCTTTAAAATGGGCTCATCAGAAAATTTTGAGGAGAGCGTTTAAACGTTCCCTATATGGTAAAGAGAAAGCTAACGTAATGCTGCATTACTCAACCAAACCATCGCGTACAAAACTTTCTCCTTTGACAGCCGAGGAAGATTTGAAGTTGCGTCGTGCGTTTGGCAAATTTGCTGAGTGGCAGTATAGAAACGATGGAGCAAAGATTGTTTCAGCTCATTACGAGAAGCAACGTTGGTTCCATTGCGATTGCCGACCTGATATGCAACGTCCACCCACTCTCTTTCTTGTAAACGGGACACATATCAAACGAGAAGATGATGGTGATGGAACGCCACATACTGAAACTTGTGATTTTATTAGGTATGCTCACGAACAGAAAAAATTGACTTGTATTAATATTTCATCAGATAACGATGCGCGTCCGTTCAATCTTTTGCACAATTTTGGTGATGAGTATGCCTCAAAGAGATCTTACACTTCTTCTATCTCCTTTCGTGATCCAAAACCAAAACTGGCTAGAGTTTTGTTTAGATTACTCAAGAAAGCTCAACTTAATTGTCTTGATCCAACAACACCGTTGAGATCTGGTAAAGAAGGTAGTGAAAAACAAAAATCAGACCTCAAACTAGCCGCTCAGACCTTTCCTTTGGTACGTGGGCGCTGGGCTTCATACTGGCTAGCTACTTCCCTTAAAGAGTATTACGTCCTCAAGAGAAGACTAGAACAGAAACCTGATGATTGGCAAAGACCCCATGGACTATTTATTGAAGCCTTTAATCGAATAGAGGACAATGTTCTTTATCCTACGAAAGAAGGTCAAGAACCCATTCCTGTAACAGGACAACTCGCGATATTTGGCGAAAGTGGTACTATGTGCCGACCACCATATATGGTTATTGGCGTCTTAGGTTATCCAACTCGTGAGGCACATAAGGTTGAACTTATTAATGCCTATGCCCATCCTTGTGTTGCTTGGGACCGACTTATACCAGTAGACAGTCAACTAGAGCGTGAAACGTTTGGGCTTTTAGTATCTTGTCGCGACTGGTTGCTCACAAATCACAACATTAAAATGACGATAGAAAAACCACTCTTTGATATTAAGTCAGAAAAGACCTCTGACTTACAAGCACTTTGTAAACCCGATTTTATTCTTCGCTGTCAAAATGGTGGCAAAACTTTACAAAAGCTCGTCGTGATTGAAACCATGGGCTATGATGTTGCCGATTACAGAGAACGTAAAACCCGTATGCGTCCTTTGTTTGAGCATATTTACAACAATCATCATCCCGTTCCTATTATTGAACATGATAGATTTAAACCAATGAGTCCTAAGGAAGCAGACAGCGCATTTAAGCATGACGTGTGTCGTACAATTATCGGGCTTTACGAGGCAAAGTAAAAAAGACAGCCTATATTCTTACTATTCTTGTTTTTTCTTGCAACAAAGCCAACTACAAAGGTTCCGTTGTATCGGCATTTCGTTTCTACCTTGTTGCGCCAATTTCGGTCGCGTCGTTCGAATAGCTTTTGATATTGCATCGTGAATTTCAGGCGGCAAGAGATATTCCACCCCTTCAAATGAACGAAGAAGATTCTCAAACAAAATTATAAATTGATCGGACAATATTAGATAGTTATCTTGATAAGAAGCTTGAGCTAATGCCATACGATGTGAAATTTTTTGATTATGACGGATCGATACTTCACTATCATAATATCTATGCAAGTCTTCTTGTATATATTCATCAGCCCGATCAATCACTAATTCAACCTGTTTTAATTCTGCTAAAATAGTGCCGTAAGCCGCCCGTCTCAATTCCCAGAGTTTCTCTGCATTCGAGCGTCGTGCGTTTAATATGTTTGCAATGAAAGCACTTATCACACCCGATGCAAGCGTTATGCAAGCTGTAGTGATATTAGATGTATCGCCCGACATGTGGATTCTCTCAGATTAATGTATGTTGTAATTAGAGTTAAATGAAGCGAAACAGGAAATACCAAAATGAAAAGAATCCCAATAGGATTAAGCACTGTAGAAACAAGCTAAACCATCGTGGAAATATTTGTCTTGGTCCCATAGGAACTCGTTTCCCAACCCCACCCTTCCATCGAACATTTGTTAGCATGGGAGGTTGAGTTGCCGTTTGAAACATCGAGATTGTTACGTGTTCCCTACTGTTTAGATGATCTAATTTGATAACAAGACTTCCGTCGGGATTAAATAATTCAGAAAAATGTCTTTGAGGCCACACATCATAGTGTTGTGGTTTCGCGCCAAGTATAATCTCAACTTCTTCTGCGACAACTCTTCCAACATTCTGAACCCATATTTCATTCGTGTAGGCAAGTACAGGAGGTGTAAGATTCTGCAAATTAAAAGCATGTTGATGTGAAAAAGCCCATGCTATTTTTGAACGTCCTGTATAAGTTCTAACACCTATCCACCCTAAAGCAGATAGTATTGCCGCGATAAAAACCGCTAAGATCTCGTTACTGTTACTTATTCGATCTATAATTGGCTGAATCGATTCCGGTATCACAAAAATCACCCTTAGATCCTCACAAACACTGACGCACTCCGCTTTCATGGAGGATGCTACCTCTAGAGTAAAGGAGCGGCAATCAAGAATTTATCTCCTAGAAATGTATTTGATATTACCTATGGAATACTGGGAGTTAGAGCTTAGGGGCTTGCATCTTTGCCAGCAGATGTAAAAATCTGATAATACGTGAGGGTTTAATTTCACATGTTGCTGGAGATAAAATGTCGCAAATTATTTCAAATAAAAATGTCCAGCCGTCAAGACTGGGTAATTTGTTCATTTGGGAAGAAGCATTCGAAAAAGTTGGCTGGTTCATTCCTCCATTTATAACAATGGATTTTCTGTCAAAAATCGTAGGGGCCATAAGAAACGGTGGGGAACAATTTGATCAAAATGCTCTCGAAAAGCTAATTGCGCCACTTTTCTCACCCGACCATTTAGCAGCAATGGTTGCAAACCGTTATCCGACTATGCCTTATATCAATGATTACAAGATTACTATAAGCGAAGCTGTAAAAGCTCATTTCTTAGGACTAGACCACATCGCTATAGGTGGCCTCGTACCTGTCATTGAAGGGGCGGGACGCAATCTAGCAAAAAGCCGCAACATTCAAGGAAGTCACGAAAAACCAATTAAAGCGCTTTTTCAGGCCCTTGCAGATGATTGTAAGCTACAATCAATTAATCAGGGATTTGGAGCAACCGAAGAAATTATATCAATGATGAATTCCTTTTGCCGTTTTTCTGAGAGATATTTATTTGCAAACTCAACTATCTATCCCTTACCTGATGGAACTAATCGTCACGGCATAACCCATGGAGCCTATTCTGACAAAGACTATGGCTCACCAATCAATTTTTATAAAACAATCTCTGCCATTGATTTTCTGACCCTAGTGTCTGCATTCAGGGCAAATATGTCTGTATTTGCACCAGATCCAACTATTGAATCGAAGAAACTTGCTACATACTATCGAGCACTTAGTCTCTTTAAAATTCCTGGCACATTCGCCAACTTATATGGGTTAAAGTAGATTGTCTGTTCCAAAGCAAATGAGTGCAGACCAGTTTGCATTGGTCGGAAACATAAGTGCAGGATTTGAGGCTGCGTTTTTACTCGTTAGCCGCATGAGGGGTCTCGATTTTTTCTTCAGACCCTTCTATATTTGCGATGTCTTGCGTCATCGCATGAATCGCAACATAGACGCTATTCAAAATTTCTATTTTATGAACTTCCATTATCTTGTCTATAACGTACTGTTCGTATAATGACCCCAAAGGTTGGGGTACACAAAATTCTTTACCACTTGGTGCACGAAATATATCAGGCCCGTCCCCATCATAAGGCATAGGGAGAGCTTCTCCTACATAAGAGCAATTACACCCCTTCTCCAAAAATTCTCGGAAGGATTCCCGGCTATGTTTCGACATAAGTGCGGTCATCAGGCAGCCTTTTGGATCACCGCAAACATTGTTCTGTTTTGTGGATGTATGACAGGTGAACCACAATGCGCCTTTTCGAACTCTTTGAAATCAGCACCTAATTTGACCTTCACATTCTGCTTTTTACTATGCCATATCAACCGTTGAATAGTTGGCACAACTTGCGCGAATGCCTTTTTGGCATCTCTTTCTACAATGAGAAGCCCCTCTATAGTTTCAGACGTAAAAACATGATGCTCATTTTCAAAAACATGGGTAACTTGTGCTACCCAAAACTCGGGTGGGTTTCCATCGCCAACCAACCCCATGGTAAGCAGCGTATCCGTCATGACAATTCCCTCAGATATTCATGGTTAATCAAATGGAGGTAAGACTCCAGAATTACAGTAACATATTTTTATGGAAGAGGGAAAATTGTTTTTTCATAAAAGGGTAAAGTCAAGCCAAAATGTGGCAATTGTACCATTTGATAGGGCATTTCTGCCTATCAATGGAAAAATGGTGATTCTAATGGATAACGTTATGAGCGCTCAGATGCCCCTTTTTGACACCATTATTGAGCATATCTTAGTATTTATCCAAAAAATTTGCCCTCAGCTTTGTATCCATGGGGTTCGACGTGAGGAAGGAATTTCAAGAAAGATTTCTCGTCACTTCGAGTATAAATATCGTGTAAATTCTTTCTACCACAGCCTTGAAGATAGCAACCTTTCTTGCGCTCCAACCATCCACTAACGGTAACACCTACAAATTTTGAATAAAGCTTGCGGTTAGCCAAAGGCGAAGTACCGTTAAACTGCTCTTTGGAATTACCAGTGAGATTAGCTTGAGGATGATTTTCGTGAGTGTATTTCCACCAAACTGATACCCTTATTTCATCATGACTTATATGACACCAGGAAATGGCGGACAAATGACCAAACAATTTAGTAAATAGGTAACCATTCTTTTCATTGACTTCAGGCTTGAGCGAAATCATACCTGTTGCAAGTATCTCGTTTATTCCAGCAATCATTAAATTGCGGTATCCATCTGGCTTGCCATCACGGTCTTTAGCTTTTTCAACAATTATGTCCTTATTTATTTTATGTGAAGGTCTGGTTAGACGCTGATTAATGGCTACTGGTGTCGCCGCCAAGCACAATGCAGTTTCCTCTACTTTAAATCCATGTTTGTTAAGATAGGCTACAAAAGCGTGCGAATTAATCGACGCAATGGAAAGATCATTACTGCGTGTTGCCGCAAGCAATGCAGCATAAGTTAGAAACCCACATGCACGCGCTAAAGCTTCAACGCGATGTGACGATTTTACACCTGGCAACGATTTGGTTAGGCCAGTTTTAATTACACTGATAGCAGTTGAAGAAACGGGGATTTGTAAACTAGACATAGCTGCTTCCTTTTCATTAGGTCTACAGTTCGTCGATTACGCTGCAACCTAAATGAAAGGGGCAGAATTAGAAAAAACTTAAGTGACGTTCGACCCGACGACAGGTCACAGGTGCCAAACCCATCCATAAAGATATACAAAAATCGTTTTATTTCAAGAACTCTAACTCTAAGCAATTGCTACGTTTTAACGCGGTATCCTGTCTTTCTTTAAGAATGACATGGCTGGCCAATTTGAATTCGCCGGACAAACCGTGAGATGATAACGGGGCGCTTCACTACCCCAAGCAGCAAATTTATGACGGTCATAACCTCGTGCTTTAATAATGGCTGGTGGCACAAAATGTGCCTCTAGACCTCGTACGGTTACTTCAGCATCTATAAAAACAACAATGGGTTGACGTTTGATGTACCCGACAACCACGCGACACATTAGACGATCATGCCGAAAACCTAAAGGTGCTCCAATAGGATCACCGAGACTATTGAGAGGATAAAGACCAATATAGGCCGCTCCCGCCTCATCGGTACTAGCAGTAATGCCAATACCACCCTCTTCAATCCCCCATTTGAGATCAATATCATCGGCATTTAATGGAAGAGGCTCTTTCATAACTGCTCTCCCCCATGATAATGCACTTCACAATCACAGTAGCCCATAATGAAAGTGGTATCATCTTCATCTCGCTCCACATGAATAAAATCCATGATGTGCCCACATGAGCCACAGCAGGTTTTGAAAAGAAATTCGACTAAAAGTACAGCGATTTGTTCGGGCCAATCGGCAGCTATGGCTTCATGGACCTCGTCGGGCTCCATATCTCTATAGTGATCTATCGCTTGAGTAAGAGCCAAATCCAAGATTTTTGACATATCGTTTTTCATGGCTCAATCCTTCACACAGAAGGCAAAGCGACCATTACCAAAATCGACGCCCCATATATTGGCTGAATAGCCGGGAGGACAGCTACCGTTGTAAGGAGAATAACCTTGGCAAAGCGGCCCAAAATTAGAGCCATTAGTTTGTAGGCCACAAATGGTGCCAGATGGAACCGTAGCCGCATTAAATCCAAGCCAACTTGTGCCATTACATCCCTCAAAATCCAAGGTTGCCGGATTAAAGCGAATGGCTCCAGCCAATGGGGCGCTGCATACGGCTGCGGTATTCCCCATTTGGACAAAGCCACTAGCAGTCATGTCACCATTGGCATCCGTGGTTATCGGAACGCAGTTTATTCCAGCCTGTGGCCCACCTCCTGGTGTACCGCTATAGGACAGAACCTGTTGCATGCCACTTGGGCAAATCGTTGTTGAACCAAGTGGTGTCGGGGGTAGCATTTGAATGGAGTCGGCATTTGCAGAACAGAGGGGTGCGGCAAGAGCACTCAAAAGCGCCCCTGTTATAAGGATTTTCTTCATGAAATATCTCCGAAATATATCCGGCAAATAGCAACGCCCCAAACCCAAGGCATGACAAATCGCACTAATGCCACGTAGGGCGTCAGTGTTCATTGCCAGGAGCCGTAAGCTCAGAGCTGAGTCATTTACAAGATTTGATGTTGAGGAAATGACCGGACGTGGTCGATATTGTCATCGACGCACGTTCCGAAATCATAGTGATTATTATGCATATTTTTGTTCGTTTTGCAGTAACAAAAGTGTTCGGGCTTTTTGTAAAATCTTTCAAACGCTTGAATGTTGTTTTCGATTTTGCATTAACCATAAACTGCTTTTTTATAGTTCAATTCGGAGGCAATTTTGGCCAAAGCAAAGACCCAACGCTCCCAAGCTACGGTACGACAACAGCCGATACGCCAGCCGATAGCCTTCCATGAAATGT
>Ga0302277_1003316_pt1 | contig 11076 bp, 4 predicted proteins | sample III_Bog_N3_1_FD_198759 | JGI IMG/M metagenome (GOLD analysis project Ga0302277, IMG submission 198759) | Peat permafrost microbial communities from Stordalen Mire near Abisko, Sweden - III_Bog_N3_1 | ecosystem: Environmental > Terrestrial > Soil > Wetlands > Peat | place: Sweden: Abisko... | reverse complement strand
AATTCAAGCCTAGGTCCGGGTGTCCAGACGGACGAGTATATCAACGCCATGTTCGCTTCCGAATGGATCATGGAATGCGCCAAGAACGGATGGATCGGCGCCAATTTATGGGCCGCCAAAAACGGCGGTACCCCAGATTACGGTTTCATTAACACTAGTACGGACGCACCCTTCCCGACCTATTATGTTTACCCCATGCTGACGGGAAAATTCGGAAACACCATGATTTCCTGTAACAGCAGTGCGGCGACCGTAAGATCCTACGCCGCGACCGACGCCGCCGGCGACCTGACTCTTTATTTGGTCAACAACAATCCGACATCCAGCGAAACTGCAACAATCTCCATTTCGGGGTTCAATCCTGCTTCTGCTAGTAAAGCCTGGGTCATGCTTCCTTCCGGAACTTCCTCAAGCGGGGCTCCCCAAGAAGCGCCGAGTATTTCCATCAATGGAAACGTGAACCCGGCTCCGACCAACTTCGCATCCATCGCGGGAACAACCTTGGCTACGAGCTCGAATTTCTCCCTGACCCTGCAACCAAGCGAAATGCTGCTTCTCGTTATACCTCCGGCAAATGGTACCAATCCTACTGCTACCTTTACGCCCACCAAGACGAACACCCCGGTTCCCCCGACCGCCACTCATACTTTCACCTCGACTTCCACCGCTACATTTACTTCCACCAAGACAAACACACCCACCAGTACGGCCACGTTTACCACTACTAACACGCCTACTTCGACCAGCACCAGCACGCCGACCGCTACTAAAACCTCTACGCCTACTAACACTTCTACCCATACGCCTACCGCGACCTTTACGTACACGTTGACGAATACCGCTACAGCTACACCCACCTCAACGAATACGGCGACCAATAGCCCCACTACAACTTTCACATTTACTCCAACGGCTACCAATACAGTCGCTAATACAGTGACCATCGTATTGACCGCCACCAATACCCCTACCGGTACGTCGACCAATTCGCCTACGAATACACTGACTGGCACTCCTTCTTTGACTCCCACGAATACGGCGACGAATACGGCGGTGCCGCCAACATTTACCTCGACGCCAACCAATACTCCAACGAATACGGCCACGAGTACGACAACCTCGACGGCCACCCCCATTCCGCCGACATCGTCTCCTACGGGGACGGCTACCCGTACCTTTACCAATACGGTTACCAACACTCCGTCGAATACATCGACGAATACGGCCACAACGGTTCCGCCGACAGCTACGGCAACATTGACTCCTACATCTACTCATACGCCGGTTCCTCCGACGGCGACCCATACATCGGTGCCGCCAACAGCAACATTTACTCATACCTCTGTGCCGACGGCCACGAATACGCCTGAGCCGCCGACAGCTACCAATACTCCAGTGACAGGTACGGGATCCTTTACGGTTTATTACCTGACGGGAACCACGACAAATGAGACCAGCAGTCCTCATCCTCAGATTGAGGTGGTGAATACCGGAACGGGTCCATTGAATCTGAACAACGTGGAAGTACGTTATTGGTTCAACTGCGACTGTACGAATCAAACAGTACAGACCACGGTTGATTGGGCGGGGTTGTTGCCATCTGGAACTTCTGTTACGGGTGATGTATTAGACACGGTTCATCCTACGAGCCTGGGAGGCCAGACGGATTACATCAGCTACAAGTTCACGGGCAATCTGGTGCTTCAGCCGGGACAGCAGATTGAAATCCAGGGCCGGTTCAACTTGAGTGACTACAGCAACATGGTGCAGAGCAATGACTGGAGCTATGCGGCCGATACGAGCTTCACGCAATGGACCCACATCACGGGTTATATGAGTGGCTCACTGGTTTGGGGACAAGAGCCGGTGAGTGCATCAACCTCGTTGGCGTCATCCAGCGTAATTGCATTCCCGAATCCCTCGACGGGGAACGGTGTGAATTTCGCGATCAATCTGAGCGGGAATGGTTCGACCAGCTCTATTTCTAGCGTGAAGGATGTGAGCTCAGCGGAAGAAGTGGACCCGAATGCGCAGATCACCTTGAAGGTTTATACCTTGTCGGGCCGGATGATCTGGTCCACGGGGTTGAACGCTGCGACTTATGCTTCTTTGGGGAGCCACACGGTGTTCTGGGACGAGAAGAGTCTGAGTGGGGCCAACCTGGCCAACGGGATTTATTTTGTGGTATTGACGGTCAAGTCCCAGGGTCAGACCAGCAGCTCTTCCGTGAAAGTCTTAATCCTGCGGTAGTTCCTGTCATATTTTTGGCCTTATTACAGGGGAATTGGGCCAAATTGCAAACGCCAAAAAATGGTCGTTTTGCACTACCAAACTTCATCATGCAAACTCAACCTTGTCGGGAAATTTAGGGTAAAATTGTCCCTAACTTCTTCAAAGGATATTGATGAGGCTTTCTCTCAAACAATTTATCGCGATAACTGTTTTGATTTGTTTTCCAGTTGAAACGTTATTAGCGGCGCCGATTGTCGGTCATATCAAGATCGACAATTTCGGGTACAGGACGGGCGATTATAAGATCGCTTATTTCACATCGAACCCCGGAACCACCGTCGGTGTCTATAACGCCAGCACCAGCACACTCGCTTATTCGGTCCCGGCGGCCAACATCACCAGCCAGGGAACTGATGCCACCGGCATTACCGGAGACACTGTTTGGTGGGTTAATTTTTCGGCATTCACGACTCCCGGCACCTATTACATCTATTCCACCAGCCTGAATGAGCAATCCTATAATTTCCAGATCAACGACTGCGTTTACCAGGCGCCTATGACGGCCACCCTAAAGGCGCTTTATTACCAGCGTTGCGGTTGCGCCAAGCCCGCCGCCTACGCCGGCGCCAACTGGTCGGACGCTTCGGCCTGTCACTTGCAGGATCAAACCTGCGGGCCTGCGCCGGGTTGTACCTTTCCCGCCAGCTACGGCACGTTGAACTTATCCGGGGGATGGCATGACGCGGGGGATTTCAACAAATACATCGGGTCCACGCCCTCCGGTTCGTGCCAAAGCTGGGGAGGTGATTCGGGCGAAGCCATTCATGACCTAATGCTGGCCTATGAGTGGAATCCCAGTCTTTTTTCTTCCCTGTCTTCCAATATCCCGGAATCCGGTAATGGCAACCCGGATATTCTCAACGAGGCAAAGTGGGAACTTGATTGGTACCTGAAGATGCAGATGACAGACAAACACGTGCTGTCGGTGGTGCATGCCAACGGGGGCGGGGGCAGCTCACCTCCCAGTTCGGATAGCACTACACGCTATTACTATCCTCCCAATGGGGACGGCGAGGCCCAATTTGTAGCCATGCTTTCCAACTCGGCACGGGTAATGTCCACGGTCCCGGGCATGGCGAGCTATGCCGTCACTTTGCGGAGTGCGGCCGAGGCCACCTGGAATGCCTGGGAGACGAGCTGGACCAGCGACGATTTGAAATTCTGGGCTGCGGCCGAAATTTTCCGTATGGAAGAGGCCCTGGGCGGGCCCACTGCCGCCGCCATCATCGCCGAGGCGCAACCGATCGTGAACAATTACCAGACCTGGAACGGGTTCTGGCTCAACGAAGACAAGTTCCAGCAGAATTGGGGCATCCTGGCCTATATCGAATCCACGAACGCCACGGCCTCGGTGGTTACTTATATGAAGGGGGATTGGTCGGCCTTGATGAACGACCTTTTCGGCCAAACCGATTCCTACAATTCGGCCATGCACAGCTACGATTATTTCTGGGGCGCGGATGAAGTGAAGATGAACTATGCCATGGATCTGATCTGGGCGACCAAGATCGGGGCAATGGGAAGCCAGTCCGCCGCCCAGTGCGTCCAGCACGCCGAGGATTTTCTGCATTACATGAACGGCGCCAATACCCTCAACATGACCCTGATGACCAATTCCAATGCCATCGGGGCCTCCCATGGTGTCTGGCGCATTTACCACCAATGGTTCGGGAATTACAACAACGCCACCGGTCCAGGCACCTTTTCCTATGACAATTTCATTGGTAAACCTACCGCAGTAGTGGACCCTCTCTATCCCTATTATTCGGGAACGGATAATTTCGGCATTAGCGATAGCGGGCCCTCCTCTTTCGGTCCCCCACCGGGTATTGTTCCGGACGGCCCAGGCCACGGATATTCCGATCAAGGAGGGCAGTCCATCCCGCCCAAGTTGTCAGGAGGTGGCTATCCCCCTTATGAAAAGCAATATCGGGATTGGGATTGGGTGGATCCCATTGGCAACCAATCCGTGCCTTGGGTCGTTAACGAGACAGGCCTTTATTACACAGCATCCTATATGATCGTGGCTTCGAATTTCACCACGCTTTGTTCCGTTCCAACAGCCACGCCAACACCCACCAATACCGCCACGAACACCCCAACCAATACTCCTACCAAAACTCCGACTAATTCACCCACGCTGTCGCCTACAAATACGCCGACTCAAACGGCGACCAACTCACCCACTAATTCGCCCACATTGACACCCACGAAAACCCCTACTTCAACGCCTACCAATACGTTGACGGCTACGCCGTCAAATACTCCTACGGGCATGCCAACCTTAACGCCGACGCTTACGCCGACCAATACGGTCACCCAGACTCCGACGAATAGTCCAACGAATACGGCGACGAACACAGCCACCAATACACGGACACAAACATCGACGAATACGGTCACCAACACGCCGACGGGAACGGTACCGACCAACACGCCCACGAATACGCCAACCAATAGCCCTACCAATACCGCAACCAACACCATCACCAACACACCGTCCTCAACGCCCACCAATACGGTTACCTATACACTGACCAACACGCCAACGAACACGGTTACCAATACGCCAACGAATACACCAACCTCAACCCTTACTCATACGCCGACTAACACTCCCACCAACAGCCCGACCAGCACAGTAACGAATACGCCGACCAACACACTCACCTTTACGGCGACCGACACTCCGACCAAGACCTCGACTAATTCGCCCACTAACACGCCGACCAACACTCCAACCGCCACGGCAACCAATACCAAAACCAATACGGCTACCCTGACGCCGACCAACTCTGCCACCAGCACGGCGACGAACACTTTGACACCTTCCGCTACCGCTACCCTAACTCGCACGCCTACTATTACGCCCACTTATACCCCGACGCTTTCCGCCGTCGTGGTGATTGCCCAGCCTTTTCCCAATCCTTCTATGGGCGCGCCGATTTCGTTTAATATTTCTGTGCCGGGAGAATCAACCGTGACAATGGATGTGTTTACCCTGGCTTTCCGCAAAATCGCCAGCCAAACGAAACAGATTTTCGGCGAACAGACTTTCCAATGGGATTTAAAGGATAGCTCGGGAACTCAAGTGGCGGATGGTCTTTACTATGTCCGTATCCACATTTCGGGTCCGCTATCTTCCACAAAGATTTTCAAAGTGCTGATCCTCCGATAAGTTTGACCGCGGGCAGAATTCCTCTTTTTCGTGCCACGACTCTCAGAATCATATAAATTACCTACATGAAAACCATTGAGTCATCAGCGTCCGGACCCATTTACCCATGGGAAGGCAAATTTTTAGCCCAAAAAACCTTTACCGATATTTTCGCCTATTCACTCAATCTTCCCTGTTTTCTCCTCCGGGCCGACCAGCTGGAAAACTGGCACGTGATCAACAGCGTTCCGGTCAAGGACTCGCCGCTAGAGTATGAAATGACTGAGGCCCTCACGAATAGCCGGGTTCAGTACAACAACAAAGCTTTTCAGACGGTCATTCGAACAAAAAAAACCCTTTGCGCGGCCCATCGGGGTCTTTATGGAATATTTGCGCCTGTCCTGGAAAAATCAAAATGCACCGCGATTTTACAGACGGGTGTTTTTTTGAAGGAACCGCCAACCGAATCCACTCTAGCGGATCAATGGCTGAAATTAACCGGCCGGCACCCCAAAATACAGGACCGCGAGTTTTTGAAATATGTCCGAACCGTCTTAAAGCTGCCGGTTTTCGGGCCCAGGCTATTGGCGGCGGTCGAGACGTGCATGGAACTTTACGCGGATCTGTTAACGGGGAATAAGGATGGGAAGGCGGTTCGGGAGAATTTGGAAAAGCTAAACCGAAAGTTTATTTCGCCTGAATTGGGACATCCGCGCTGGGTGGAGGATTTGATCATTCAAAAGAAGTTTTTCCGGTTCGCGCCCTATCTTAAAAAATTAATGGAATGGGAAAAGACCGAATTGGGGCTAAGCCGGTTCCCGACAACCATTTTGGCGGTCAAAAGAGAAAATACGGGAAGAGAAATTTCAGACATTATCGCGACGGGTCTTTTTCAGAGAGAGGTTTTTAAAACGGTTCGCGAAATGAGTGAATCTTTGTCCTATCCACTGGATTATTACGCGTCCCTGGTGCTGACCTCCTCCCCAGAGGAATTTTCTGCCTCGCGACAGAAATTGGACGTCAGGACGAAAGCGGCGAAACTGGCTTCCCACCTTTCAAAAACTTTTAAATGCAAAGTTTTTGTGGGAATCGGGGGGGGAGATTCGAAAAGCGGGGAATTGAGCGACGCCTATCACGAGGCGGTCACGGCTCTGTATCTGGCCGAAACGCAGAATAGGCCGGTTCTTTTCTTTGACGATATGGAAAAGGTGCGCGGGACGGACGGTTCCATCAGCCGAATGCCGAGAGAACTGATGCGCCTTCTGTTGGAAGGCGGAAGCAATAAGTCGATTCTTTTCCGCCAGCATTTTGTCGGCAAGATTCTTAAAGAGTGCTATCAAAATCCGGACGCGGCCAGACGGATTTTTCTGGAGACGATTCACCGGTTAATGGAGGTTCTCGAGGAAAGGGGAGTGCTTGAGCCGAATGTTTTAATGGAATTGGAAAAGGAGCTGGAAGAAAGTCTGGATTCGGCGCCATATTTAAATGAGATGGTCGATCGGTTTGAAAGAGCGCTGGGCCGGCTGGTTCCTTTTTTGGAGCAGCCCGCCACGGGGGCAAAACTGGTGCGTCTTCGAAAGGCTGAGGAATCGGTTGAATCAGCCCTTCAAAAACACTGGTCGTTGCCCCTAGTTGCCCGTCAATTTGGATTTTCCATTTCGGTCTTTTCCCGGGAGTTTTCCCGCTTCACGGGACGTTCCTTCTCGGACTTTTTGCTGCAAAAGCGGCTGGAAAAAGCCCGGAGACTTTTAGCGGAAACGGCGCTGCCGCTAAACCAGATCGCGGAAGTTTGCGGGTTTACATCAACCAATTATTTCCTCCAGATTTTTAAGAGAAAGATGGGTCAATCCCCGGGGCAATATCGCCGGCATCCGGATGCGCATAAAAAATAATGATAATTGATTTAAAAACTAATGTATTTATCTGCCTGGGAGTTATATTTAGCCATCACTCCAAGGTGGGAAATGAAAAATTTAAGACACTTCTCAGACAAACAAAAATCGTTTTCAATTTTGAAAGCGATCGCGATGACCGGCCTGCTGGTTTTTTTCACCGGTCGGGCCCTGGCCGCCAACCAACAATACGGCGTCATCGTCAATTACTCGCCGGTGACCTTCCTCGTTAACGATCCCAAAATTACCTTAATCATGAACGTCGGCTCCTGCGGCAGTGTGGGCGTTACGGTAACCAATACGATGACCACCGCGGGCGTTCCGTCGAATTTAATCAATTACACTCCCGGCAACGCTTCCGTGACTTTCAGCATCCCGACGAATTTGATTCCAAGATCAGTTCCGGGGAATATCAACTCCTCGTTCGCTCCCGTCACGGTGGTGGTGACGGCTAACAACTGGACTTCGGGGGGTACGGGAGTAGCGACTAAAGCTACCCTTTATGAAAATTACGGCTGGGCCCTTTCCAATACTTTCGACAACGGGGATCAGGGTGTTTACGATTACGCCTACCCGGCTTTGGGAGCTTATTCACACTCGGATGGAACGGCCTGGAAAGCCGGGTTTACTGTCATCGGAGACGATGTGGACGGAGTCAATACCACAGGCTCCTGCGGCAGTTCCTATACGGCCACCAGTCCCGCCTCTGGGCCAGGTGAATGGAATATGAACTGGACTGAGATTCAGACATTGCAAAGTTTGGGCTGGAGCGTCTACAACGAAACCTGGGATCATCTTTGCAACCTGAGCTGCGCTAACGCGGTAACGGAAGACGGAAACGACCAAAACGGCGTGACCATCGGCGGTATTACCTATCCGGGATTCACCACCGAATTACCCAACTACCATGTGTCCCACCAAATCTACCCCTATGAAGACAGCCAAACCGTTGTGGCGTGCGGTACCGGCACCTGGCCGCCAAGCTATATTCTTTCCGGCGAGGGTAATTACGGGTCCGGCGGCCCGGATCAGGATGGAATTTCGACAGCCGCCGGGCTGAATTATGTGTCGCCCAGTTATTCTCCCGAAATTTTGACACAGGCTGTCACGGTGGGCCGCAACGCCGACGACTATCCTGTGACTGACACCCAACTCCAATTCCAAGCGGACTCGGCCGCGGCCACGGCAACTACCCAGCCGGTCTGGCTTATCGAAGTGTTCCATCAGGTCCTGTCGGGTTCCACCGCACCTTCGGCGTATGAAACCAACGCTTCCATATTGACCGGTCATTGGACCTATGTTCAAAACAACTACGGAACCGGCGGGAACAATTCCATGTGGTTCGCTCCCGCAGGGGAAGTAATGGATTACCTTTGGACGAGAGATGAGGCGACACTATCCCCTTATACTCCCGGCACACCGACTCCAACGGCCACCGGTACCTTGCCAACAGCCACATTTACTCCGACGGACACTCTTACTCCAACCCCTACGGCTACTCCTTGCGCAGTGATTTTTTATGATGGAGAAACCGCTTCAACAAATCTGGCTTCAGGCAACGCATGGATCAGCCCCAGCGGAAGTACGGTTACGGAAGTTACGACGACATCCCACTCGCCCACTCACAGTATGGATTTCAATTTTGTCTGGGCCTCGGGTTACTGGTCGGGAGGGGGCTGGAACTGGGCAAACTATAACGCCGCCAAAGCCACTAATTTAAGCGCTTATGTGGGATTACAAGTATGGCTCAAGAGCGGAACGGGAACCTTAAACAACATCACTCTTCAATTGGTCGATTCAGCCGGTGTCACTTCCACAGCGGTCAATGTGAACACCTACCTGGCCGGCGGCATCACTACTGCCTGGCAGGAGGTTTACATACCCCTTTCGGCTTTCACGGGGTCATACAATACGGCCTCGGTTTGGATGTTGAATTTTTCGGACGGCGGGACGGCTTCGGGCAACGATACCCTTTATCTGGATGACTTTTCTTTTGAGAAAAACTGCGGAGCGTCCACGCCGACTTTTACTCCCACAGCGACGAATACCTATACCAATACCCCCGGAGGTCCCACGGCTACTCCTACTCCCACCGTCCCGGTGGGGTGTCCATCCGCTATTCAAGTGATACAGAACGCCTCAGTTAATTCCAAAACTTGCGATGAGGTCACCTGGACGGATGCCACCGGAAAAGCCCGCACCCTTTGGCTGGTCCAGCCGACAGGCGGTTCTGGAGAATTTGGGTGCTATATCACCCGGATGAACTATATGGCCGGTTCGACGCCTGTGACTTGTAATGAGTCATCCGTCTTCGCGCCGGACGGCGTTTCGGGATGGGGTCAATTGGTCAACCATACCAGCGACGGCGTCACCTGGGCCAATTCCACCAGCGAAGGATACAACGGAACGAGACAATTTATTCTCAACGGTTCCAATGAATTAGTGGTGCGCTATACATTCAGCATGTACGCGGACCCCCGGGTGCGCACCGCCGCCGGTTCCTTCGCCATTACGCTGGATTACATTATCCGCAATGGCAGGGACGATTTTGATTGGGCGGTTACCTATGACTCTTCCGCGTCGCCGTCGGGAACTTTTACTAACGACACCCGAAGCCCCTATTGTGATTTCGATTGGGCGGGAAGCGGTTCGGTTACGGCCATCACCAGCGGCATCAACATGGGCGCGGATTATAAATTCATCACTACGGCCGAACCGATGAACAACGGCGCGAATATCGCCTATACCTTCAACACCGCCAATACCATTCCTTATTGTTCAATGTACAACGACACAACCGCATTGCCCAATAACCGGGAAATCGGCTACATTCAAACCCAGGCTTATGCCCAGCATCCAGGCGGCGGGGGCTGGTATTATCCGCCGGCTACCGGCACTACTTTGCCCGCTAGCTATAACTTTTTGTACCAGATGAACGCTTACCAGAATTACGAGGGTCCCCGGGTGACCTGGATGATGCCGGCGAGCATTTTTCAAAACAGCTACCAGGATTATGATTACAAAAACACCTATAACGGCTATCCCTACCAGTGCTATACGCTTCAGTTAGCTCTGGACCAATACAACGCCGGTAACCCCGGCGATGGTTCGGGTGACGTTACCCGTCTGGTGAATGAACAGCAAACCATCCATGGCAGCGCTTCGCTCACGGCGAGCGTGGGAACTGTCCCCACTTCCGGCCCCAAAGGGCCCGGTATCGCGGCGATACAAACCTGGAGCCCGGCGGGTTACAACCCGGTATGGGACCAGTGGACTGTCCAATGCGCGGCCAACGCGGCGAATGTGAACATGGCTTTGTCTTCCGGCTCCATCCTGAACCCGACTTTCGCTTTCACGAATTACACGGCATCCACCGTGCCCTGCATCACCAAAAACGGGACGGCGCTTAATTCGGGTTGTGATTTTCTGCCAACGCTGGATACGGTAAACCAGATTCTTTATGTCACTTTTAATTCCACTTTTAGCGGCACGACCAACCTTGTTCTGGGGGGATGCTCTAGCACGCCCACCAACACTCCGACGAACACAGCTACCAAAACCGCAACCAACAGTCCAACATCAACGGCTACCAACAGCCCAACCAATACGACTACTAACAGTCCCACGTCAACGGCTACTAACAGCCCGACAAACACTATCACTAATACGGCTACCAACACGCCAACTCAAACGTTTACTAATACGCCCACGAACACCGTAACGGGAACGGTACCG
>Ga0302277_1003315_pt1 | contig 11076 bp, 12 predicted proteins | sample III_Bog_N3_1_FD_198759 | JGI IMG/M metagenome (GOLD analysis project Ga0302277, IMG submission 198759) | Peat permafrost microbial communities from Stordalen Mire near Abisko, Sweden - III_Bog_N3_1 | ecosystem: Environmental > Terrestrial > Soil > Wetlands > Peat | place: Sweden: Abisko... | reverse complement strand
ATTATTTATATAGTAGTTCAATAGTTAATAGTTATTAAAAGACTTATATATATAAAAATAAAGGACTTAAATACAACTGGGATTGAACTACTATATGTATAAAGACAACTTACAACCTAAAGAATGAGGAACTTAGGGCCGTTTACGCCGCCGACACCAATTATCTTCCCCGTAGGCCGGTTCGGCGGGTTATAATAAAACCTGCGGTGGTGGTTCTGAGCAATTGCAAGAAAGCGGCGCTGGGTTGGGAAGACAAGTGCTGCGGAAGGTCCCAGAGAGCAACCTGGGCGTTCACCTCGGAACGAGATCTCGGGGGCGCTTCCCGGACACGTAGGGCGGAGCCGTTGCCGAATGTCCGTTGATGTCTGTCTGCTTTCCACTGAGGAAGCATCTCGATTTGAGAATTGGGGTATCTGGCCCGAATGTAAAATGCATCATCATGCAAAACTACGTGAAGCAAAACAAGGAATTGCTGAAGATGCTTTTCGCTGGGTTGGTGGGGCCGATACAAAAGTGCCTGGGTTCGTCACGATGATTACTCCAGTAAGTGAGACGAATGGTTGGGTGCCAGTTCCTTGTCATCGTGAAGATGGAGTTTTACTTGTGGGAATGAGAACGTGGGGCAACGTAAAAAGAAGTTGATGATTTGTCGGGGTATAGCGCAGTCTGGTAGCGCATTCGGCCTGGGACCGAAGGGTCGGTGGTTCAAATCCATCTGCCCCGACCAAAGTTTGAGCGTGGCTGGTGCTGCAGAATTATTGCAGCTATGCCCGACCCGCAAGACGCTTTATGTATAGAGTCTCCGATAAAGCGTCTTGCGATAAGTTTGCGTAGTATAGTGCGCAGCATTTGGAAGGGCGCTAGGTAGACATGGGGTTTGGACTAGAATGCTACTTCTAATAGTTCAATCCTTGCAGGTTCAAATCCTGTTGGGCTATGCAATGTAGTTTGTGAGCTTCGCAGTGAACAGCGAGGCGCGGCAGGACCACCAACCTTCCTGCGGAGCGCGCTAAATGTTCACGTCCGGCTTGATGAGTTACGCGGTGCCCTTTCCCACTGCGTAGCTCTCGCTGGAAAGTACTGATGCCGTTCGCCAACCAGCGGGCGGCATTTTTATTGCGTTCAGGGAGCGGAAACTGAGTACGCAGTACGGTCTTTACAGACCGGCTGGGGAAATCCCTTCTGCGAGGTCCGTCACGGTGCGACGCGGCAAGCGCGTCATTTATTGTTAGGAGAACTATAATGGCAACCGCTAAGAAGCAGACTAAGGGTGCCCAGCCCTCTGCTGCGGTGCCGGTTAAGAAACTAACTCGTAAAGAGAAGCACGTCATTAACTCAGCTAGGGCCAAGAAAATACAGCACGAGGCGCACGAAGAAGTTAAGGCCATGATTGCTGAGCGAGTGAGTGGGTATGAGCTAAAACCCATGGAACTGCGGGGAAAAGACGACCCAAGTCTGCCTACTGATAAAGGCACTAAGATAGGTCGCCCCAGTGTTTTGTATACTAAGGCTCTGGATGAACGACTCTTTGAATTACTATGCGTTGGTACGTCGTTGGATAACATTAGCAACATAAAAGGAACGCCGGGATTAGGCACAATGATTAGGTGGCTCTCCGACGACACGCACAAGTTCTCTAAGACCTATACGCGTGCGCGTGCTCTAGTTATACCCCTTTATGAAGATCGTGCATTAGCTGCCGCGTTGACGCCCGTTAAGGCTACGGTAACTATGCACGGCCAAAGGGTTTTGCCAGACGGCACTGTAAAGGACATTGTTGAGACCCGTGAGTCTGACAACGTAGAACGCGCCAAGTTGATGCTCACTGGCTATCAGTGGGCGCTTGGTTGGATGGTTCCTAAGAAGCATGGTCGTCAGGCCGATGTAACTAGTGGGCAACCTAACGAGCAGCTTACTGCGTTGTTCAATTCGTTGAAGTCTGGCCCGGCAGAGCCACAAGATGACTAAGATTTCAGGGATAGGGATTGCAACCCGACAAGCGTAGCATCACTCACTACGTTTCCCTGAAGTAATTTGAGTGTGTAAGGAGTGATGCTAGTGGAAAAGTTTCGTGTCGGTTTGATTTACAAAGTTACAAACAAATTGAGCAAGAAAGCCTACGTTGGCAAGACCGTTAAAACTAAGGTTCAAAGATGGGCCGAGCACGTTTATGCAGCTATGCATGGAATTCTAAGTCTAACGCAGAGAAAGAAAAGATAGCACGTAAGCGTTCGGTGAGCCTAGTTAAATATTTTGATAGTGTGGGGCGTAAACCTGCGCCTGTGTATAAGAGGTCGGCGGAAGTACGTGCTAGAATGGGCGCGGCGAGAAAGCGCGCCTGGGCCCGAGAAAAGAGCACGGCATGACTGAAATTATAGTAAAGCCTTTCGGTAAAAAAGCGCACGACTTCATTATGCGGAGGCCTCAGGACGATAAGCGTTATACGGTGCTGGAAGGGTCTGTAAGATCGTCCAAGACGATGGCAACGGTAGTTAAAACTATTGTGCAATACAGTAACTGGGACGTGCCGGGTAAGCGTTTTATTGGCGGGGTTAGTAAGGACTCTGTCATGCGTAACATGTTACTTGATTTGTTCTCTATTGCCGGGCGCGATGCTTATTCTTACAACTTAGCCACAGGAGAACTTTTTTTATTTGGTAGACAGTATTTCGTAGTTGGAGCGCGGGATGAGGCCGCATACAAGAAAATTCTTGGCGCTACCATTGGGTTGTTCATCGGCGATGAGATTGTAGAGTTCCCTAAATCGTTCCTATCGCAGGTATGGCTGCGTATGTCTCCTGATCAGGCACGCTTCGTGGGAACTACGAACCCTGGAAATCCTTACTGCTATTTAAAGTCAGAGGTTTTGGACAATCCAGCGTTTAAGCCTGACCTTGAAGATATTCACTTTGAGCTTAGTGATAATCCTAATATAAGCAAGCGCGCTAAGGACGCTATTATTGCTAGCCAAGTAGGTGTATATGCGCTTCGTTACGTGAAAGGCTTATGGGTTTGTGCTGAAGGATCTATCTACAAAGACTCTTGGGACGACAAGCTGAACACTTGCACAAACAAGACCGAGCCCATTGCACTGAAAAATGCAGGCGGTTACGTCGAGCATTGGTATGCGATCGATCCTGGAGTAGACCACCCGCAAGCGACATATGAATTCTATGATGACGGTACTACCATCTTCATAACTGACGAGGATGTGTGGGATTCTAAAAAGCGGCAGCATCAGCGCACGGACGCGGAATATGGAACGGCGCTTGAAACCTTCATGGGCAAGGCTAATTTAGGCTGCCAGGTTATCCTGCCGCCCGAAGCCGCCAGCTATCGAGCTGAGCTAACATCGCGGGGCTTGTGGGTTACGGACGCTGATAACTCTGTAAAAGAGGGCATTCACACAATATCAAGTTTGATGAGTCGACGGAACTTGGTAGTGAACAAAGATAAGTGCCTAAGGCTTTACAAGTCTATACCTAATTACGTCTGGGACGAGAAGGCTGCGCGGCGCGGTGAGGAAGAGCCCTTGAAATTGAATGACGACGAGGTTGATGCTATGCGCTACGGCATTCACGGTCACTTGCCGGCCTGGCGCGCCCAGGGAGGCGCTTAGATGACTAAGGCAAAGGACGCGCTTCCCTTCAAAACTCTCTTCTGGCTTGCTGCAATCTACGCCGTCCTTAAGAAGGCCCTCCCCCAAGAGACGGTTTCGCCCTCTGATTATGATTTGAGGCATTATTCGCCGAAGAAACGGAATTGGTAAGCATAAGTTTCCTCCACGCGCCAGGGTTTGAATGGAAAACGGGGCCTTGGCGCGTCTTTTTATCTGCAGCAAGGAGTTATGCGCTATGCCTGGATTACTTGATGTAGAGTCCGAAGAGAAGCCGATTGTCTTTGTAGTAACTGGAGATGAGATTCAGCAGTTGGATGCTGAGCACGCGGGGCCTACGCGGTTTAATCAATTCCTGCTGGAGAAGCTGAAGTTCTCCGGTGGTCCGGTATCGGGTTGCATTAACTTCAAACTGGACCGGGGTGCCCTGGCGCGTGCCAAGCCAAATCTTGAGGATGCGCGGTTCAAGCGGTTCCGCTACATCTGGCTCCCCAAAGAACATGCTGAGTATATTGCTAAGACCACGATGAACGACATTGAGTTCGCTAAGTGGAATGAACGCCACGAGGCGGGGACGATCCAATGAGTATGCGGCGCGAGAGGCTTCATGCGGCCCTGGACCGTGCCCTAGACGCGGCTGAGATAAAGCCTTTCCACGGCAATATTGAGAAACTAACGTCGGCCAATAATGATTTTCGCCGCGTTATTTTCACGGGTAAGCGTGAGCAGCTTGTATTGATGTCCTTGAAGCCCGGAGAGAACATTGGCAACGAGGTCCACCCCGACACGGATCAGTTCTTCCGCATTGAGCAGGGCACAGCGGAGTTCACGCTGGGCAACGGTAGCGAGGTATTCTCAGTAAGTGACGGTGGTGGAGTCGTAGTCCCAGCCGGTACGTGGCACGATGTGCAGGCCGGTAAGGATGGCGCGAAACTCTACACCATCTACGCTCCGCCTAACCACCCGGCAGGGACCGTGGAGCGGACTAAGGCTGAGGCCGAGAAGAAAGAACCTCAGTAATTAAGTTTCAAGGATAGGGAAGGCCTCCCGATAAGCGCGGCATCACTCACCGCGCTTCCTTGATTAAATTTGAGCGTGTAAGGAGTGACAGTGAAGCAGTTTCGTTTGGGCTTGATTTACAAGATTACAAACAAGATCAACAAGAAAGCATACGTAGGCTGCACATTGATAGCTAGAGGGATGTCTAGCAAAGAAGCGCGCCAGGCTAGATGGCATGAGCATATTTTAGCGGCTAGGCATGGCTCGCAGTGCGCAGTTCATCGGGCTATTAGAAAGTATGGAGAGAATGGCTTTATAGTTCGTACTTTGAAGATAGTGACAGAGCCATTACTATTCGCTGCGGAGATAGATCGTATAGCTAAGCATGACACATTCAAGCATGGCTACAATATGACGGCAGGCGGCGACGGAGTCACTATGACCATCGCTGTCCGAGGAAAAATAAGTCGGGCTGTTAGGAATGCGTTTGCTAGTAATCCCGGTCTAGCCGAGGCGATATCAAATCGACGTTTAGGAGTTCCATTATCATTAGAAGCACGGGCTAAGATTTCAGCTATTCAGCTAGGAAAGAAACAACGTCCCGAAGTTACTGAGAAGATACGGCAGGCTAATCTAGGCGCGAAGAGAAGCGCCGTAGGCCGGGCTAACATTAGCGCTGCTATGCTTGGTAGGAGAGCGTCAGATGAAGCGCGCGCGAGTCTAAGGGCTGCGTGGGTGCGGCGTAAGGCTAAAGGTCTAGGAGTAGCCTCAGACACCACTAAAAAGAAAATGAGTGCAGGCATAAGGGCTGCTTGGGTGGTACGACGCGCTGAGGGCAGAGCGTCAATGTCAGACGCTACTAAAGCTAAGATTTCAGCTATTCAGTTAGGACAGAAACGCAAACCTCTTTCAGAAGCTCACAAGCACAAATTGTCCGCAGCTGCGAAACGTAGAGAAGAGCGGCGCAGAAAGTCGGCTAGTATTGAAAACCAAAAAGCCGATTGAGTTTGGTCCTACAAAAAGAATCGAAAGAGAATTTTCCGCTGGAATTCGTTCCATAGTTGGCCGCGTTCTTGTTCCCAAGATGCCCGAACAATCGCTAGAGGAATGGCTCGCGGCCCTAGCTGAAAAGTCGAAGGCCAAGGACATCCAAGACGCTAGTGAATTGCTCGCTTCGCGCATGGTGAAATGGTGCAATGTCTCCAACGCCAAGACTTGGCGCGAAGCTGCTGCTAGATCTCAGAAATCTAGATTTTTAAGCAAACTACTCCAGCGCGAATTACAAGGCACCGCCACGGGCGCACGGGTCAGCGAAATAATTCGTACCAACGCGAATTACATCAGCAGTCTAGCCCTGGAGCAAGCTCAGGTGCTGACGGATGAAGTGACTAAGGCGCAGCAGAGCGGCGCGCGGGCGGAGACAATCTCTAAGATGATGCGGGTGCGCTATCCTGAGTTACTGCGCTCAAGAGTTCGTCTTATCTCGCGGACGGAAACTAGCAAGGCTTCAAGCGCTTTAACCGAAGCGCGCTGCTCTGACCTTGGCGTCAACTTCTATCAGTGGCTTACGAGCGAGGATGCTCGGGTGCGTAGTTCGCATGCTCATATGGCAAATGTCATAGTACCGTGGAATGAGCCACCTGACCCTGATCAGTTGGCTGGTATTAAGTCGCGGCTAGGGCCGGGCCACGCGGGGTGCTTTCCTAACTGTCGGTGCACTTCTGCCGCCATTTTGGATATTGAAGACATCCGCTTCCCAGCCAAGGTTTATCATGGCGGAGTTATTAAGATGATGAACGAGCAGCAGTTCAGAGCGACGTTTGCTAATGCGTAAGTTACTACGGAGGCGCGCCGTGGCCGGTAGGACGTTGGTAATTCGTAGTAACGATACGTTGGTGTTTAAGGGCTACGCGATTGACGCTAACATTCTTGATGCTATCGTGAATCCGGAGGCCCGGTTGCTCTGGGCCTTTATTAAGAAGGACCATGATATTCGCCCGGTGCCCTATTCTGAGGATAAGGTAATTTGGCTTACTGATGAAGACCTGGTAAGAAAATAACGAAAGGACGGCTCTATGCCTCGCCAACGTAAAGCCGCCCGCGTGGCGGGTAACTCTCAGCTTGATGCGCTGTTCAACCAGATGCGGCAGCCCGTAGGTAAGCAGTTCAAAGGCCGTACTAAGACGCGCCCGAACGAGGACAGACTGGGCCTAGTAGGGTCTACTGCTAACTTAGCCTTCGCTCAGGACTTTTTCAGTAACCCTGCCGCGCGCACAGGCTTCGGCACGACCAGCCTGGAGAACTTCACGGAGTACCCCCTAGTTCGCTGGACCTTGAACTTTTGGGAAGTCGTCAGCTTCTTTGAGTCATCTTGGATTGCTCGCCGCATTGTCGAAGCGCCTGCTCAGGATATTGTTAAGACCTGGCCCAAAGTTACTAGCGACATAGATCCTGAAGACCTATCTAGGCTGGACCGCGCTATTCGCCGGACAGCTACTAAGGATAAGGTATTAGATACCGTAATTCCGGCGAGATTGTTTGGTGGCGCGGGCGCTTTAATCGCAGTAGAAGGCCAGGACCACGAGCTTGACACGCCGCTGGATTTGAAGTCCGTTCCTCTTGGCGGGTACAAGGGCCTGATTCCGTTTGACCGCTGGAGCGGCATTTCTCCTACGGGCGATGTTTGTGATGATATCAATCGCCCTCTGGATTTTGGCAAGCCGGAGTTTTATGAGGTCCGCGTTAAGGGCGGTGAATCTTTCAAGGTTCACTCTTCCCGTATCCTTCGTTTTACTGGCCCCAAGGTTCCAGAGCCTGAAAACTCAGCTTATCAAGATTGGGGCATCTCGGTCCTAGCTCCGGTTATCCAAACTATTAAGGCGTATGACTCAGTCTCCAGTAATGCTCTGAGTCTTACTTATCGCGCTAACATTCTGGGTATGAGAGTTCCTGAGCTTGAGCAGATGCTTAGTGGCTTAGGTGTCAATCAGAAGACCGCGCAGAACTTTGAACGTCGCATGCAGAAACTCAACGAGATGCTAGACAATCAAAGTCTGGTCTTGCTGGGCAAAGAGGGAGAACTTAGTCAAACTCAGTACTCGTTCGCGGGTCTGGGCGAGATGATGCAGATGTGGCAGCTGGGAGTTTCGGGCGCGGCTAAAATGCCCGTCACCCGGCTGTGGGGTCGAACCTTCTCAGGTCTAGGCCAAGCCGGTGACGGCGATGAGCGCATTTACGAGGAGACTATCTCTACTGAGTCTGACGTAACGCTGCGGCCAGCACTTGAGAAACTTTACCCAGTAATCTGCATGAGCGAGTTGGGCGAAGTGCCTGACGACCTCAACTTAAACTTCCCCTCCATTCGTGTGCTAGATGAAAAAGAGAAGGCGGAGTTAGCCAAGACCGTAGTGGATACCTGCGTCGTGGCGTTGAACGCGGGCGGCATCAGTATTCGTACCTTTGCCCAAGAGTTGAAGCAGTCCAGTACCAAGACCGACATCTTTACCAACATCACGGATGAGAACATTGAGGCTTTGTCGGATAAGGTGCAGCAAGAGGGCGAGATGGGTGAGGACTTATTCGGAGCAAGCGAAGGCGGGCTGAGTCCGTCCAGTTCCCCGGATAAAGCCCTGCACGCACTGGCCGAGGAGCGTAAGGATAGGGAAACGCCCACGGCGGAGGCGGCGGGAGCACCAGAGGGCCTTAAACCGCCGCCAAAGGGCGCTGTAGAGGCTCATGATGAAGTCCCGGAGGGCCTTAAACCCGGCGACCGGCTCCATATTCACGGAAAATGGTTGACGGTGAGCGAGGTCGTAGTAGGCACAAAGGACTTGTTCGGTAATCCTACGGTGCAGGTTCATTTTGAGACGGGTGAGATTATTCCGTACCAAGTGAAGGCGCGTACGCAGGACACTAAGCCCTACACCCCGGAGAAAATTCGCGAGTTGGCAACCAAGCCTATTCAAGGTAAAGTACAGAGTCGTGTAGTACAGAATCGGATTATTCGCGACCTCGCTGAACAAGGTTACTTTTATTGGGTGGCTGAGGCAGAGGCGGCAAAAGAACTTGGCAAACAAAGTGACGTAGTAGCGGCTGAACGTGAGATCTCTAAATACAGAACCTTGTTGAACTCGGCGGGGGCCAAGGACGCTGACGGTCCTGAAGCTGAGGAACTGAACATCCACGGTCTTCCCGTTGTCATCGAGACTCACAAGGGCGAAACACGCAGCGGGCCGGGATGGTCTAACGTCCTCCCATACGACTACGGGTTTATACGTGGCTACCAGGGCGCGGATGGTGATTCACTAGACGCCGCCGTGGGGCCTAACCCTGAGTCTAAGTGGATTTACGTCTTTGACCAGAAGCAAATTGATAGCCAGAAATTTGACGAATCAAAATGCTTCTTTGGTTATGACTCGCTGGGTGACGCCGTTAAGGCTTTCAATATCGGCCATGACAAAGCATGTCTGGTTTACCGCGATGTGACGCCCATGCAGATTGACGACTTCAAACATTGGATCAACACTGCCGATCTTACTCGGCCCGCAGGAGCAGTGAAGCGATGAAACGATTTGTAGAGATTTTATTTGGGTTTGTCATAGCTTCGTCTATCTGCCTGGCGCAGGCTAATTTTGAGAATATCAGGGTATTGAGTACTGCGCCGGTAGGCCCCTGCTCAGAGCCTGTTTCCATTACTAAGGTAAATGGCGGGCTCGCACCGGGTTTGTATCAGTGCCTACAGGGTGTGTGGACTTTGACGGCTCCTAGTAGCAGCGGAACCGCAAGCGGCTTGGCTGGAGGAGTGCTTGGCAGCCTCCCGATTCAAAGCGCACCCAGCACGACTGCAATGGTCGCTCCGAATACCAGTACCACACCCCGGATTCTAGTCCAGACCGGAACCGGAACGGTCGGCGCATCTCCTGTATGGACGACCACACTTCCCGCTACCTCCGAGCCAGCGCACACCGGAGACGCCACGAATACGGCTGGATCATTGGCAATGACGGTTGTCCAGGTCAACGGAGCCTCCGTTCCTGCCAGTGCAACGGTTATCGGCAGTAACTCTTCTTCGCAGTTGATTGTAACGGCCACGACAGGGACGGGCAGCGCGGTGCTATCCACTTCACCAACGCTTACTGGACCTGTTGCTATTTCAGGTACGACTCAAGGCATTACCTTTTCGGCGGGGACTGCTACCGCTGGGGCATCTGGTAATGTAGTTATTTCCTCTGATGCCACCGTTGGCAACCTTATGGTCAACGAGAACGCCACAGGGCCATCGCGAGCGTGCACGGCATTGAATGGGGCGTGCGCCAGTGCTACTCAGGTCAACGGAGCCTCCGTTCCTGCTTCGGCTTCCGTACTGTCCTCAAATTCTTCTTCACAAATTACTGCGGCTACTAGCCATAACGAAAGTCTTCCGGCTAACTGCGTACAGTCCAACACCAGCACCACGGCGTACACCTGCACGACGGCCCCGACATTCACCCCAGCATCTGGCGATCATATCCAGTTCGAGGCGCTGTACGCCAACACTGCATCGTCAACCCTGGCGGTCAACGGAGCAGCAGCGGCAACCATCAAAAAGTGGGGCGGCTCTGGAACTCTGATCGCTAATGATTTATTGACTTCACACTGGATTAGCGCAACTTTTGACGGGACGTATTGGCAGCTTGAAGGACAGCTTGGCAACGCAAACACCACGCAGGTAAATGGGGCAACCGTGCCGGTATCCTCGGCTGTGTTGGGGAGTAATGCCAGTAGTCAGTTGATAACTCCGTCAGCTGTGGCCCATAGTGTCTTGGGAAATACAACAGGATCGGCAGGGGCTCCGAGTTTCACGAGTGCGCCATCTGTGACCAGTATTACGATCAATAGCGGTACAGCCATGGGCGGCAGCACGGGCACTGGGGGATATGCGCAGGAAACCACCAGCGCGGCGAAAACAAGCGGAGACTTAGCCAGTTATGACGCTAACGGAAATGTCGTAGATAGCGGAGTTCATTCTCCTGTGTTTGGAATGGTCACGCTGGTTTCAGGAACCTATACCGTGAGCACTACCGCTGCCTGCACGCCAAACGGAACCACCTGCAATATTCAACTAACGCGCTGCATCGGGAATGGAAGTTCCGCAGTAGGTGTTCCCACGGTAAGCACAGTCGTAGTTGGAACATCATTCATAATCAATTCTTATTCGTCCGTCGCGTCAGTAGCGACAGGCGATATTGCATCTGTGTGCTGGCGTATCAACTAAGGGAGGGGAGAGGTCCACTGACATGAGAAAACTCATACTTTTGTTGCTGCTCGTTCCCGTCATATCATGGGCATCGGCTGCGAATGTCTACATCACTCAGACTGGCAGCGCGACAGGCAATTGCACCACGAGCGTTCAAACACCGGCATTCTTTAATAATGCCGCCAATTGGGGCGCCGGGGCGAACCAGATTGGGCCTGGAACCACC
>Ga0302277_1003306_pt1 | contig 11096 bp, 9 predicted proteins | sample III_Bog_N3_1_FD_198759 | JGI IMG/M metagenome (GOLD analysis project Ga0302277, IMG submission 198759) | Peat permafrost microbial communities from Stordalen Mire near Abisko, Sweden - III_Bog_N3_1 | ecosystem: Environmental > Terrestrial > Soil > Wetlands > Peat | place: Sweden: Abisko... | reverse complement strand
GTGATGGTGGCTGCATTCTTATGCGATGGCAGAGCATAAGGAAGAAGAGTTGGTTCGATGGCGCGGGTTGGTTTCCGAGCAGATTGCGAGCGGCAAGAGCGTAGCGGCGTTCTGTCGGGATCGCGGGCTACGGGATTGGCAGGTCTACGAGTGGAAGAAGCGTTTGCGTCCGATGGAATCGGCGCCGTTTGTATCCGTCAAAGTGGCGGCATCGGATGCAGTGATATCGGAATCGCCGATGCATCCTGCATCCACTGCGACCGGCAAGCGAAATTCAAGGTCCAGTTCGTCTTTGCCAGTGCGTCCTGCGACGAAAGCGATTGGTGCGGAGAGCTGTTCCGCGCCAGCGTGGGGGATCGAGATACGGCATCGCCGTGGCTGGAGCTTGGTGGTAGAGCCAGGCTTTGATACAAGTCACCTGCGGCGTTTACTGGATGTTCTGGAGCAGGAATCGTGATCGGCCTGCCCAGTCTGCGTGCGCTCGATGGAGCGCCGGGGCCGCGCATCTGGCTGGCTTCGGAGGCGACCGACATGCGCTGCGGCTTCGATCGGTTGGCCGAGCGTGTGCGGTCGGTGATTGGAGAAGATCCGCTCAGTGGTCATCTATTTCTCTTCCGTTCGCGCAATGGCAATCGCTTGAAGATCCTCGCGTGGGATCGTGATGGCTACGTGCTGTGGTACAAGCGGCTTGAGGTTGGCGTCTTCAAGCTGCCGCGCGTGGCACCCGGGGTAGGTTCGATCGAGTTGCGAGCGAGCGAGTTGGCGATGCTTCTGGATGGCATCGACATGGCGAAGTTGAAGCGCGTGCCGCGTTATGAACGAGCGTCCAATAATCCGTTGCGGGATAAAGAAAAGGTTGTAGCATGACGCGACTTATCCTCTGTTTATGCGTCTATTGAATAAGTCGCATAAATTATTAATAGACGGAATTATTAATTAGTGACAAATAATTTTTATAACTCGTTGCCTCTTCCTGAAGGAAACGAATCGCTACAAGCGCTTGTGCGCGAACTGCTGCTAGAGCGCGATCAACAGCAACGTCATGCTGAAGAGCAACAACGTAATTTTGAAGCACAGCGCCAGCAGACCGAGCAGTTGCAGGTTGAGCTGGTTCGCGTGAAGCTGGAGTTGGAGCGCTATAAGAAGTGGTACTACGGGCCGCGTGCGGATCGTCTGCAATCACAAGGCGAGCTGGCACAGTTGCTGCTGAACTTCGCCGAGGCGTTGGATCAGAAACCGATTCATGCGGAAGATCTACCTGCTTCCACTGAGCCCACGGAAGCGTTGCGTCGCGTTGCTCGGCGCAAGGGGCGACGCAATCTAGCCAACTTCGAGAACCTCCCTGTCACCACACATGTCTACGAGTTGAGCGAAGCAGAACGGGCTTGCCCCTGCTGTGGTCTGACGCGCAAAGAGATCGGCACAGAGGAAAGCTGGCAAGTAGAGTATCTTCCCGGCCACTTCGAGCGCATCCACCATCTACGCAAGAAGTATGCCTGCACAAGTTGCGAGACGAACGGCGAAAACCCCAGCATCCATGTGGCGAAGAAGCCGGATACGGCCATCGAAAAGGGACTTGCGGGCCCTGGCCTGCTGAGTTACATCGTCACCAGTAAGTTCGCAGATTACCTTCCGTTATATCGATTGGAAGACATCTTCGCGCGACAGGGCTTCGAGATCTCGCGGGCCACTCAGTCGGTATGGTGCGGCGATGTGGCCGATCTTGTTGAACCGCTGGTTGCGTTGATGGCCGAGCGTGTGCGAGCTTCGCATGTCGTAGCCACCGACGACACGATCCTTCCGATGCAGAGCAAAGGCAAGACAACCAACGCGCGTATGTGGGTCTACGTTGGCGATGACACACAACCGTACAACGTCTTCGACTTCACGCTAGATCGCGGGCGCGATGGACCAAAGCGTTTCCTGAAGGAGTACAACCAGATTCTTCTGGCCGATGGCTATGCAGGCTACAACGGTGTCGTCGTCGGCAACCAGATCACGCGTGCCGGATGTTGGGCACACATGAGGAGAAAGATTATCGATGCAGAGAAGGCTGCGCCAGAGATCGCGTGCGAGGCTGTCGAGCGCGTGCGTGCGCTCTATGCCATCGAGCGCCAAGCCAAGGATGCTTCTGCCGAGGATCGCTTGAAGCTGCGTCAATCACAGTCAGCGCCGCTGCTGACGCAGTTGCGCGAACGGCTGCTGGTGTGGAAGGAACAGTTGCTGCCCAAACATCCCATGGCCGAGGCGATCCACTATGCGTTGGGCCAGTGGAATGAGCTGAACGTCTTCTGCTCCGATGGCGCAGTCCCCATCGACAACAACATCAGCGAACGTGAGATGAAGCGTGTGGTGCTCAATCGCAAGAACTCGCTGTTCGTCGGCAACCCACGCGGCGGAAGAACAGCTGCCATCCTAGCCAGCCTAACGAGCACCTGCCGCCGCCATGACATCGATCCGCAACACTACCTCACTCAGTTGCTGATCAACCTGCCCACCACGCCTATCCGCCAACTCCCCGCATGGCTGCCCGACCAGTGGAAGCAAAAACAAACACAACCCTTCACCAAAATATAACCCCTGTGCTTCACATACCGCTCACGGTGTTTTTCCTACTTTCTGCATGGACGAAGCCATCTATGACACCAAACCAACCCGCGATCATTGCATTTTTCGCTTCGTATGTCGCACTTCAGCAGGCACTAATTGCTGCAGCTAGCAAGCGCCGCACTGAACTTCACGCAGTGGAAGAGTTTAGACCGTATCTGATTGTAGTCCGCGAAGGTGAACAACTCCTTGTCGAGAACGTCGGTCGTGGTCTGGCGTTTCGCTCCGTCACGTATGGCGGAAATACTGCGGTTCCGGTGAAGGTATTGGGAACTTTGAGGCCGCAAGAAAGACGTGTACTTTCGGACGAGATCGCTGGCTTAGTTAAGTCCCACGGTATTCAATTTGTCTGTAAATGCCAATTTGGACGCAAGTGGGGAGCTTCGGTGGACCCTCAAGATCTCGGCTTTACAACTCAGTTTGTTGAATTTGACCAACCCGAGAATCAGACCCGAGAGTTTTAACTTTATGGCAATTTGGAGACCCGCTGCGATTCGGTACCAGCCAGCATCTTAATCGTTTCATTCATCTCCGCACTTACTGGAGTCTTGGGATTTGCGCATACAGCCGCGCGCAGACCACTGTGGGACCCCGGTAAGGCGGTTGCAAAGATTTTCCATGTGCGGTTCCGTGCATAAGCTCAATGATTCGGAATCACCGATGTGGGGTAGCTGCCTTAGTACAGTTACCACTACAGGTTGTGTTTTGGTGTAGGTAGGTTGGCTCGCGAAGGTCGGTAACGCGATGGTTTTGTAATCACAGCGTTCTCCAGCAGGCGATAGAAGAGCATCCCCCGGCGGCGCGATTTCCGGCGATTGAAGCGAAACGCGAATTCGTCCAGATACGCGTCCAGATGCGCGGCGGTAACCGAGCCTTGATGGGTTCCCAGCAGCCAGCGCTTCAGCAAGGATGCCACCGTATGAACGCCCGGCATGACGACGTGCGCCGGATCGCCCGTAGCCGACAGGCTGACCGGACGGTGATGGTAGTTCTGCTTGGCCAATCCTTTGTAGCTAGGCCAACCGTCGGTGTGGACCTCCGATCCAGGCTCGACCGCGTACTGAACAAAGGGAATCAGGCTAGCCGAGGAAACATCGTTGGCTCGTCGCAGACGCACACGACCAAAGCCTTTGGGATCAAGCAGCTCTATGGCGATGACCACGATGAATTTCCGCTCCGTGCCGCGTCCCGGCTTGCCTTGCTCGATGCCGCCAACGTAGGTTTCGTCCACCTCGACCGTGCCGCTGAGCCTCTCGCGCGCTGGTCGCACCATGGCCGAACGCAGTTTGCGCAGCATGGTCCAAGCGGTCTGATAGCTGCCCAGGCCCAGCAATCGCTGTAAGCCCAGCGCGCTGATCCCATACTTCTGGTTGGTCATAAACCAGATGGCCGTAAACCAATCGGCCAGCGGAATGCGGCTGCGATCGAAGATCGTGCCCGCCGTAACGGAGACCTTTCGCGCACAGCCGGAACAAGCCCAAGATCCATCGTCGAGTCGCCACCCCTTCTCGCAGGCGCAGCCTGGACAACGAAATCCGCTCCGCCAACGCAGATGCTCCAGATAGGCAACACACGACTTCTCGTCGGGAAACCAAGCGCGAAACTGCTGCCAAGTAGCTGGATAATCAGCCTGCAAATCGGGTTTTGACTCGGTAATCACAATATCTTGTGTCTACTGTATCAAGGCAGCTACCCCACTTCACCGATAATGAGGGGCTTGCCATCCCAGATGACGTAAACAGCCCGAGTGACTCGGCCTTGCGCTCGTTAAAGACCCGTGCGACGATCCAGGTACTAGGAAGATAGAGTTTCTCCGAGAGTCCAACCTATCCCGATGCGTAAGGTGTACCTGCCATTGCGGCATCTACGCCGATAGTTCCCTTATCAACCATAGCGAGAAAGGCGGCTTTCGCTTTCTTTGCATTTCGCTTTTGCCGAAAAGTCATGTGACCCTGGATAAGAGCCACGGACCACGTCGCCAGCAGTAGACTGGCTGCGAGATGGGCGTCGGAATCGCCAGATTCTCGCGCTACGCATTCGGATAGCGCCATCGCTAGGGCTTGCGCAATCTCGTCGCGTATCTCTCTGGCCCGTGCCTTGAGAGTCTCGCTGCCCTCAATTGTCGCTATGAAGTTTTGGCTCCTCGCAGAAAACTCGAGGAGAGGGCTCTGCTTCTCGGCGAGACGATCAGCGAGCAGCCGCAATGTATCGATAGGACTGACGCTGGGATCGCGTTGCCGCAGTGCCTCCCGCAGGATCTCACGGACTTCCTCGTCGCGATCGAAGAACATGTCCTCCTTGCGGGGGAAGTGGTTGAACACAGTCATTCGTCCCACGTCGGCGGCTGTCGCAATCTCGTCCACAGTAACGTGATCGAAGCCCCGCTCGAAAAAGAGACGCGTGGCGGCTACCGAGATTGCTTGTCGAGTGACGAGGCGCTTACGGGAACGACGATCAGATGGCATGACAAGCTTCCCCTTGACAGCAGTGTGTACTCAGTACATACTTGGATTTAATAACTATATTGAGTACATACTAGAACGCAGTATATCAGGGGAAGCCGATGAAGGCAGTTCAATTCAACGAATACGGAAGCCCGGGGGTCCTGCACGTTGTCGACGTGGATGAGCCTCATGCAGGTCCCGGCCAAGTGCGAATCGCAGTCCGGGCCGCCGGTGTCAATCCCTCCGACTGGAAACGCATGGCCGGACAATACCGCGACCATGAGGAGGTTACATTTCCCTCAGGGCTCGGCGTCGAAGGGTCGGGAATTGTGGACGAGGTCGGTCCAGTCGTTTCCAATGTCTCCGTCGGAGACGCCGTCTTCGGATGCGGCGAACACACGATGGCCATGGCTCAATATGCGGTTCTCTCATGTTGGGCTCATAAGCCGGAGAATCTGTCGTTCGAGGTTGCAGGTGGCCTTCCAGTGGTCGCCGATACAGCGACGCGCGCCCTTGATGAAGTGGGAGTCAAATCCGGTGAAACGCTTCTGGTGAGCGGAGCCGCAGGTGGCATTGGTTCAGCCGTTCTCCAATTTGCGCGCTTGCGCGGAATTACCGTGATTGGTACGGCGAGTGTGCAAAAGCATGACTATCTGCGCGGTCTCGGCGCCATCCCAACAACATACGGACCAGGCCTGGCACAACGCGTGAAGGACCTTGCGCCGCCGGGTGTTGACGCAGCTCTCGATCTGGCTGGCTCGGGGATCGTCCCGGAGCTGATCGAGATTGTCGGCGGCCCTTCGCACGTTCTTTCTGTCGCCGACTTCTCAGCTACGAAGTACGGCGCGAAGTTTTCTCATGGGCCTTCGAAAGATCTGGAGCGCATCTTGGCCGATGTGGCGCGGCTTTGTTCCGACGGCCTATTCCATTTGCATGTGGATCAGACTTTTCCGCTTGAGCAAACGGCAGAGGCGCAGGAAATCAGCGCCAAGGAACATGTCACGGGCAAGCTCGTGATCACTGTGTCCTAAATGCCGTCGTCGGAATGACCCTCCGCAATCGGCCAACGGGAAGCGTCTGATCGAACACTGTAGGATGTATTTCGCCCAATGGTCACTCGACCGAAGTAAAGGAAGCCATGTATATAAACCTAAAAACGGCAGTCAGCAGGCCAGCAAAGCACCGGTTTGGAGGAGTTTCTGGGGGCGGTTGGGGGATGATTCTGGCTACGATATAGTTCAGCAGGGTCTTCCACCGGTCGGCTGTTGGCGACTGCTCCGCAACCTTTCTTACATGACTTAGAGCCGCGCGGATATTGGCAATCAGGCGTATCAAGGTTGTCTTGGCCGCGTGCATCGGCGTCAGATAGAGCGTCGTTTTTCCAGCGTGTCTGGTCGCTCTGCCCACGGCGGCCAGCAACAACGCCCGACTGGTGATGGCCTCCATGCGCGCTTCGGGCTTGGCCGCGCGGCAGTACCAGCTCCACCAGTTGTAAACCAACGCCACGGCGCGCGCGCTGGTCTGGCAGCGTTCGATGTCCTGAGTTGTGAAGCCGCCCCAGCCCCACTGATTCTTCAACTCGTCGAAGCCGTTCTCCGCGTCGGCCCGGTCGCGGTACAACTGTGCCATCGACTCCAGCCGATAGCTACTATTGGTGACCAGCACGGCATATTCCCACAGTTCCACATTCTCGTCGGGAAGCAGTAATTCCATCTGGCCTTCGACCGCTTTTCGAGTCAGTGCTACATCGGGTTTGACGGCCCGACGCAGAATAACCACTCGTCGTGATCGATCCCATCCAGCCAGCCGCAAGGTATCTTCTATCGCGCTCCAGCCTTGGTCTGAAGGGCCGGGCGTAGTCCAATCCTTGCGCACAAACTGGCGCAGCAGTAGCTTCTTTATCCCGCTGGTCTGGCGTAGTTTGAAAAGATAATTCTGACCGCGACTTTCTAATTCTGCAATAAATGGTTCATTGCCAAATCCGCAGTCCCCACGCACCAATACGGGTAGTTGAGGATTAGGTAAGCTATCCAAAATATCGCTCAACCCAGGACGCGGATGGGTCGCTGAATGCTGCTTTCCTGGACTAACAACGACGTCGAGTACCATGCACAAGTTACTTACAAAATAAGTATGCAGGGCATGACTGGGACGGCCCGGCTTGTGCGGGTTGTAACTTACATCGGCTCCGCTCTGCTTGCCGAAGAGCGTCTTGATGGTGGTGTCGATGTCCAGAATCCACGGCGTGTCCAGCGCGGCCTGAACGCTGGAGAAAAGCTGCGGGCGCAACCAATCCCGGCTCTGCTCGGCGGTCATCCGCGCCAAAGCCCTGCGCAGCGCGTCCTCGCTGACCATCTTGCTCATGCCCAGAATCTGCGGGCTGACTCCGTCACAACGTAGCGCAGTGATATGGGAGTAGCGATGGTGGCCCGCAAGAATCGACAAAAACCATGTGCCCAGAACATCCCGCTTGTGCGAGGCGTTGCCGCTTTCGTAACTCAACGGGCAACGGTTGACCCAGGACTCGTAGACCCCGGTGGTCGCAAGAAACTCCGCGAAAAACGCCAGTTGCGCGTTGGGCGTAGCGCTGGCTTCCAGATCCCAGCGAATCTGTATACGACCGCCCGGCGTCTCCACCAAAAACGACTCCAACTCAGAATCGGTTGTGCCCGAAATCTCCACCCCTGACGACTCACCCATTGGGTGACACCCCCATCACTAGAAAAGCCGCTACCAGTCTACCGTTTCACTCCGTTCCAACGTTCCAACTGCCGGAAAGAGGATGATTTCCGACACTTGCCTCGCATCTGTTTCTGTCAGTCGCATGAGATAGACTCTCCCTTGCTGAGAACGCACTTCTACGGATTTGTGCAATTGTCCCTGATGAACTCGAACAAAGGCCGAAATATGGCGAATCGCTCTGCCGCAATACCAGAAACAACTTGCTCGGCGAACCTAACTTTGTCATTATCCCTTCTGAACGAGACTACACCGTCTTTGGTCCTGAACCATGCCTCAAGACCTGGCACGTCCCAAAATGCGTGCTCGATACAGAAATGTGGTTTTGGTCTGATCTTTTCAACGGGATTCTGCGCATCCCAGACCTGCGCTCGCAACTGGTTATCTGGGATAGGCAGTAGAAAGGCGAACGCATTTTTACCTTCGAGCTTCCGACAAAGGCCTTGTCCAATGTCCCGAACTCGATATTCTCCGCCTAGCGTTCTCCAATCTTGATATGCGTCATCGAAATCAAATAGCGCAAAAAAGCACTTTTGTGGATACGTTCTGAAAATATCAGGCCTGCTCATCATGGTTTTGAGGAATCCTCTATCAAATGCATCTTGAACGAGAATAGGAATGTCCTCTCCGGGGTAAAGCTTGTGATAGGCTGTGTTCAGAATTCTGACATCAGAAGGGCCTTCAACGAATAGCACTGGTTTGGAAGAGGTCCGTATCACATTGTCGATCAGAAGCCTTCCCTCATCTTCCGTGTAATGGATAAAGCTGTCGGACAGTTCTCGGATGATGTCTTTCTTCGGCCGTTTGCAGCAATGGACATCGGAGCCGTCAATCGTGAAGAGGCTGATTTGTTGGTCTTCCAGGCAGCATAGCGTTGCGGCGCTGTGGCTACTTAGCAACACGTGATTATTGTTGCCCGCTTCTTCTGTGATCTCGAATACCTGTTTCAGAAAATCGAATTGCCATTCCGGGTGGAGAAAGGCGTCCGGTTCGTCGAGGAGCGTGATACAATTGCGATCCTTAAATAGTTCAACGATGGCGTATATGTAAGCCAACTGAAACTGACCATCACTAAAGAACTCGACATCGGCGGCGATATCGCCTGTCAACCGCAAGGGGAGAGAGAACTCTTCGAGCATCCCCAATGTCTTCAGATTGTCAAACTGCCGAAATATCTTGCAGGCGTCTTGATCGGCAAAGTTCCGTATAAAGATTTCCGTGCTGAGGTTAAATGTGTATTGGTCTTTCTCTCTGTCGTAGACATCAGCATGATGAAAATCTTCTCTGATACATACGGCAAGTTGCTCGATGAACTGGCGTGTAATTCCCGCAGCGCCCCAATAGTGCGACCGTGGGTCAAACATGTCAATGTAGTTCATCCCCAACGCTCTCAGGCGTCCTGAAGCGAATAGAGGCCGCTTGAGCACGAGCCGAACCCTGTCGCCTACCGATTGAATCCCGAGCTTCCTACAGATGAATTGCCGTGCTTCATTCGCCTCTGGCTGCAAAAGCAAGACTGCCAACAGAAGAGATTTGTACTCTGATCCAATGCCGATAAAACGGCGGCTGTCTTTGAGTTCTGCTCCCTTTATCTGCCTCCGGAAAGCGGCTTCATAGCGCTTAACCAGATCGGTCACAGTCGGGTTATGTCCTGAGTAATAAATCAATACATTTTCTGGCAGTTCGATATTCTTGGTAGTCTGACGTGCATGGCCGTTTACGGAGAGCTTGCCGCTCTCCCACTTGACCGTGGTCTCCGATCCGCTGATCTCAAAGGTGATCTGATAATCGAACGAGAATGTGGAGATAGACTTGCGCGACTCGTCGAGATGGCGGAAAATTTCGATCAGGGCTTCGAAGAGGTTGGACTTGCCGCTGCCGTTCTTGCCTACGAAAACATCGATGAAGCTGGTGCCGTCAAAGTTGAGCTCGAAGTTGTGCAGGTTTTTATACTGGCTGATGAAGACAGATTTCAGGCGCATCGCTACCCCCCGTATTGCGCCATCATGGCGTTGAGCAACTCGTCTTGTTTTTTTCTTGAGGTAGATATACAAAGTTCCAACTCGTCGCATTTGGCCATCAATACATTGAATTGGGACACTATGCGATGCTGTTCCTTGAGCGGCGGAAGCGGAAAGAGTAGCTGATTGATGATGCCAAGGTTAATGTTCTTTTGCGCAGTTGAGGGGGCGAAGTGTTCAAGATCATCTTTTGCAACGTCGATGAACATCTTGACCAGTTGTTCCAAAGCATGATCCACTCCCAGAAACACAACTACGCTGTCGGGTACACATGCATCCATTCCGAGAAATCCTGTTTCAGCGATGTTGGCCGCGATGGTAATGCAAAGTGTGCCCTTCTTCCAAAGGCGGCTCTGCTTGAGGCCAACTTCGTTGTAATAGCTTCCACATGTCTGTATCTGATTTCCGGTTTGCTTCGATCTTGATACATCTCCAGTCTGGACAAATGGATAAGTTCCGTCGTCGAACAGTCTCCTGTCGTTCCGTGGTCGATGCTTAGACCTCCCTCGCTCAAAGGCACCAGCCTCTCCCAACCTAATCCAGTTCCAGCTCTCTGGTATCTGATATGGCAGTTCCTCTGGTGTGATTGCAGGCAGCGGTTTGGACTCCCTGATTTGCCCTGCCTTAACTAGTCGCTTCTTTTCAGCTTCGATTTGCTTGAGCAGTTCGCTGGCAGGCTGGTCTTTGGGGTGTTGGGGGACGAGCTTGCCCATCACGGCCAGTTTCAGGATGACCTTGCGCAGTTCGGTGACGTTTTCCTTCACTGAATAGAGTTCGCCGAAGTGCTGGCCGAGGAAGTCACGGGCTTGGATGCGCGCGTCTGTGTCCGACCCGTTCACAAGCTGCCGCACGGCAGCCGAATTTACCGCAAGCCGTTTGGCATCGCGCTCTGCTCTCAGCTTCTCCAGCGCATCACACCGTTTCCTCAACTCATCTATCTTGGCGACAATGCGCTGCTGCTCAGCGGCAGGTGGAAGCGGAAAATCCCCCGCGAAGAGATCACCGTCATTGATAGCAGGATAGGCAATGCCTTTTTGATTTGCCTCCACATACCTTACAAAGAAGGGTGACCTGAGAAAGAAATAGATATATCGGCCATCAACTCCAGAATATGGATGAAGAATAGCAAAGGCAGTGCTTACGATGGCATTTGGTGTAAAGTCCTTATCAACGACTGCGGCATTCAATAGGTAAGGCCGTACAGTTGAATAAATGATTGTGCCTTTGCGAACAATCTTTCTAGCGCGGGAGGGTGCCTCATCGCTTTCAAGGACCTGTGTATCTG
>Ga0302277_1003305_pt1 | contig 11096 bp, 10 predicted proteins | sample III_Bog_N3_1_FD_198759 | JGI IMG/M metagenome (GOLD analysis project Ga0302277, IMG submission 198759) | Peat permafrost microbial communities from Stordalen Mire near Abisko, Sweden - III_Bog_N3_1 | ecosystem: Environmental > Terrestrial > Soil > Wetlands > Peat | place: Sweden: Abisko... | reverse complement strand
GGGCATGGTTGGCTGCGCGTCAATGCGCCAGGCATCTATGCCATTTGCCGACCGCGCAACGCACAAGTGGGACAGGCCACGGCGATCTTCAACGCGGCAAAACAGCAGCGTCTCTCCGTCTGCCAGCTTCACGGCAGCGGCGTTGAAAACGCTGTTTATCGGATAAGGCCAATGATTCTGCGTCAGTATCGGATTGCCTTCATAGCGATTGAAGAGGGGAAGACCCGTTTTCGACTCCACGTGCATTTCGGAGCAACCAGAGTCTTCGGATTCGACAGGCGAACCATTGTTAGTCACGAATTGGTGCTCATTTCGAGGTGCCGTTCCTGTGCGTTTGTCACTTTGGCCTCATGCATTTCCAACAAGGCCATAAGGAATGAGAGCGTTGACTCCGCACCCTGATTCTCATTGATGCGATCCGGATGCAGGCCGTCCCGGCAGCCGCCTGTGGTTGCGTCGTAGAGCGGCAGTTGCAGATCGTTCTGTCCGAGAAACCAACGGAAGACCCGCTGAGCCTCGTCAAACCATAGTCTTTCTTCTGTAAGGTTGTATACCTCCAGGCAGGCCGACACGGTTGCGCATGCCTCCACCGGCTGCTGATCGAAGCGCGCCTTGTCATTACCCTCGACGAAAAACCCATTGGATCCAATGGGGACAAATATCTCCTCATCGTCGCGATGCTGCTGTGCGACAAGCCACTTGAGAGAATCCATGCCGGCCTCGATCATCCTCTGGTTATCGCTTCGCCATCCCGCCAGGATGAGCGCCTGCGACAATCTCGCATTCGAGTAAGAGAGACTTCTCTCAAACCAGCGCCATGTCGAAGAGTGAGTCCGCTCATAGATATCAAGCAGACGGTTCGCCAGCGCATTGCGGGCACCCTGCACAGCGCGGTCTCCTGGAATCCAGTCCAGATACGCCTGCATGCCCAGAATGCTAAAGGCCCATGCACGCGGACTTGTGAACTTGAGCGTCGCGGGAACTGCGGCTTCAAACAGTCGCCCTGCCGCTCCGCGCAGGCCGGCATTGGGTGATCGACCCAGCACTGTCCCCAAAGCCCACAATGCGCGGCCATGACTGTCGTCCGAACCAATGTCTTCCAGCCACCTGCGGTCGTAGCTGAGAAAGTTTCTGAACCTGCCGGCGACCGGATTGAACGCGAGCCATAGAAAAGCCAGGTAACGGTGAGAGAGGTTGACGACTGGACTGCCGGCCGCCTCGTCCAACGACTCAGACAACAGCGTGGAAACTACGAGTGCGCGCGCATTATCATCGGTGGTATAACCTTCGCTGTTGTTGGGCACGCTGAAGATTGCGTGCTGCAGAATTCCGGTATCGTCCGACAATCGGAACATGTGCTCCGGGTTTACTGCCGGCAGATAATCCATCGCGCCTATTGCAACGTCGCCCTTATGCGCGGCCATCGGATGCAAAGTGCGTTCAAACCGCGCGCGCTGAAAACTCGTCATGTACTTCTGCGCTGTCTTCTGCCAGATGGTCTCACGTGAGTGCAGATACGCCCGTTTGCGCATCGCATGACGTTCTCCTTCGTTGTCCAGAAGACGCAGTACCGCAACGGCAATGGCATCGGGATTCTCGAAGGGCACAATCACCCCGCGCCCCCCGGCCAGTAATTCCCTTGCGTGCCAATAGGGGGTCGAGATGACCGCCTTCCCTGCTCCCAGAGCGATTGCGAGAGTGCCGGAGACGATCTGCGCCTCCTGGCGATAGGGCGTAATGTAAATGTCGGCGGCGCCCACATGCTCTACCAGTTCTTCCGCGCTTACAAACCGGTTCACGAGAATGAGGTTCGGTGCAACTCCAAGTTCTTCGGCCAAAGCCAGCAAGGCTTCACGATATCTCTCGCCTTGGCTTCGGCGGATATGCGGATGAGTTACGCCCGACACAACGTAAACCAGGTTGGGATGCGTTGCCAGAATCGCAGGCAGCGCTCGAATTACATTTTCAATTCCTTTATTCGGCGACAGCAATCCGAAAGTGAGCAGGACGGATTTGCCCTCGGCGCCGAAACGGTCTTTGAAGAAATTTGGATCCATAAACTGGAAGTCGGGGACGCCGTGCGGAATGATGTCGATCTTGCCGCCTGGAATCGAATAGATATCGCGCAGAAACTGTGCCGCCTGTTCGCTCATTACCACCAGGCGATCTGAGAGGCGTGCAATTTCTTCCAGCACAACTCGTTGATCGGGATTCGGATCGCGCAGAACAGTGTGGAGCGTTGTGACGACTGGCATCTTCAACTTGCCCAGCAGGGTAAGTATGTACCTGCCCGCAACACCGCCATAAATCCCGTACTCATGTTGCAGGCAGACCAGGTCATTGCCGTTGAAATTGAGAAACTCTGCAGCTCGCTCATACGAAGTCTGATCTTCCTGGTCAAGTTCAAGCCGTACCTGACTGGGATAGTCGTATGCCGAATCAGGATCATTCACAGGAATGGCAAAAAGTCGATCGCCCCCAAATTCCGAGGCCAGAGCTGCGCATAAGTCAGTCGTGAACGTCGCAATACCACACTGCCGCGGAAGATAGTTTCCTACAAAAGCAATTCGCGTGGGCAACGGCAGGCTGCAACTCGACGACAAAGCGGGAATGGGAACAACCGGCTTGAGGCTTCCAAGAAGGGGTTCATCGAGATTGATAAAGAAGGGATCCATCCTGCCTACTTTCGATTTAGACTTTGCTTCCATGCAATGGGTGGCTTAATAGCTACCACATTGTTCCTTAGCCCTTGACCGTTTTGCGCACGATGACCACGGAACATTCGGCTCGACGAGCTACCGACTCTGCCACGCTGCTCATGAGAAAGTTGTGGATATTCAAGTGCCCGTCTGAACCAACCACAATGAGATCGACACGCCAATCGGCTGCCTGGTCGAGAATTGTATTTGCCACATCTCCGATTCGGACACCGGTTTGAGCCGCGAATCCAGCGCTGCGCAGTTCTCCCGCAACTCGCTCAACCAGTGCACGAGCGGGCTGCTGCTCACCTTCCAACTCGGGGGCATAACCCTGGGCCATCTCGGGCGGAGGCACAGCGTCAACCGACTGCAGTACATGCAGAACCAGGACCTCTGTATTCTCATGCCGCACCCCAGCAACCACTGCATGAAGCAGGTCTTCGGCAAACTCCGAATCGCCAACTGCCAGTAGGACTCTCATAACCCCTCTTCCTTAATCCGCAACGCGATGCAGAACAACTTGCCGACGGGTCGCGCCTTCAGGCCGAAGAAGATGTTCTCCCACGGCGTCCCAAGTATCGAACGGCCAGCCATGGAATACAGGTCTCAATTGCTCACGCAAGATGTCCGTTCGGCGTGGAATAGGAACCACTTCTTCAGAATCGAACCTTGAGTCATCTGCGACTTCGAAAGGCGAGCAAAACTGACCAGAACCTGATCGGCACACAGTTCATCGTGATGAGAGGAGAGCGCAACCATGCCGGAACAGTTTGAGAATCCAGAAGCGACAAAGCTCGTAGACCCGACAATCTCGGACGCATCAGCACAGAAGCGGATTGAGCGCGTTGCCGAACATGCAGCGGAGAAAGCGTTGCACACCGAGCATGGTTACGAGCTGGAATCGACCGATCTCTTCAAGGTAAAATGACAGCCGTAATCTTCGATACCGAGGAATACCAATCATCCCAGCAACATTTCTCGGCCGAGCCACCAGCGAGCGCCGCATTTCGCTGTGACCCTCCGCTCGACCAGAGAGCCCTCGATAAATGAGGATGACCTGGCATATTCCTGTTCGTCCCCAGCGGCAGAACATCAGCCTGAATGGCTGATTCACTTATGGACTTACCTGAACTGAAGCGATTCCTCCGCAGCAACTGAGCAAGAACAGGAGAACAATCTCAGATGGAAGCGAAACCAGACCAGGCCAAGCCCGAAGATGACAAGAATTCCCTGAAGACGCTCGCCATGCCGGAGCTGATGAAGAAGCTGGGCGCGACGGCTGACGGACTGACGCAAGCCGAGGCTACGAAGCGCCAGACACAGTATGGGCCCAACCAACTTGAGGAAAAGGAGACCAACGAATACCTGAAATTCCTCTCCTACTTCTGGGGCCCCATTCCCTGGATGATTGAAGGCGCCGTGATCCTATCCGGCGTTGTGCGTCACTGGCTCGATTTCTTCGTGATTCTTGCCTTGCTGTGCTCGAATGCTCTGGTCGGGTTCTGGGAAGAACATCAGGCCGGTAACGCCATCGCCGCTCTGAAAGCCCGGTTGGCGATCCTGGCGAAAGTAAAGCGGCAAATGGACGAATCCCAAGGCCAGCGAGTTGGTACCCGGCGATGTCATTCGCCTCCGGTTGGGCGACATAGTTCCCGCCGACGCGCGTCTGCTCGACGGCGATTCCATTGAGGTGGATCAGTCCGCGCTGACCGGCGAGTCGCTGCCGGTCACCGCCAAGTCCGGCGGCGCTGTGTACTCCGGCTCCATCATCCGCCAGGGCGAGATTGACGCCGTCGTCTATGCCACCGGATCGAACACTTACTTTGGCAAGACAGCGCTGCTCGTTGAGCAGGCCCACACAGTCAGCCACTTCCAAAAAGCTGTGATGAAGATCGGCGACTACCTCATCGTCCTCGCCGTAGCGCTGGTAGCTTTGATTCTTGTCTTCGCCCTTTTCCGCGGAGACAAGGTTCTCACCACACTGGAATTCTGCCTGGTCCTCCTGGTGGCCGCAATCCCCGTTGCCATGCCCACTGTACTGTCGGTGACCATGGCCGTTGGAGCTCGCCTGCTGGCGAAGAAGGAAGCGATCGTAACCCGCCTGTCAGCCATAGAGGAGTTGGCCGGCGTGGATGTTCTCTGCTCCGACAAAACCGGCACGCTTACAGAAAACAAGCTCACATTGGGCGACCCCTTCTGCATTGACGGAATCTCCCCTGCGAATGTCGTTCTCTGGGCTGCGCTCGCCTCGCGCGCGGAAGACCAGGACACCATCGACCTTGCGGTAATCGGCGGAGTGAAAGACGGCAGGGAGTTGGAGAGCTGCAAGGTACTCCACTTCATGCCCTTTGATCCCGTTCACAAACGCACCGAAGCCACAGTCAAAGCAGCGGACGGCAAGCAGTTCTTCGTTGCCAAGGGAGCTCCGCAGGTCATTCTGCAGATGGCGACCAACGCCGGTGACGTCAAGGCATCCGTAGACAAAGCCATTCTCGATTTCGCTGGCCGCGGCTTCCGCTCGCTCGGCGTGGCCAGAGCCGATGAGCAAGGCCAATGGAAGTTCGTCGGCATGCTGCCCTTGTTCGATCCACCGCGCGCGGATGCCAAGGAAACCATCGCCAATGCCGGCCAAATGGGCGTCAAGATCAAGATGGTGACCGGCGATCAGATCGCCATTGCCCGTGAAACATCCAGACAGCTTGGCCTCGGCACCAATATCGTCAACGCCAGCGCGCTTGGCGACACAACGAACAATGTCACACCTGAGATTTCTCAGGAAATCGAGAAGGCGGACGGCTTCGCACAGGTCTTCCCCGAACACAAGTTTTACATCGTTAACTCGCTGCAGCAGTCCGGGCATATTGTCGGTATGACCGGCGATGGAGTCAACGACGCACCCGCTTTGAAAAAGGCCGACTGCGGCATTGCCGTCTCCGGCGCAACCGATGCAGCACGAGCAGCAGCCTCGATCGTCCTACTCTCATCCGGACTCTCCGTGATCATCGACGCCATCAAGGAGAGTCGTCGCATCTTCCAGCGCATGAACAGCTACGCAATCTACCGCATCGCGGAGACGCTGCGCGTATTGTTCTTCATGACCCTGGCCATCCTGGTCTTCAACTTCTATCCGGTAACCGCAGTGATGATTGTCATGATCGCGCTGCTGAACGATGGCGCGATTCTATCCATCGCCTATGACAATGTCTTGTATAGGAACAGGCCCGAGGCCTGGAACATGCGGCTTGTGCTATCCATCTCCACCGTGCTCGGAGTCATCGGTGTTGCCGCCGCTTTCCTTCTGTTCTATCTCGGCGAGCGCATCTTCCACATGGACCGCTTGACCGTCCAGACACTCATGTACCTCAAGCTTTCCGTGGCCGGCCATCTCACCATCTTCCTAACACGCACCCGTGGTCCATTCTGGTCGATACGCCCCGCCAAGACTCTGCTGCTCGCAGTCGTGGGCACCCAGGCGATCGCCACACTCATCGCGGTCTATGGAGTTTTCATGGCGCCGCTCGGTTGGAAGTGGGCCGGCCTTGTGTGGGCCTATGCAATAGCCTGGGCGCTTATCAACGATCGCGTCAAGCTTCTCGCTTATCGCATCTTCGATCCAATCAAGAAAGCCATCCCGCAAACAGAGGCGCCCGCCGACGATACACAGGAGGTTGCGACCCGCGCTTACGAGATCTACCAAAAGAGAGTTCACGGCGAAAGCCAGCAGGACCAGGACTGGCTTGAAGCGGAGCGGGAAACCCATCTCGAAGAGGCGGCAAAGAACAAGCCCGCCGCATAGACAACACTGAAGGGACAAGATGACGATTGATTCGAAAACCTACCACGTTCCCCCAGGCAAGAAGCTCAACCTGAGCGAGTGGCCCACCGTCGCTCCGGCACTGACCAAATCGAAGAAACACTACAAAAAGCTGCTTGAAGAGCATGTCAATGATCTCAGCGCATTGCAGCAGCTTCACTACGCATCCAGCCGCCATGCGCTTCTCATGATCTTCCAGGGCATGGACGCCGCCGGCAAAGATGGCGCCATCCGGCATGTTATGTCGGGCGTCAATCCGGAGGGGTGCCAAGTATCCAGTTTCAAGCAGCCGAGCGCCGATGAATTGGAGCATGACTTCTTTTGGCGCACAACGCGTCAACTCCCCGCGCGCGGCAAAATTGGCATATTCAATCGTTCGTATTATGAGGAGGTGCTGGTCGTCAAGGTGCACCCCGAGATGCTCCGCTCTGAGGGCCTCCCGGAGGAACTCCGCGATCCCGAGAAAATCTGGGACGAGCGCTATCAGTCCGTCAACAATTTCGAGCGTCACCTCTATCGCAATGGAACGCGAACCATCAAAATCTTTCTCCACTTATCTAGGGAGGAACAGCGCAAGCGCTTTCTCGAACGCATCGACGAGGCCGATAAGAACTGGAAATTCAGCGCTGCCGACGTGCATGAACGAAAATACTGGGAGCACTACGTGAAGGCTTTTGAAGATTGCCTAAGCGCTACCAGTACCCATCAGGCGCCTTGGTACGCCGTACCCGCCGACCATAAAGAGAACGCCCGGCTCATCGTCTCGCAAATCGTTTTGGGCGCTCTTGCGGATCTCAAGCCAGCCTACCCGAAAACTACCCGGAAGCGCCGCCTCGAATTGCAATCCATCCGCAAGCTTTTGACCAACGCGTAAAAGAACGGGTCAGCCGCGCCAATTTTTTGACGCCATTTTGACGTTTTCTGTTCTACACTAGTCCCGAGAGGATTTGAGAATTATGGCAGACGTTGAAAAGAAGAAATGCGCGCATCCCGCATGCCGCTGCACTGTACCGGCCGGCGAAAAGTATTGCAGTCAGCGCTGTAAAGACTCCGGCACCGAGCAGGAGATTTCATGCGATTGCGGGCATCCGGGTTGCTCTCTTTCCGAATAGCTGCAAATCGAAGATTTTTGGTGCGCCCGGCAAGATTCGAACTTGCGGCCTTTTGCTTCGGAGGCAAACGCTCTATCCAGGCTGAGCTACGGGCGCATCTTCACGCAACAAACTAATATTTAAGGGGAACATCAAGACCGGTCAAGGCCTTCTTGCGCGCGCTTGCGGTCGCGTTGCTTCCTAGATTCAACAATTCTTCAATATGCGCCCGAATGGCATCTTCGGCCATGAGTTTATCCCAGCTATCGTCTTCCTTGGCGGGCGTTTGATAGTGAATGAATCCTTTGCGGTCAATCAAAGCCAGTTGAGGAATCACATAACTATTTTTGGGATCGAAAGCCATAAACGCATACATTTCCTGTTGAGACGCCCAACCTACCGGGTAGCCAACCTTAAAATCCTTGACGAAGTTTTCCACCAGCAAATCGGCATTAGGATTAATCGCCACGGCAAGCGCCTGCAAGCCGCGCGCGCCGAATTCTTCCTGGTATTTGGTCATCAACTTCGAAGCGGCCTGGCAATGCGGACACGTGGTGTGGATGAATTCGAGCGCCACGACCTTGCCGCGATATTGACTCAACTGAACCGGCCCTTTTCCGGGCAAATTAAACGTGAAATCGGGAGCCTTGCGCAAATTCCCGGTGTCGGCGGCAAGAAGCGGAATCGCCATTAGAACGGAGGCGGTGAGCGCGGCGATTATGGTTTTCATGGGATAAACTCTCCACTTAGTGTAACTTAAGTTCCGGAAGCACGCTGGAGACTTAACCACTCGGCTTCGTCGCTCAGTCCTTCCACACTCGAAACGACATTTCCCGAAAGCCACACCACGAAATAACCGTTGTCGCCGGTTCCGGCGGACAGATTCGGCTTCTGCGCCGAGAATTCGCAATGCTTCCACTTCCATTGCAAAATTTTCTGATAGGCGGCGAAGTAAGCGGCGGCGCTTTCGGGTGAATCCCATTGCGCGGCGTATGTCAAAACCGGCTTGGCGGGATGCCCGCGGGTGGCAATGCGGAACTTGCCGCCAGCCAGATGGGGCGCGAGTTCGGCCGCCTTCTGCGCACCCATATATTGCTGCAATAGCATCTGATGATCGAACTCGCCCATGTCTCCGTCCGTGACTTCCCTGCCCTCCGGATCGAGCTTCGGAAGCTTGGGATCGGCCGCTTTTTCATGCGCAAAGTATTTGGCAGGATGAATGATCTGCGCGGAATCGGTCGGCGGATGCGTGAAGACCTCGGAAAAAGACGCTTTGCCGAGTTTGTGATAAACGGCGTCAAAAAAGACCGTGCCTTGCGAATACGGAAACAACAGGGATTGCTGGATGTAGAGTGGCGAGTTTTTTAGCACCGGGTAATCCGCCATCGACGATTCCCCGGAATCGGCGACGGATTTCAGCATTTCCGCTGTCGGCACCGGCGGTTGGCCGCCGCGTTTCAGTTCGTAAGCGATCATCAGCCAGGAAGCTTGCCCTTCCACCACCGCCGTATGGGCCAGATTTTCATCGTCGTTCGAAGGCGTCTCTTCCATGAAGTTTTCCAGATTGAAATATTGGTCAGCTAAAGCGTGCGACAGCTCATGCGCCAAGGTGGTCGTTTCTTCGGGCACGGACGAGTCCTGCATCATGAAGAGCTTCTTTTCGTCGTAATCGTAGAAGGCGGCGGCTTGCTCGGTCAGCAACTCAATGGTGGACTTCTTCAGGTCAAAATCCTGCGGCACAAGGCCGAACATTTTGAGTGATAGCTCGTCCGCGCGGATTTCTTCAGGTTTTAAGGTCTTTTTGATGCGTTTTGTCAGAAACTGATGCAATTGACGCTTGGTCATGCGTCCGTAAGGCACGGAATGCTTCTGCGGCAGTCCGGTAATTTCAGAGACAGACTTGACTATCGAGTCGATTTCGGCAAAAGCTGGATCTTTGGAAGCCTTATCGCGCGCTAAAGCCAAAGCCGCAATAAAGGCTATTACTGAAAGGCGACGGAACATTTATTGGAGGGGCACCACTAGCTTTTAGAGTACTGGATGACCCCGCATCGAATGCTATTCTGAAGACGCCTACCCCCGCCTTTAAACACTTCATGGATTTTCTGGAAGGTCTAAATCCGCAACAACGCGAAGCGGTTGCACACGTCGAAGGTCCATTGCTGCTGCTCGCTGGAGCGGGAAGCGGAAAGACGCGCGTGATTACCCACCGTATCGCCCATCTGATCGAGGCTCACCACGTTCCAGGGCCGGCGGTTTTGGCGGTGACTTTCACGAATAAAGCTTCACAGGAGATGCGCGACCGGGTGAATTCCCTGTTGGGCGATAGTTCAAGATCCAAAACGCCGCAGGTCTCGACGTTTCATTCCTTCTGCGTAAGAGCGCTGCGGCGCGACGGTGGTTCGCTCGCGGAAATTCGCGAAGGCTTCACCCGGCAGTTCACCATTTACGATGCCGACGACCAGGTCGCGCTGGTGAAATCGGTTTTTAAGCAGATCGGTCTGGATGAAAAATTCATGCCTTACCGCGCCATGCTTGCGCGCATTAGCCACGGCAAGAGCCACGACGAATCGCCGCTTGATTGGTTCAAAGCCGCTACCGATCCGAAACTCACGCGGCAGGCCAAAATCTACCAGCTTTACGAAGAGCGGCTGCGGCACGCCAACGCTCTCGATTTTGACGATTTGCTGCTCGAAACCGTGCGCCTGCTGAAGCACGACGAAGCTTTGCGTGCGCTCTATAATCGCCTCTATGAATTCGTCATGATTGACGAATATCAAGACACCAACGCCAGTCAATATCAGTTGATGCGGTTGTTGACGGAAACCCGCCAGAACGTTTGCGTGGTGGGCGACGAGGATCAGTCGATTTATGGCTGGCGCGGCGCGGATATCCGCAATATCCTCGATTTTGAGCGCGACTATCCGAAGGCGGTGGTGATTCGCCTCGAGCAAAACTATCGCTCAACCAAAAATATTCTAGAAGCGGCCAGCGCGGTGGTGGCCAACAACAAAGAGCGCAAAGGCAAGTGGCTATGGACCGAAGCCGCAGCGGGCACAAAAATCGGTTATTACGAAGCGCCCGACGGTGAAAACGAAGCGCTTTTTATTGCCGATACGATCGAGAAAATCGTTTCGCGAAATCCGCTCGACCGGGTAGCGGTTTTATATCGAACGAATTCGCAGTCGCGGCAGATTGAAGAGGCGCTGCGGCGCTATGGGCGCAAATATCTGGTTATCGGCGGTTTTAGTTTTTATCAGCGCGCTGAGGTTAAAGATCTGCTGGCCTATTTGCGGGTTCTGTTTACGCCGCAGGATTCCATTGCCTTGTTGCGAATCATCAACACACCGGCGCGTGGGATAGGCAAAGGAACTGTGGAGCAAATTGAGCAGTACGCGTTGCAGAACGGTATGAGCATGTGGAAGGCGCTGCCCATGATGCTCGAAGCGCGAGTGCTTCCAATCCGCGCGGAATCGGCTTTGCGTTCTTTCG
>Ga0302277_1003285_pt1 | contig 11132 bp, 3 predicted proteins | sample III_Bog_N3_1_FD_198759 | JGI IMG/M metagenome (GOLD analysis project Ga0302277, IMG submission 198759) | Peat permafrost microbial communities from Stordalen Mire near Abisko, Sweden - III_Bog_N3_1 | ecosystem: Environmental > Terrestrial > Soil > Wetlands > Peat | place: Sweden: Abisko... | reverse complement strand
ATTCCCGTTTGGCCTGTGCAAGGTCGAACATCGTTACGCCATTTGGCAAACGGCCATCAATGGCCGCAAGTTCCCCCGCGCGTGTATGCACCATCTCGCGTGTCACCGTGCCAATCCGAGGCGTGATTATATGTCGCCGGTCGGCGCGTCAATGTATTGCTCGCCTCATCCGGCTGCGCTCCACATTGCACCCGCCGTCCGGCTCCAAAGTTTTGCCTCTATGATTCTGCGCGGGGAGCTTTATCACGGTGAAGATATGAAGGACAAAAAGGTTGCCATTCTGTCGGCATATTTATCCATCCTGCTGCGCTTGCATTTTAATTCGGTTGTGCTATTTATTTTCTTGAGACAGGACGAAAGTCTGGATTCTCCTACTTCGCTAGAGTCGGCGTAAGCCGGTTCGATAATGCCTTCAAATCCTATTATAGGTCAGGTAAATACCTGTTTATACGCAGGAATGCGTCCTCAACTGAGAGGGAATATATTGGCGAGAGCCTGACTGCCCGTTTGCAATCAGCTTGATGACCCCCACTTCCAAAACGAGTTTTTGGCGGTTGGTTTTTGAATCCCGATGTGCCGAAAAGTTGTTATGAATTCATAACAACCCCCATGTCGGATTTTGATTAAAATTGGAGAAAAAAATGAAAGGAAAACTATGGAAATAATAAATAACGCACCGGATCAAGATGCCCCGACGATCCAGCAATGCGCATTCGTCCTGGGGCTTCACGAGTTCAGCTTGTTTTCGCGAATCCAAGCTGGCGACATCACTCCCAAACGGCTGCGGTCGGGCATCATGGCGATTCCCGTCAGTGAACTGGAACGGCTGTTGCGGATGACGGTGAATGTGTCAGCCATTCCAAGCCGGGATGAAATTCATTTTTCTGACCACAACCTTGGAATTGAACGCGGGTGGGGCGGTCTCAAGCGAAACGGTGAGTCGGTAAATTATTCTGTGCCCGGCTAACCGGCGATCTTCGCCCGTTCCGCCCACGCGTAACGATACGAATGTAATGTGACACCTTTAATTTTGAGGCCGACGCAGCGTTGCTTGAATTCGGTGGCGCGGTCGCCCGCACGGACGCTCCGCAGATACGGAAACAACGGACCGCTTCCCGGCAAGTCCCGAAGGATTTCCGCCATGTCTTCGTCAAAGCGCATGATGGCAATTGAGCCGGTCTTCTTGCGCGCATAGCTGATGACGTGATTTTCCCAATCCACATTCTCCGCCTCCAGAAATGCAAGGTCGGATTGCGCCGCGCCCAAGTGCCATGCGAGTTGGTAGAACGCCTTGCGTTCGGGATTCAATTCGCGGGCGACGATGGCCTGATGTTCCGCCAAGATGATGCTGCGCTTCTCCTTGAACTTGATGGCTGGCCAGCGTTTCTTCGGCAGCACCGGCCATGGCAGCCAGTTCATATCAAGAGCGAAATTGTGAACCCGGCGCAAATAAATGTTGGTCGAGACACTGCCATTTTCCAGCACCTTCAGAAAATGTTCGGCCTGGGTTTCCAGCACGACCAAGTTGCGGATGGAATCGAACGCCGTGTCTTTGATGGCCGTCAACCAGCGATGTTGCGTTTCGCCGGTTTTGAGTTTCGGGATTTCGTCCATGACGTGCTGCCATGTCCGGGTCGCGCCGACGGGGTCGCCCGCCTTCCAATAGACGCGCGCCAGATGCAGGCTAAAAGCCGGGGCGTCTTCGTTTTCATTTTTGGCCGCGACGAGACGATAGGCTTCGTCCTTGTCGCGGGTCTTGAGGGTTTCCTGTTTGCCGGTCTGGTGGTCTTCGTAGTAGAAGACACCCCAAGGCCGGAGGAATACACTGTATCGTTGTTTCATGTCATTTTTCATTTTATGACTATGAACCAACTCGATCCGCTCTCGTCAGCGAGTAGTGGCCGGATTCGTTTCAGATTGTAGCCGGGTTGTGCGGCTACTGAAGGTTTCACTGAAACTCGGCCTTTTTTCGCTCTTTTTCCTCACAAATCCCAACAAAAGGGCTGGAGGCGAGGGTCGGAATCGAACACGGAAGCTTTACTGCTCCGAGCCTAACACACTCTGTTTCAAGGCCTATTCTAGCTTGATTTTACAGGGGTTCAAGCCATTTTTTTGACCGCCCAGTCAACGACCGCTCATTGCACCGTCACCGCCCGTTTATTGCTCGGCAGGTGAATTTTTAGGTGAAACTTGATTCTTGAGTTTGGATTCTATGATTCGATAAACGACACGATTTTATAGAAAGAGAGTCGAATTTTTTTTGGGATAAAAAACGCCGACTATTTAGTTCTAAAACTTCCAAGATTGAGTAAAATAAGCTCACTCCACAAGTTTATGAAAAAGCACTTGCTCAACGGTCTTTCCAACTCTCCTATCTTTTGGCGCGACATTTCAAGTATTGGGTGGGCGGTGTTGCTTTTTTTCTCCGGCAGCCTTGCTCAAACGACAAACGCCCGCGATGTTCTCGGCCCCAGCAGCCGGACGACGCCCATCGCGTTTTCGGAAATCATGTATAAGCCCGCGCCGCGCATGGACGGCAAAAATCTGGAGTTCGTCGAAATTTACAATTCCAATCCCTGGTTTCAGGACATCAGCGGTTATCAAGTCACCTGTGCCGACATGAATTATGCGTTTCCAGCGGGCACGACCATTGCCTCCAACAGTTTCATCGTGCTGGCGGCGGCACCGGCGGATGTTCAAAGTGTTTATGGCATCACCAATATCATGGGGCCTTACACCGGCAGCCTGAAAAAAGCCGAGTCGCTGCAATTACTCGATGAGCGGACCAATGTGCTGCTCACCGTTCCGTATTCGAATATCTATCCGTGGCCGGTGGCGGCGGATGGCACCGGCCATTCGCTCGTGCTCGCCAATTCGACTTACGGCGAAGGCGATCCGCGCGCGTGGGCCATCAGCGATGTCACCGGCGGCTCGGCCGGACAGGCGGATATATTCACGCCGGGCGCGCTGCGCAACGTGGTGATCAACGAAATTCTGCCGCACTCGGAAAATCCCACCGTGCCGCAGTTCATCGAACTTTACAATCACGGCACGAGCAGCGCGGATGTGTCGGGCTGCATTTTGACCGATGATCCGACGACCAACAAATTTGTCATTCCCAACGGCACGGTCCTTGGCCCGGGCGGATTCGTTTCATTTACACAATCGCAATTCGGCTTTACGCTCAACGGCGCGGGTGAAACGCTTTATTTCATCCAGACCAACAATGTGCGGGTCCTCGACGCCGTGCAGTTTGGGGCGCAGGCCGACGGCGTTTCCTACGGCCGCTGGCCGGACGGCGCGAATGATTTCTACGCCTTCACCAGCCGCACGCCGGGGACGAATAATAGTGCTATCTGGATTGGCGACATCGTGATCAACGAACTGATGTATAACCCGATCAGCGGCAACGACGACGACCAATATATTGAACTTTACAACAAAGGCACGAATACCGTGAACCTGGCCGGCTGGCAATTCACTTCCGGCGTTACGTTCACATTTCCCAGTGTCACGATCGCGCCGAATGCTTATCTCGTCGTTGCACGCAACCTGACTAATTTGTTTGCCAAATATGCGAATTTGAACACCGCCAACACCGTGGGCGAATACAGCGGCAAGCTGTCGCACGGCGGAGAACTGGTGGCGCTGGCGATGCCGCAAATGCTTTACGCGACGAACTCGATTTACGTCGAGCAGGACGAAGTGACCTATGGCACGGGTGGCCGTTGGGGCGAATGGTCTGGTGGCGGTGGCAGTAGTCTGGAACTGATTGATCCCCATTCCAATCACCGGCTGGCGGCAAACTGGACGGACAGTAATGATACTTCAAAGTCGGTCTGGACCAACATCACCTATACCGGCGTGCTCGACAACGGCGCCAACTACGAGTCCAGCATTGCCCATGCGCAAATCGGCCTGTTGGACGATGGCGAATGCCTGGTGGACAACATCCAGGCAAACTACAACGGCACGAACTACGTTTCCAATGGGACATTTGAAGGTGGCTTGGGTTTGACCAACTGGTCGTTACAGGGGTGCATGGTTCGTTCCAGCCTGGAAAGCACCGGCTATCAGAGTGGTTATTCTCTGCATATCCGGTCCAGTGACAAGATTTGGACGGGGGACAATTCCTGCCAGGTTGCTTTGAACACTAACAAGCTGACGGCGGGACAAACCGTGACCTTGAGCTTTGAAGCGCGTTGGCTGCATGGTTGGCCGGAAGCGCTGCTTCGACTAAATGGCAACTGGCTGGAAGCGACCGGACCTTTGCCGGTGCCGAGCAACCTAGGCAGCCCCGGAATGCCCAACAGCACCTATATCACCAATGCTGGTCCGGCAATTTATAACGTCACGCATACTCCATCGCTGCCGGCGGCCAACCAACCGGTGGTGGTCACGGCCAATGTGAGCGATCCGGACGGTGTAACTAACCTCACTCTATTTTACCGGATTGATCCGGCGACCAGCTACACTGCCGTGCCGATGCTGGATAATGGCACGGGCGGCGACGCGGTTCCCGGTGACGGAGTTTTCAGTGCGACTATTCCCGGCCAGACGGCAAACCAAATCGTTGCGTTTTACATCTCGGCCACGGACAGCCTAGGGGCGGCGACGCGCTTTCCGGCCTTGCGGCCTAATGACAACGAACCGGTGCGCGAATGCGTGGTCATGTTCGGGGATGGCATTCCCGGCGGCAGTTTTGGCGCGTATCATTTGTGGTTGACTCAAACGAACGCGAATCGTTGGTCTAATCTGGCCGCCTTGAGCAACGAAAGGATTGATTGCACCTTTGTCAATGGCTCCCGCGTGATCTACAACATGGGGGCACGATGGGCTGGCAGTCCTTACATACAGGATTTTAACACGCCCAATGGTAATTTGTGCCACTATGATTTCACCTTTAATGATGATGACATGTTACTGGGCACGACAGATTTTGACAAAATTCACCAGCCGGGTAACAGCCCTGGTGATGACGCCAGCCTCCAACGGGAACAACTGGCCAACACCTTCCTGCGTGCGCTCGGGGTGCCCTGGCTCTACAAACGCTATGTAGCGGTCTATGTCAACGGCAATCGGCGCAATGGCAATTTAATGGAAGACACCCAACTGCCGAACGGCGATGTTGTGAAGGAACATTTCCCAAATGATGACGGCGGCTATCTCTATAAAATGCAACCTTGGTTTGAGATGGGGCCTTTTCCTTCGGGCGACTCTATCAGCTTTGCCAATGAAGCCTGGTGCAATCTCATGCCTTACACGACGATGGGCGGCTTGAAAAAAGTGGCGCGCTACCGCTGGAATTTTGAGATCCGGCGCACGCCCGATTCCTACAGTGACTACACCAATGTTTTCTCGCTCATCGATGCGGCCAACTCGTCCAGTTCGCCCAATTTTGTGGCAAACATGGAAAACATGGCGGACATGGAGAACTGGATGCGCGTGTTCGCCGCCAATCATGCGGCGGGCAATTGGGATTCGTTTGGCGCACAAAACTCACAAAATCTATACGGCTACATTGGCACCCAAGGCACGAAGTATACGCTGCTGATGTGGGACTATAACATTGTGATCGGCAACAGCGGTTCTTGGGGGCCGGGAGCAAATCTGTTCACGCTGAACTCGCAAGACACCAACATGACGGCCATTTACAACAACCCCACGTTTCGACGCATGTATTGGCGCGCGTTGAGCGAACTCGTCAACGGGCCCCTGAACGTTACCAACAGCGGGCCGTTGCTCATGGCCAAATACGCCGCGTTCACCGCCAGTGGATTGAATGTGGAAAATCCCACAGCCAACATCGAACCGTGGCTGACCTCGGCAAAAACCAGCATTGCCTCGCAACTGGCGGCGGTGAACGCCACGAATTTTTCCGTAAACGCCAACATCACGATCACCAACAATCTCGCGTATGTGACCGGCACGGCTCCCGTGAACGTGGCGACGGTCTGGCTCAACGGCGCGGCGTATCCGGTGACGTGGATCAACTTGACCAACTGGGCGGTCAAAGTGCCGCTGCAAACCGGCACCAACCAGTTCGTCGTCACGGGCATTGACCATAATGGCCTGTTCCTGGCCGGCGATTCCAACAGCGTCAGTCTGGTTTATGCCGGAACCAATGCCTCGCCGGTCGGAAAAATTGTTCTCAACGAGATCATGTATGCGCCGCTGGTCGCCAACGCAGAGTATGTGGAACTTTACAACAGCTCGACGAACACGAGCTTTGATTTGTCGGGCTGGCAGTTTCAAGGCTTGGGCTACACATTTCCCAACGGTTCCATTCTTGCGCCGACAAATTATTTGGTCTTGGCGGCAAATGGCGCTGCCTTTGCCGGCGCTTTTGGCGCGACAAATCCGGTATTTGACAGCTACAGCGGAACACTGTCTCCGAACGGCGAAACGCTCACGTTGAACACTTCGAGCAACGTGATAGTGACGAAAGTGAAATATGACATCCAGTTGCCTTGGCCCACCAACGCCAACGGCAGCGGCGCATCGCTGCAATTGCTGGACCCGAGCCAGGATAACTGGCGCGTCGGCAACTGGCTGGCCACCGCAGGCGTCGCCACGCCTTCCAAGCGCAACAGTGTGGCCACGACCTTGACGCCGTTTCCGACTTTGTGGATCAACGAACTCCAGGCGAACAATCTCACTGGCATCACCAACAGCGCCGGACAACACACATCCTGGCTGGAACTGTTCAATCCGGGCACGAACAATGTTTCGTTGAGCGGTCTCTATCTGGCCAACAATTATACCAACCTTTTGCAATGGTCATTTCCCACCAATGCGAGTATCAACGCTGGCCAGTTCAAAGTCATTTTTGCCGACGCGCTAACCAATCTTTCAACCACCAACGAACTGCACACTAGCTTTGTCCTGACCAGCCAATCCGGTTCACTGGCCCTGACTCGGCTTGCCACCAACGGCCAGCAACAGGTGCTCGACTATTTGGATTATCAAAACATCGCGCTCAACGATGCCTACGGTTCATATCCCGACGGCCAAAGTTTTTACCGGCAGGAATTTTTCGCGGCGACGCCTGGCGCAAGCAACAACGCCACCGCCACTGCACCGCCGTCGTTTATCGCCTACACCACGCCCGCCGCGATTTACACACAGAATTTTGACGCGCTCCCCGATCCGGGTGCGGCTTCGGTCAATGCCGCCGATCCCGTGACCATCAACGGCTTGACTTATTCCCTTGCCAATCCCTACGACTTTGCCTATCCAGCCCTGACCAGCGGCAGCGGCGGGTTGGGCATTTCGGCGCTTGCCGGTTGGTATGGCTCCGCAGTGACGAGTTCCAAATTTGGCGCGACTGACGGCGACCAGACTACGGGTGGCCAGATTAGCTTCGGGCCGGCCAACGGCTCCAACCGCGCCTTAGGCTTGCTCGCGACCAGTTCCACGGGCGGCACAGCGTTCGGCGCAAGGTTCCTGAATGGCACCGGCATAACTTTGACGCGGATGAATCTTCAATTCACCGGGGAAGTTTGGCGGCAATCAAACCTGCCCAAGACCCTACAAGCTTATTATTACGTGGACTTGACGGGCACCAACACGTTTACGCCAAATACGACGGCATTCCTGCCGGCGCTGAATGTAAATTTGCCAACCGTCGCGGCGGACACCGGCGGCGTGGCGGTGGACGGCACTTCGGCACTGAACCAAACCAACTTGAGCGTGCTGAATCAGGTAATCACGAACTGGCCGCCGGGCGCGGCATTGTGGCTGGTGTGGCAGATGACGGACTCGACCGGCAAGGCCCAAGGGCTTGGCATAGACAATTTGAGTTTCTCGGCCAGCGTGCCGGTGCCGGTGCCCATGACGATTCAGCCAGCGGGCACGAATCTGCTTGTAACATGGCCAGGCGTGGCCGGACAGACCTATCAACTCGAATATAAAGATGACCTGACCGCGCCGACATGGACGCCACTGGGCAGTCCGGTGACCGGCAGCGGCGGCACACTGACCACAACCAATAACTTTGGCACTTCAGCCCAACGCTACTTCCGCCTACAACTCGTGAACTGAGAACCAGCAAAGAATTTTTCTGCCGGACGCCGAATGCCTGCTTTTTCGACGACGCCCAGGTTGGCGGTCGGATGCCAGCGGGGCATTGACGGGCGGCACTTACTCACTCATCGGCGGTTATTAGGCGCTCATCATCAACATCACCCCGCCGACGGGTAATTTGTTCTTCTGCTTGAAACAGTGATTGATTTTGATCATTTGTTAACTATGAAATGACGAGGACAAGGTAGATGGACACCTCTGACGCTTGTGTCGCCAGAATCTGGCAACGTCTTATGTGGCCTTATGCAGCCAATCTGGATCAGTCGCGAGCCGAATCATTTCGACGGCAGCAAACTACTTCGGCTCGTTTGGAGCCGGATCGCCGAGCGGCGTCAGCTTGCTATTGTCATCAAAACTTAAATATTTTACACCGCAAAGCCAAGCTGTAGGCTGAGACCTAACGTCAGCCTGGCGAAGAAACCAAGCGCCATTTTAGGAATTGCCGAAAATCACCTTGGGTTCCACGCGAAGGCGCGGTCGATCAATAGTGGGTTGGCGCTCGCGCTTGTTCCGCCAGTATTTCGCGACCTCTTTCGTGGACTTGTGAAGCCAGTCTTGATTAGTCGCTAATCGGATCATCTCGACGGCGGCAAACCATTTTGGCGCATTCGGTGCCGGATCGCCGAGCGGCGTCAACTTACCCGATCGCATCAAAATTTGAATGTCATTTACAGCAAAGCCGAGCAGTTTCGCGCTCGCCTCGACATCAAGGCGCGCGGGTAAATTCCTGGTCGCCCAAATCGTCATCGCAGTTTGCAATTCGTCGCTATTCATAAAATCATTTGCCCCGGCCTTCGGAATTCCGATTTGACCGGCGGCGTGATTAGACTAGCACGGAATTTTACGTGAAATGACCAATTGAAAGGCGACTTGCGAATACACGTGAATACACCGACCTTTGCAACGAACCGGGGTGAAGAAAATTCCCTGAAATAATGTTGACGCGAATCCAGAAAACCTCGCCCATGCCGCACTGAAGTTCAAAAAAAAGCCGTGAAGACGACTCAACCGGCGAATCAGGTGAAACTAAAAGCCAACTGAGCAGCGCCATGCCAACTCCACAGCAAGCCGCGAAAACGAAATGGAATCGGTATTTTTGCATGACGCTCGATGCTGCCTAACGTAGAAAGCTGAGCCACCGCCGACTCGGGGCGTGAACCGCGACAGCGGAACTGACAGCGCCAACGGCGGTTGGCTCCGGCGACTGGTTAGGCGGCGTCATGCTTAACTCTCTCTCGTCTTTTCAAAATCCTAATCGGCAACAAAAATCCTAAATAAACCTGCATCAGAACCCAAATAACTCCAATGCCGCTGACAAGCACCACTCGTAAAAAACTGCGATGCTCGACCAATGCCCGCACTTGCTCGAATTGGAGCAACCAATGAGATAGCGCAATGCAGCTAATCGTCGTAAGAAATGTAACAAGCGTCAACCAAACGCAAAAAAGCCCAAACCACAATGTGAACTTCGCGAGAATATGTCTGGTGTCAAGTGTCATAGTGGCAAGCCGCCTAACGAAAAAAGCTGAGCCACCGCCGACGCGCGGCGTGAACCGCGATAGCGGAACTGACAGCGCCATCGGCGGTTGGCTCCGGCGACTGGTTAGGCATCAACGGCATACCAATGGTCATAATCGGATTTAAGATCATCTGACTCTGGATCAAGTGGAACAAATAGCCTATAGCCGTCAGGGAAAACAAGAGTAACCTCGCCACTCTCGGCTTCCTTAAAATCTAGGAGTGTTGTCTCCCGCAATGCGCCAAAAAGACTGCACCACTGCTTGAACGCATCTTTGGTATCTTCGGAATACTTATATGAAGTCGTAATCTCCTGCGTATCGCGCAAAAATACCCAAGGATGGTCAATCCAAAGATAATGGTGTCCTTCCTTCTTTTCTCTATCGTCAAAACGGAATCTAATCGCATTCATATGAAGCGATGCAAAACAACGCCGCCCCTTGAATCCAATCAAGGTGGCTCTGTTTTGCTTGATGTCTCTTTGCGACATACGCGGCTTGATGCCTAACGAAAAAAGCTGAGCCACCGCCGACTCGCGGCGTGGATTGCAACCGCAGCGGCAACGGCGGTTGGCTCCGGCGACTGGTTAGGCCACATCATCGTGAACCTCTATCTAAAACCCACTTCTTCATGTGCTCATGCAACTCGGTGAAAATCGCTGGTAAATTAGCTGCCTGCTCCGGTGTAATCGAACCATGTCCCATTCCGGGTATCTTCGATGACATCACCCGACTAAACTCTTGCCAGCAGAGTTTGCAAATAGCTCTCGTCCTGTGACCGCCAGCAAGAGCAGCAGGCAAATCAGGACAAGCGCAGAAAGGCTCGCCGCCACAATAGCAACAACCAGCCTGTAGCTCGGTGGCTAAGTCGCGAGCAGCCGGACTGGAAGCCTCAAAGCACTCACTGCACAAATCGCTGGTCGTAGGAGGGTCGTCAGACCCGCTCGTGACGTTTGTTATATGGCAAGTTGCCTCGCGTTGTTGGCATTTCTCGCAGAGCATACGCAATGTGGCCTAACGTAGAAAGCTGAGCCACGCGGGAACTGCGACGTGGCGCGTCTGAAACCTTCTCGGACAAAATGAAGGCGTAGCCCGCGTTGGCTCCGGCGACTTGTTAGGCCACATATCTCTTCCTCAATACAAAAAATAAATCAACAACTCCAGCCCAAAACAAACCAGAAATGAGCAACAAAAGTAAAAAGACAACCGCTGGCGGATCGCCGTGAAGAAAAAAACAGCAGACCATAAGCGGCCACATGGCAATCACCAAGAAAATGAAACAAACGCTGCCTAAAACCGAAGGTGTGTCCAAGTCGGTAAATAAACACATGAACATATAAACGCCAAAAATCGCGAGCAGCGAACAAAAGGTCGCCGCTATGAATCTCCTGACTCTAAATGGAAGTGGCGCGGTCATGTGGCCTAACGTAAAAAGCTGAGCCACCGCCGACTCGCGGCGTGAACCGCGACAGCGGAACTGCAAGCGCCAACGGCGGTTGGCTCCGGCGACTTGTTAGGCATCGTGGTCAT
>Ga0302277_1003273_pt1 | contig 11157 bp, 10 predicted proteins | sample III_Bog_N3_1_FD_198759 | JGI IMG/M metagenome (GOLD analysis project Ga0302277, IMG submission 198759) | Peat permafrost microbial communities from Stordalen Mire near Abisko, Sweden - III_Bog_N3_1 | ecosystem: Environmental > Terrestrial > Soil > Wetlands > Peat | place: Sweden: Abisko... | reverse complement strand
ATGAGGATTGTACGGTGTGGAGTGTTTCAATAAGCGCGTGGCGGGCAAACCCATTTTTGCGCATGGTGCCGTTCACGATCTTCCAACGTTTGTCGTCGCTGGGTAGCGGCGGAGGTGTGAAAGCGGGCACGATTCCCTCCCAGATTTAGACAATGTGCGCACAAAGCGTTTGTTGTTCTGCGCCCTGTCTATGACTGTTTTAGCTTTCCCGGCGCAGAATGCACCGTGACCAACATCACGGGATGAGGGAAATAATCCCAAACTGCGGAACGGAGAGTCGCTAACTCGATGAGCAATATGGGAATTCAGAGGCGTGACAGTTGGCTGTGTCATTCAGCACAGTTTGCCGGGAATATGGCTGCGCGTGTGAAGAAATATGCAGGCAAAGAACCCGATGGCGGAGGAGACGGCGGAGAGATTCAGGGGGTAGGGCGGAGTTGGACCTGGTAATCGGTGTAATCGATGGTGAGGATGGTGCGGCCGAAGAGCATGCTGTCTGATTCTGCGCGGGCGCGGGTAGCCATGGCGAAACCGTTCATGTTGGCGTACTGGCGCATCATTTTGGCTGGGCCGGAAAACATGGATGGACTGCGGGATGCGACGCCGTCGATCTGGACGATGGACCCGTCTATTGCATCGACCCACAGGGTCCCGTTAAGCATATTGGGGGCCTTGTGCTTGGGCGCAATGTCAAAGCCGAGGCAATCGTGTCCATTCATTTTCTGCGTGACACCGGGTTTGAGATTCATTTCATAGTTGGAGGAAGTGAACCAGGACTTTTCAACATTGCCGGGCTGATTGATGGTTTTTTCGTTGTCGAGGAGAGGGGCCAGCACCAGCTTTTGCAATATAGATGAACCGGATTGGGAGAGGATGGTGTAGCTCTTGCCGACGCCTTTCTGATAGAGGGTCTTTACGGTCATCTCGGCTGCGGGACGGGTCTCGTCACCGTTTCTAAATATGGAGTAGTGCTCTGTGACTGTGTAGCTGAGAACGTGGTCGATTCGTGCGAGGGCGGCATTGTCGATTTTCTGAATGACCGCTGCACCGTCAACCGGCTGAGCTGAAAGAACAAAAGAAGCAGAGAGTGCGAGGAGAATGAGGGCCACGAATTGGATTGTCCTGGTTCGCGGCCTAAGGTTCGTCATGCAGGATCTACTCCGTTTGGAAAGCGTAACAGCTCATCTTGAAGTCAGGCGCGATATGAGCGTGAGGGGCGAGAAAAAGTCTCGGGAAACGACAGGCCCGCTAGCGAGATATCGCCAGCGAGCCTGACTGAAAACTGGTTCATCGGGGGTTTGTTTTCTGGGCGCTTGTGGAGCGACTCAGTTGTGGTTAGGCAATCGTGCGGCGCCCGGAGATCAGGTTGATGATGAGGACTACGACCGCAACCACCAGCAAGATGTGGATGAGTCCGCCTGCGATGTGCAGGCTGAAGCCTAGAAGCCAGAGGACCAGCAGGATTACGAATATTGTCCAGAGCATTGAAGATTTCCTTTCTAGAAGAACACCCGGAAGGACGTTGCCATTCCGGGTGTTTGTATTTTGTCAGTAAAGCGAATTGCCTGTTACTGAGCCATTGCCTGTTCTTTAGCTTCGTGAACTGCATGCAGGAACGATGCGGCAGCAGCGGGCGGGGGAACCTCTCCGCGCAGGACCGAGCGGCTGGTTGTGCCCGCGCCGTAGAACGCTGTCATGGCGTCTTCATCACGCGAGATAACCTGGCCATTCAAGGTGAGTCCGGCGAAGATCCCCTTAGCGCGTGAGTAGGTGAGGATCTCGGTGTTCAGTTTCCAATCGGTATCGGCAGAGGCATGACGCCCGACCGGACCGGCTGCCGCAGAGGCGTCGCCACCGACCTGGAACTTGCTGGAAAGCAAGTGCTCCATGCCGCGGTCGCTCTGGATGATCATGACCAGGTCGATGCCTTCCACACCGATCTGGAGGCCCCAGCTTCCGCCGCCGATGGTGAAGAACGCAGGAGCGCTCCAGCCACTGGGAGTACGGCAGGTAGCTACGCCCTTACCGCCTTCGGCGCCAAAGACGAATCCGCCCTTGACCATGTGAGGGACCACGGCGATACATTTTGCGTGGTCGAGAACTTCTTCAGGGATGCCTTTGTCCGGAGCAGCCATCACTTCGTGCAATACGGCTCCGGCATGCTCAAGGCGATCGGCAGCTGCTTCCTTGGAGTCAGCCCAGCCGAGGGTTGACATGCCCACTAAAGCAAGTGACAAGATCATTTTTTTCATTGTTTTTCACCTTTTCATTTGGTCTCTGAGACATGCCGTTCGGGCGCTCAGGTTGAGTTGGGACGGTCGCCATTGCCCCGTCTTACCGCATCAAGTTGGAATAGATAAACAAAGTAAAGGTTGCTTGCATGGTGGAACGCATTGCGGACTTGGGGAGGCAGTTTGCTGCATGCGCTATGCTTGTGTGCGGTGTGAGGATCGAAATTGATGGAACCCACTGAAGGCATTCAGCCCAGAGAAAATTCGCTGTTGGAACGGCGTGGCGTGCTGGTGCGGGGAGTGGTGCAGGGGGTTGGCTTCAGGCCGTTTGCATATCGACTAGCTATAGAGGAAGGGCTGAGCGGATTTATCGGGAACGATACCGAAGGGGTGACGCTGGAAGTTGAAGGAATAGCGGCGCGCGTGGATGGATTCCTGGTGCGGTTGAGAACGGAGACGCCGCCGTTGGCGCGGATTGATGCAATTGCAGTGCGGGAGTTGAAGGTGGTTGGAGATGCGGGATTTCGCATTGTTGCCAGCGAGGTGCTGGGGCGCGTGAGTACGGGGATTCCCGCGGATGCGGCAACGTGCGTGGATTGTTTAAGAGAGTTGATGGATGCGGGGGATCGGCGGTTTGGATATCCATTTTTGAATTGCACCAACTGCGGGCCGCGGTTCACGATTACGCGGAGTATTCCGTATGACCGGCCGCAGACTTCGATGGCGAAGTTCAGGATGTGCGTCGCGTGCCAGGCGGAGTACGACGATCCATTGAATCGACGATTTCATGCGCAGCCGAATGCGTGCTGGGATTGCGGACCGCAGGTTTCGATGGTGGGCGTGGATGGGGCTGCGATGGATGTAGATGATCCGGTTGCTTCATGCGTGGAACGGTTGGTTGCGGGCGAGGTCATGGCAATCAAGGGAGTGGGCGGATTTCACTTGAGCGTGGACGCAACGAATGAGATCGCGGTGATGCGGCTTAGAGAACGGAAGTGGCGGTATGGGAAGCCGCTGGCCGTGATGGTGAAGGATGTTGAGGCAGCGCGGGCTGTGTGTGTGCTGACTGCGGAAGATGAGGCGTTGCTGATGACGGCGGCCCGGCCGATTGTGCTGGCGCGGAAGAAGGAAGGCACGGGGATTGCGGAGGGAGTTGGACTAAAGATGGCGCCAAGTGTGGCGGCTGGAGTCCCGTGGTTGGGAGTGTTTCTGCCTTATGCTCCGCTGCAGCATTTGCTGTTTGCTTCAGGGGAAGTGAAGGCGCTGGTGATGACGAGTGCGAATTTAAGCGAAGAGCCGATAGCGATTGATAACGATGAGGCGTTGGCGAGGTTGGGCGGAATCGCCGATGCATTTTTGATGCATGATCGTGAGATTCTGCAGCGATGCGACGACTCGGTGGCGGCGGTGGTGGATGGTGCGCCGCAGTTGTTGCGACGGGCGCGGGGATTTGTGCCGCTGGGTGTGGTGCTTCCGTTTGATTCTCCGCCACTGCTGGCGGTAGGTGGGCACTTGAAGAATGTGTTTGCGCTGGCGCAGGGACGGATGGTCTATCAGAGCCAGCACCTGGGCGATTTGGAAAGTTTGACGGGGCTTGAGTTTTTCAAGGAGTCGTTGGCGCACTTAATGCATACATTTGAGATTGATCCGGAGATGGTGGTACATGATTTGCATCCGGGGTATCTGTCGACATCCTGGGCTCAGGAGTGGGCTCGCGAGCGTCGACTACCGACCATTGGCGTGCAGCATCATCATGCGCATGTGGCTGGTTGTATGGCGGAGCATGGGTTGACGGGGCCGGTGATTGGGTTGGCGCTGGATGGGACTGGGTACGGGACGGACGGGAAGATTTGGGGCGGGGAAGTATTGATTGCGCGGCTGGATGGATTTGAGCGGTGGGCGCATCTGGAGTATGTGCCAATGCCGGGTGGAGATGCGGCGGTGAAAGAGCCTTGGCGGATGGCGATGGGCGCGCTGCATGCTGCGGGATTCGATGTGGAGTCGGAGCAGATTGTGAAGTTGCTTGGAGCGCAGGCGAGTGAAGTGCGAGTCATGAAACGAATGATTGAGCGGGGAGTCAACTCGCCGATGACTTCGAGCCTGGGGCGGTTGTTCGATGCGGTTGCGGCGGTGGTGTTGAATCGCCGGGTGGTGGATTATGAGGCGCAGGCGGCTATTGAACTCGAGGGAATTGCCGTGGATGAACCGGACCGGATTGAGCAGGGTCCATATTGGCCTGAGTTGCATTCGGGGGAAGATGGCTCAGACGGCGTGGCGGCGATCAAGACGGGGAAGATGTGGAAGGCGGTGCTGGAAGACCTGTGGCGCGGAGTGCCGGCGAGGCGGATTTCTGCGCGGTTTCATGCGGGTATTGCGGAGGGGTTTATCAACGCGGCTGGAAATGCACGGATCGAGACTGACATCAACATTGTTGCACTGAGTGGTGGTTGTATGCATAACCGCAGGCTGGCGCGGTTGTTGCGTGTTGGGCTTGAGGAGGAGGGATTCACGGTTTTGCAGCATCGCCGCGTAAGCCCCGGGGATGGGGGATTGAGTTATGGGCAGGCGGCGCTTGGCGCCGCGATGCTGAGTAAGCCGGAGTTATCCGGAGAGGCGGACTAGCTGCTGGGCCTCGAGGCGCGGTCCTAAGATGGAGATTCTTGGGATGCGTCCACGGACCATGGCTACTTCGTCGCAACGATGAAGGCGTGGGCAGCTTTGGCAATCTTTGAATATCTTGTCGGGTAACTCGGACTTATCTTCGACAGTGCGGAAGCCGTATTTGAAGAAGAAGTCGGGGATGCGGGTGAAGAGACAGACGGATTGGATGCCGTGTTCCTCGGCTTCTTCAATGAGCGCGCCGAGGATGCGGCCGCCGGCGCCCTGGCTCTTGGCCTCGGGCTTGACGACGATGGAGCGAACCTCGGCCAGATGCGGGCCATAGAGATGGAGCGCGCCGTTGCCGAGGAAGACGCCGCTGTCGGATTCGGCGACGGTGAAGTCGCGGATGTTCTCGCAGATTTCCGCGAATGGACGGCGGAGGAGTGTGCCGTCGGTCGATAGCGAATTGACCAGGTCGTAGACGTTGGAGGCGTCCTGCAGGAGGGCCTTACGCACCAGCATGAATGGCCTCCCCATTCTCAATTTTGACAAATGCGGCAATGCGCTCCGATGCGGCTGCGAGGGCTTTGCGCACGCGATCGGTTGCGGTTCCCCCGATCACATCGTGGCAGTCTAGTGTGGAACGGAGGGTGACCGCGGCGAAGAAATCTTCGTCGAACTCCGGACCGAAGACGCGCAACTCATTGATGGTGAGATTGCCGAGTTCGACGCCTTCCTTCAGAGCGAAGCGAACAACGTTGCCGATTTTCTCGTGCGCGGTGCGGAAGGGAACACCTTTGTGAACGAGATAGGTGGCGGCGGCCATGGCGTTGAGATAGCCAGATTGTGCCGCTTCTGCCATGCGCTCGCGATTGAACTGAAGCGACGCAGTGAAGCGCGCGACGAGGATGAGCATTTGAGGCACGAATTCGACCGCAAAGGCCGGCTCCTGGGTTTCCTGCATGTCTTTATTGTAGGCCAAAGGAAGGCCTTTTAGCTGCAAGGTGACGGCTTGCGCTGCGCCGTGAATGCGACCGACTTTAGCGCGGATGAGCTCGGTCAGATCGGGATTTTTCTTCTGGGGCATGGCGCTGGAGCCGGTGGAGAAGGCTTCAGGCAGGATGACAAAGTTGAATTCCGCAGTGGCGAAGAGGGTAATTTCCTCGGCAAAGCGACTGAGATGCAAGCCGACGAAGGTGAGGGCGTGGAGGTATTCAAGAATGAAGTCGCGGTCGCTGGTGGCGTCGATGGAGTTGGCGGTGGGCGCGGCGAAACCCAACTCACGCGCGGCGATGGTGCGGTCAAGCGCGAGGGTTGCGCCGGCAACTGCTCCAGAGCCGAGAGGGCAGTAGTTCAGGTGGGCGGCACAATCACGTAGACGCTCGGCATCGCGCAGGATCATCTCGACATATGCGAGCAGCCAGTGAGCCGCGAGCACGGGTTCGGCGCGCTGCATATGCGTGTAGCTGGGCATGACGGACTCTTTGGCAGCGTTGGCCTGCTCAACAAGAGCGTTGGCCCATACGACGAGCGACTCGATGACGAGGCTGATTTGCTCGCGCACGTAGAGGCGCAGGTCGGTGGCGATCTGCTCATTGCGGCTGCGGGCAGTGTGGAGCTTGAGGCCAAGGGAGCCGATGCGTTCGACGAGGCTGAGTTCGACGAAGTGATGAATGTCTTCGGCTGAAGGGTGATTGCGTACGAGAGCCTGACCGGCTTCCGATGCGTGGTCGGCGGCGATGGAATCGAGTGCTGAGCGAATCTCCGCGCCTTCATCTGCAGTCAGGATGCAGGCGGCGATGAGCGCGGATGCGTGGGCTTTGCTGGCGGCTACTTCCTGGGGGAGAAGGCGCCAATCGAAGACGATGGAACGCTGCCACTTTTCAAATTCGCTATCGAGCGGCTCGCGAAAACGGCCGGACCACATTTTGACGGATTGTTTTTCGTTTGACATTGAACTCTACTCCCTTTCCCTAGCGCTGTGTAGTTGGGGCATCTCGCTGCCTTTGCTGAGGGTGAGGAGGCCGGTTTTGGCGTACGTGAGGAGCTTGTCGCGGGTGTCTGTGATGTCGAGATTGCGCATGGTTAATTGTCCGATGCGGTCGCGCGGGGAAAAGGTTGATTCGGTTTTCTCCATGCTGAGGCGCTCGGGATGGAAGGTGAGGTTGGGCGACTCGGTGTTGAGGATGGAGTAGTCGTTGCCGCGGCGGAGTTCGAGTGTGACTTCACCGGTGAGGGGCTTGGCGACCCAGCGCTGGGCGGACTCGCGGAGCATGATGGCCTGGGAGTCGAACCAGCGGCCCTGGTAGAGCAAACGGCCGAGTTTGCGGCCATTGTCGCGGTACTGCTCGATGGTGTCCTCATTGTGAATGCCGGTGATGAGGCGCTCGTAGGCGACCCAGAGCAGGGCGAGGCCGGGGGCCTCATAGATGCCGCGGGACTTGGCTTCGATGATGCGGTTCTCGATCTGGTCGGACATGCCGAGGCCGTGACGGCCACCGATGCTGTTGGCTTCGAGAAGGAGGGCGACGGGGTCGGTGAATTGCTTGCCGTTTAGCGCGACGGGAAATCCTTCTTCAAAGCGGACGGAGACTTCTTCAGGCTTGACTTCAACATCGTCGCGCCAGGAGACCACGCCCATGATGGGAGCGACGATTTTGATGGATGTGGAAAGGTGCTCCAGGTCTTTGGCTTCGTGGGTTGCGCCGAGGATGTTGGAGTCGGTGGAGTAGGCTTTCTCGGCGGACATCTTGTACGCGAAGCCGGATTGTTGCATGAAGGCGGACATCTCGGCGCGACCACCGAGTTCGTCAATGAACGCGGCGTCAAGCCAGGGCTTATAGATTTTGAGGTTGGGATTGACAAGGAGGCCGTAACGGTAAAAGCGCTCGATGTCATTGCCCTTAAATGTGGAGCCGTCGCCCCAGATGTGGACGTCGTCCTCATGCATGGCGGAGACAAGCATGGTGCCGGTGACGGCGCGGCCAATGGGCGTGGTGTTGAAGTACGTGACGCCGGCAGTGCTGATGTGGAATGCGCCGGCCTGGAGCGCGGCGATGCCTTCGCGAACGAGTTGGCTGCGGCAGTCGATGAGGCGTGCTTTTTCTGCACCGTACTCGAGGGCTGCGCGCGGGATGGCGTCGTAATCGGTTTCGTCGGGCTGGCCAAGATTCGCCGTGTAGGCGTAGGGGATGGCGCCCTTCTGCTTCATCCAATGAAGGGCGGCGGAGGTGTCAAGCCCGCCTGAGAAGGCAATGCCGACTTTTTGGCCGACGGGCACGGATTCGAGAATTACGGACATGGCTTCCTTTGGAGTTCACAGTTCTTAGTTCGCAGTTCATAGTTGCTGTGTTCTGGCGCAAAACAGCCAGAGAACCTTGAACTGCAAACTATGGACTTGCTACTGAAAACTTGCGGTGTTGGCGAGGCCGCCGAGCAAGAGCAGGAGCAGTGCTTTCTGTGCGTGCATGCGGTTCTCGGCCTGGTCGAAGACGATGGATTGCGGGCCGTCGAGGACGGAGTCCGTGACTTCCGCGTTGCGGCGTGCGGGCAGGCAATGCATGAAGACGGCGCTCGGCGCGGCCTTGGACATTAGCGCATCGTTCACCTGGAACGGGCGGAAGATGGGAGCGCGTTTGCTTGATTCGTGTTCCATGCCCATGCTGACGCAGACGTCGGTGTAGATGGCGTCGGCATTCTCGGCCGCGGCTTGCGGGTCTTGCAAGAGGCGGACTTCGCAACCGTTGGCCTCTGCGATTTCGCGGGCCTTGGTGACGATTTCGATGTCAGGCGAGTAACCGCGCGGAGTGGCCACTGTAACGTTGGAGCCGAGTTGCGCGCCGGTGAGCATGAGCGAGTGGCAGACGTTGTTGCCGTCGCCAACGTAGGTGAAGTTGAGACCGCGCGCGGAGCCGAAATGCTCCTCCAGCGTCATGAAGTCAGCGAGCGCCTGGCAGGGATGTTCGAAGTCGGATAGGGCGTTGATGACGGGCACGCGCGAGTTGGCGGCCATCTCCGTGATGGTGTCATGTGCATAGGTGCGCAGCACGATCACGTCGACCCAGCGCTCGACATTGCGGGCAACATCGGCGATGGATTCGCGTTCCCCGAGTGGCGAGCCGGTGTTATCGACGAAGATGGCGTTGCCGCCCATAGTGTTAATGCCGGTTTCGAAAGACAGGCGGGTGCGCAACGAGGCCTTCTCAAACATGAGGACCATCTGCTTGGCATCGAGGGCATGGCGGTACTCGCGCGGATTGCGCTTGACGTCGTGGCCGAGCTTGAGAATGGCGCGGACTTCAGCGCTGGAAAGATCGGCGACGGAGCACATGTCTTCGCCGGCGAGGCGAGCTGCGGCGGCGAGGATGTCAGGGTCTTGCTGGACGGGCACTGCAGTCTCCGGGCGTTCAAGGGTTGCGCGGCTAGCCATTGTTGTTGCCTCCTACGGTATTTGCTGCGGTCTGCGTGGAACTGGCAGCGACTGCATGTTCAGTGAAGATTTCGTCGAGGGCGGCGATGGCTGTGTCGACATGGGCGCGTTCCAGGATGTACGGCGGCAGAAAACGCAGGACCGTATCGCTGGTGCAGTTGATGAGAATGTGGCGCTTGAGCATTTCCGCGACGGTGAGTTTGGCGAGGTCGGCGGAGTCAAGTTCGGCAGCGATCATGAGGCCCTTGCCGCGGACGTCAATGATGGCGCTGTGACGCTCTGCGAGCGAGCGGAGTTGCTGCTGGAAGTAGTCGCCAACTTCGGTTGCGTTGGCGAGAAGGTTGGTCTTCTCGATGTGATCGATGACGGCGATGGCGACGGCGCAGGCAAGAGGGCCTCCACCAAACGTGGTGCCATGCATGCCTGCGTGGATGGCGCGCGAAGCTTCTTCCGTGCAGAGAACCGCACCGAGAGGAATGCCGCCGGCGAGAGGCTTTGCGAGCGTCGTGATATCGGGCTGAATACCGTAGTGCTGATAGGCGCACCATTTGCCGGTGCGGCCCATCCCGGCCTGAATCTCATCGACGATTAGGAGCGCGCCGGTGGATGTGGCGAGCGCTCGGGCTTCGGCGAAGAATTCCTGTGAAAGCGGGCGGATGCCGCCTTCGCCTTGAATGGCTTCGACGAGGATGGCGCAGACTTCGGTGGAGAATTTGGCGCGGAGGTCGGCGACGTCGTTGAAGCGCACGAATTCGACGCCGGGGACGACGGGACCGAATGGCTCGCGGTATTTCGCCTTGTGTGTAGTGGACATGGATCCGTAGGTGCGGCCGTGAAAGCTCTGCTCAAGGGCGAGGAACTTGGTGCCGATGTTTACGCCTTCGCTGCGCAGCAGGCCGGCGTGGGAACGGGCAAGCTTGAGCGCGCCCTCCCAGGCTTCTGTGCCGGTATTGGCGAAGAAGCAGCGATCGAGGCCGGTGCGTTCGGTGAGGCGCAGAGCGAGTTCCGCCTGGCCCTCGTGATAGAAGAGGTTCGATGTGTGGATGAGCGCGCGGCTCTGTTTGACGATGGCGTCTTGTATAACCGGATGGTTATAACCTAGCGCATTGACGCCGATGCCGCTGAGCAGGTCCAAGTAGCTATCGCCTTTTTCGTCGACGATGTGGACGCCCTCACCCGACACAAAGAGGATGGGGTTGCGGTCGTAGGTGGAAAGCAGAAGCTTTGCTTCCGCGGCGCGAATTTGATCGAGTTTTGTCACTTCGAAATCTCCTGTTGCTCAAAGAACGCCGGATCGTGATGGGTCAACGTCAAGGCGTAGTTTGCAGCGTTTCCTCAGGGGCTAAAGCCCAGGGTTCATAAGGTCCACTTTCGGCATGACTAAAGTCATGCCCTGATACAAAGCGCTTCTGCCACCATTCGGCACGACTAAAGCCACCCCAGCGACGAAGACCTGTCGCCGGGGACCCCGGCAAGTCGTGCCCTTTCGAAACCGGCGCCGCCCCTACAGGGCTTGGCGCATCGATTGTCTCCTACCCCACGCTGAAGCGCGGGGCTAACAAACTTTGCGCCTCCGGCGCGCTCGCAGTTCAGCGTCATGCGACCATTACCTCGGTGCCCTGGGCTACGCGGGAGCTGCACAGGTCGGGAAGGAAACTGGCAGCTTCGGCGGGCAAAATTCGTACGCGCTTTACGCCGTTGAGAAGAGCTTCACGGCAGGCGCTGAGCTTGGGCAACATGCCCCCGGAGATGACGGCGTTTTTGGCCATCTCCGCAATTTGATCGATGGAGAGCCATCGGAGTACTTCGCCGGTTGCGCCTTTGACTCCGGGCACGTCGGTGAGGAAGACAAGTGCGTCGGCGTGGCAGGCGATGGCGCAGGCGGCGGCCATTTCG
>Ga0302277_1003270_pt1 | contig 11169 bp, 14 predicted proteins | sample III_Bog_N3_1_FD_198759 | JGI IMG/M metagenome (GOLD analysis project Ga0302277, IMG submission 198759) | Peat permafrost microbial communities from Stordalen Mire near Abisko, Sweden - III_Bog_N3_1 | ecosystem: Environmental > Terrestrial > Soil > Wetlands > Peat | place: Sweden: Abisko... | reverse complement strand
GGACCGGGCCACTTCCAGCAAGTTGGAAGCGGCCAAGTTGGCCTCAATGATGTCTCCCGCCGGACTGAATGTGAGGTAACCCGTCGGCGCAAAATCGTAGAGATCAGTGTATTTTTCCAACAGCCCCTCCATTTTATCCCTGGCTTCCGAGAGTTCTTCGATCTGCATCTCCAATTCAATCTGGTGAACCTCCAGTTCATGTAGCAGTCGCTGGGTGTCAGCTTCTGACTGCTGATATCGGGCCTTTGACCCTTGGTGGTCTTGCTGGGCACGCAGTCGGTCCTCGGCACGGCTGCGCAGTTGGGCGGGATCTTCAGCGATGTTGCGCTTTCTTGGCACGGCAGGTTTTATGTTTTGCCCGGTGCCGCCGTCATTTCAGCCCGCTTCTTGGCTTCTTTGTGTCCGACGGTTTTCACCGTCGCCTTGTCGCCGGCTGGCTCGCTTTCAGAAGACTGCTTCGTGACAAGTTTTTCCAGCACGGCGTGTTTTTCCCGCAACTGCGCCTCCAGCGTCTTGGCGACGGTGATGTCCGCGAACGTGATTACCACGCCATCAATGCGGTCCTCGAGCGTCCGGTAAGGCATGATGCGCACCGTGAACCACCGGCCGTCGCGCGCGGCGATAGGTTTTTCCGCGAATCCAAGTTTCAGCAAAACTTCGCGCGCATCGGTCACCAGCTCCGGGTAGAGCAGATCGGACGCAAGATCGGTGATTGGACGGCCCACATCGCTTGGAATGAGCTTGATGATCTTCGTCGCCTGGGTGGTGAACCGCCGCACTTTAAGGTCGTTGTCCAAAAACAGCGTCGCAATGTCCGTGCTGTTAAGCAGGTTCTTCATGTCATTGTTGGACCGGGACAATTCGTCCACCCGCGACTGCAATTCCGTGTTGACCGTCTGCAGCTCTTCGTTCAGCGATTGCATTTCCTCTTTGGACGTGGTGAGTTCCTCGTTGGTGGACTGCAACTCTTCATTCGTGGACTGCATCTCCTCGTTAGTCGAGCGGAGTTCTTCCTGCGAACTCTGCATTTCTTCGCGCGTGGTCTGTAACTCCATGCATACCTGCTGGTGTTTCCTTTCCAATTCCGCCAACTGAGGACTGCGGCTCGACGCTTTCCGGGAGTGACCTTCGGTTTTCAGCTCCAGCGGCGCGGGCGCATCGGCAAACACGATCATCACCAATCCCCGCAGCGGTTCCGGTTCTTCCAATCGTTGCACCGTGAGATTTACGAAATGTTCTCCTTGATTGGTTTCAATTCTTAGTCCCTTGATCACCAAGGAACCCTTTTGCCGAAGCACTTTCTGAAAGGCTTCGGTCAGTTCATAGCGCAGACCCTCGCGGGCCATGACAAAAATATTCCAATTCGCTTTGCCCGCGGCCGGCTCCAGGTAATTTCCCGTCCGTCCGCTGACATAAAGAATGTTGCCCTTGTCGTTGACCAACACGGCGGGTGAAGAATAATGATCCAGCACCAACTTATCTGCGAGTGACTGGAGGCTGCTTGGTGTTTTCGTCTCCAATGCTGTCTCTGTTCCGGCGGGCAGACGGCATGTGAAGGCCGAGGGAAAATCAATTGGTTCAGCCCGCAACACTGACTCGGTTCGGCGATAAATCCGGGTTTTTCGACCGAGAGATTCAAACAGATCAGTGAAGTTGCCGATGGTTTCCGCGCTGCCGAGGAACAGGATGCCGCCGGGACGCAGGCTGTAGTGAAACAGCGGAATGAGCTTCTTCTGCATTTCCGTCGTCAGGTAAATCATCAGGTTCCGGCAGCTCAGAAAATCCAGCTTGGTGAACGGCGGATCCATGATGAGGCTCTGCGGCGCAAAGACCACCATTTCCCGGATTTCAGTGGCCACTCGATAGCCGTGTTCAGCTCTTGCGAAGAACCGGTTCAGCCGTTCCGGCGATACGTCGGCGGTGATGTTCGCGGGATAAATGCCGGTCCGGGCCTTGTCGATCGCGTCTTTGTCCAAATCGGTGGCAAAGACGTTCAACGTAAAATTCTTCGCCGGCTTGACCTTGCCCATCGCCTCCTTGAACACCATCGCCAGAGAATATGCTTCTTCCCCAGTGGAGCAACCAGGCACCCACGCCCGCAGGGCCTGCCCGCTTGGCCGGCTGGCCAGGAGCGCCGGAATGATTTTTTCCCGCAGCTCCTCCCACGCCTCCGTATCCCGGAAAAAGCTCGTCACGCCAATCAACAGTTCCTTGAACAACAGGTCCAGCTCCTGCGAGTTCTCCTGCAGATACCGGATATAGTCGGCGATCTTGTCAATCTGGTGGATGCCCATGCGCCGTTCGATGCGGCGGTAAAAAGTGTTTTTCTTGTAGAGCGAAAAGTCGTGGCCATTATGAGCGCGCAAGAGAACAATTGCTTTCTCCAAGGCGCTTTGCGTCTTGTCTTCCAGCGGCAGTTCGGCGGCATGAACCAGCGGCGTGCGTTTGAGATAGGCCAGAATCCTGCCGGGCAGCTCCTCCACCGGCGCCACAATGTCCGCCAGCCCCGCATCAATCGCGCTGCGCGGCATGCCGTTGAATTTGGCCGTCGCGGGATCTTGCACCAGCACCACGCCCGCTTTTTCCTTGATGGCCCGCAACCCGAGCGTGCCGTCGGAACCCATGCCTGAAAGAATGACGCCGATGCTGTGTTCCTGCCGATCCTGCGCCAGCGAGCGCAGGAAAAAATCAATCGGCAGCCGCAAACCGCGCGGCGTCACCGGTTCCAGCAAATGCAGGACGCCGTGCAGGATGGACATGTCTTTGTTCGGCGGAATCACATAAACGCAATCCGGCTGGACTTTGGTCCGATCTTTGACTTGGACCACGGTCATGCCGGTGGCGCGCTGCAGCAGCTCGGGCATGATGCCTTGGCGCGTCGGATCCAAATGCTGGACGATGACAAAAGCCATGCCGCTGTTTTTCGGCACGCGCGCCAGAAAAAGTTCCAACGCCTCCAACCCTCCGGCCGAAGCGCCGATGCCAACAATGGGAAAAGACACACTTGCGGCCAGCACGGGTATCTGGGGGACAGCAACTTTCGCCGGCTTGTTCGGTCGGCGGACCGGTGAAGATTTCTTTTTCATGATTACCCCGTCAGTGCCCGCAGAATTGGAGAATTCGATGCCACATCACCTCAAATGGCTGCTACCGTCTGTTCGTTCAACGTCGGCCGGTGATTGTCTAATGCGCGGGCAAGCCGCCGCACGAACGTCGCCGATTTTACCACCAGACGCTGGGCGCTGGCAATTTCATTCTTGAGGCCGCCGGCTTTGTTCCGGGCGGTTTGCTTCAATAACAGCAGCCGGACATTGAGGGCCAAAAGAGTTTGGGCGATTTCATCCCGCAGCTCATGGCTGAGTTTCTCGCGCTCATTCTCCTGCGCCACCAGCACGCTGTGGGTCAACTGCCGCAACTGTTTCTGAAGTTGGAGCGATTCCTTCAGGACTTTGGCCTGCGGGTTGCCGTGCTTGACATCGGAATCGGGTTGATTGGTATTGGCCGATTTCCTTGTTTGTTTGCCAGAATTTTTCTTATGTTTCATGACCATGCGTGGCGGGATTTATGATGATTTCTTCGCTGCCGCCGTTTAAAGCTTCAACCGTCGGTCGATTTGTTTTACAAACGCGTCCGCGCAAAACCCGCTCGGCCCGATGCCCAAGGTGATGAGCAGAACGGAGATGATCGTTTTGGTGTTCATGCTTCTTTCCTCCCGGAAATAACGCGGAGCAACACCATCACGATGGCGACGACCAGCAGGACATGAATAAAGCCGCCTATCAAGGCCCCAGTGGCCAGCCCAGGCAGCCAGAAAACCAGCAGCACCATGGCAATTGTGTATAACATGATTTTTACGGGTTTGCCGGCGGAAGCGCTCTCGCCACCGCCGCCGATGAATCACCGGATTACTTGTCGGCCAACGGCGCGGCGACGATAATGCTCATATTGTTGATCACGCTGATCACGCCGTTGATGTCGGTCGCCAGTTTGGTGACGAGGCTTTTCTCCGCGTCATTTTTCGCCGCGCCGGTCAAGGTGACGACGCCGTCCGTCGTCGAAACTCCCATATGCAGGGCGCTGGTTGAACGGTGCGACAGCAGCGCCGACTTGACCTGTGCGGTGATGGACGCGTCATCAATCTTGTCGCCGGTCGTCTCCCCGGCAACTGCCGGAGTCGCAGCAATGGTCATCTCGTTATTCCCGGATTTCACGTTGTCTACGTCCTTGGCGTATTCGGTCGTGAGCTCCCTTTGCGCCAAGCTGGAGGCCACGCCTTGCAGGGTGACGACTCCGTCTTTGGTATAAATGGTGGTGCCGCTGGCGCTCACGTTGCGATGGAAAAGCAGTGCGGTTTTAACTTTGGTGGTGATCCAAGTGTCGGAATGTTCCGCCGGTTGTTCGCCACTGACCACAAGTTGATTGTCCACGCTCTTGACGCCGGGCAGGCTGCCACGGTGTCTTCTGCCAAGGATTTGTGAGATGTTTCGGCAACCGTGCCGGTGAGGGTGACGACGCCATCTTTGGATTCCGTCTTGATGGAATCGTCCTTGAGCGTGGTTTTGAACGTATAAGACCTGGCTGCGGATGATTCGATGCGGCTGTCCGTGCTGGCACCACGCAACGGCGAACTGGTGATTAACAGGGTGCTCACCACGGCGGCGAGCGTTAAGGAGAACATTGATTTCATATATTTTTCCCGTTTGTTTGTTTGTTTGTTTTTAACACTGTAGAAATCCTGCCGTGTCCAGCTGTCTTTCGATATGGGGTCTAACCCTGCCTCGAATTGCGTGTCGCTGGCATCAAAATGCACCTTTCCCTTGTTGATGTGCCGCTGGATTTTATTATCTCGAAGGCAGTTTAATTGCAGTCGCAGGTTCAATAGAATTCTTATCGGATCGCCATGATGACGGGCAGCGTCATGCGGGCGACGTGAATTTTCTTCAGCAACTCCACCCCAGATACCTTCGGCAGAAACTGGTCGGTGATCAGCAGATCGTAGTTGTGGCGTTGCAGGGCACCCCCGGCAGACGCCCCATCTTCGGCGACATCCACTTGGTAGCCGGCGTCAATCAACACCTCCGCATTGAGCTGGCGGATGTCGCCTGCCTCCTCCACTACCAGAATGCGCTGGCCGCACGTTGGCTGGCAGGGAGAAACCTCATGCGTCGGTTTTCGATTTGAAGCGCTGTTGTGGTTAAAAAGTTCTGGTTTCGCCGCTGTGGATCGAGCGCGTTAGCTGGGCCGATGCGAAAATCTTTATCAATCTTTCCCGCCAGACGATCAAGGAATCCCCGGAATACACGGATGACTCGCTGGTGACGCGAGATTATGAAATCGGTTTGCACGGCCACTACAATCGTAAAGGCTACTGGATCGACGAACTGGTGAATAGCTAGCCTTCCAATATTATCAATGCCGGCCCTGATTCAATCCGGTGCCGGCCATTTGATTGTATTTATAAAATAAATTGGCTTGGAACTCGCCGCTACAGCTTCGCCTCCCGCAAGGCATCCGCGACTAGCTTGGGTCGGCTGCGGGCGCTGTGTTTTACTGATCAGTCAGCGGCATAGGCTACTGTTTTCGCGCTGAAGAAGGATCGCACCAATGGTCGGTTATCATGAATTTTGACCAAGTCCTCTTCCACCCGCTGGCGCAAAGATTCGTTTTGCTTCAATGGTTTCTTCGATACCCCATTGGTTTTCATGTGACTCCACACAAATTCGTCTGGATTCAAGTCCGGCGCATAGGTTGGCAGGCGATGAAACTCCAAGCGCCCGCCCAAACTGGTCACATAGCTTTCGGCCACCTTCGCGGTGTGGGCGGGATGCCCATCTAACACCAGAAATACCTTTCCCGACCGGCCCTTCATGAAGTTTTGCAGGAACGACACAAAGGACTCCCCGTTCAGTTTGCCCTCATAGGTTGCGGCCCAAAAAGCGCCGCGCGCATTTACCGCGCTGATCACATTGATGCTCTGCCGCTGACCCGAGGTCTTCACCACCGGCGTGCTCCCCTTTAGGCCGTAAGTCCGCCCCAGCGGGGGATCCGACTGAAAGCCCGCTTCATCCAGGAAGAAAATCATCGCCCCCTCGCGTTTGGCCCGCCGTTTGAGCCCCGGATACGTCTCGGCCAACCACAAGGCCACCGCTTGGGGATCTCGCTCGTAAGCCCGGCGCAAGGGCTTTTGCGGCGTAATATCCAAACGGGCTAGCAGTTTGCCCACCGACGTCAAACATAACTCCACCCGCAGCTTTTCCAAAATCAGTTGCTGCACGATCCGGCGCGTCCAAAGTCCAAAATCGAAGCCATATTGGCGCGGGTCTTTACCCAAGATCCAGCGTTTGACGCGTTGCTGTTGCGCCGCGGTAAACTTGGGCGGAGGTCCTTCCGAGATCGATTCGGCCAACGCGTCCCAGCCGTGTTTCTTGAAATCGCGCAACCAAGGATAGATGGTGGTCCGGCACAAACCAAAGCTCTGCATTACGAGGCGGGGCGACTCGCCATCTTCCACCACGCGTCGAACCGCCTGGATACGAATATGTTCCAGCGTATTGTGCTCTAGCGTCCGGCCATCAATCGTTGCCATGTCGCGTATTATACCAAGTCTCTCGATTGTAGTCTATATAAATGCCTCGTCAGTAAAGGCTCGATTATCTGTCGCGGGCGACCTTTGCCGCGGAGCTAAACTTCACCATCTGGCGGCTTAACTCTTGAGCGGCGCGCGGCTGATGAAGAAAAGTCCTGCGTAAATTTTGGGGTCAATCAAAATGCCGGATTTCGCTTTTGCCTCCAGCCACGCCACGACCTCGGCCAGCGGGATTTCATGAACCGTAATGTCTTCGTGTGCCACACCGCCACCCTTTCCAGTTCGATGCAAATCGAAAGCGCGAAAAAGCGTCACCCGTTCCGAAGTGATTCCGCTGCATGAGGGTCCGGTCGTAACCTCTTCAATGCTACCGGCAACGTAACCGGTTTCCTCCAATAGTTCGCGGCGGGCGGTGGCGCCGGAAGATTCATGCGCGTCCCCCGGTGCGTCTCCAATGATCCCAGCGGGAAGCTCAATGGTGCGCGCGTGAACGGGAATGCGATACTGCTCCACCAACAAAACTTTCTGCTCCGTGGTCACACCGATGATGAGGGCGACGACGGTCCCATGAACCCGGTCAACGTATTCCCAATGCCCGGCCTTGATCAATGTCAGGAATTTACCAGTATGCAGAACAATTTTGGATTGGTTCATTTGGTTCTATAGAGCCATTCTACGGTTGTTTCCCGCCGAATCTGCAATTCCTGGAGGAAATTTACACAACCCGGTTGAATCAATCAGCAGTTTAGCCATTTTTCCCTTGCGACAACGTAGCACCCCACGTCTCATCGGTTCAGACGCTTCAGCAAACGAGGCCTGTCCCGCAGGACAAAACATCAATATTCCTTCTTTAATTCGAAGTGCGCCAACTTTTTCACTGGATGATAGGAGATTGAATTTAACCTCTTTAATCAATACGAAAAACGAAAAACCTCAAATTGAATTAAGGCTGGGGTGAACACCCCATAGCAACTGTAAAACATCCGGCTAGAGTGTTGTCAATGACAGCCAAATTTATAGCGAGTTTTGATGAAAAAGTAGTTGAACCACCTCAGAACCAACTGAATTCGCGCCACCGCATTCTCGTGGTGGAGGACGAACAAGACCTCCGCCAGCTAACGGCGGAAGTGTTGATTGACGCGGGTTACCTGGTGGATGTCGCTGAAGATGGGGCCGCTGCCTGGTCCGCGCTGCAAGTATCTCAATTTGATCTGTTGATCACGAACCAATTCATGCCGAAGGTTTCCGGCGTCGAGTTAATCAAGAGAATTCACGCGGCTCACATGACCTTGCCGTGCATCATGGCCACCGGAGTTTTGCCCACTTGGGGATTCGCCCTACACATCTGGCTGCAACCGGTGAAGATGCTGCTCAAACCCTATTCATTCCAGAAATTGTTGGCCACCGTGAAAAATGTTTTGGAGGCGACCGAGATTGCCGGCGATGGTCTCGCGTTACCAATCCTGTCGCCTCAATTTACGCTGGCGCCGCAGCCCCGTTTGACATTCTGATGATCCACCATTGGGCGGAATGAGCCAGTGATCAAGCTGGCAAAGTCGCGGAATCTCACGGTGAAACCCAAGTTCAATTTATGAATAATTCAAAACCAGCCACCAAAACTGAAGTTTCGATGAGTGTGATGGATGCCATCTATCATCGCCGTTCCGTGCGCAATTATGCGCCCGGGAAAATTGATCAAACCATTATCCGTTCGCTGCTCGATGCCGCCGTCCATGCCCCCACTGCCATGCGCGAGGAGCCATGGTCCTTTGCCGTCATTCAAGACAAGAAACTTTTGGACCGCCTGTCGGAAAGTGCCAAGAAAAAAGTGTATCGCGAAGCCCAAGGTGCCACATCCGATCAGGCAAAGCACACGCTGCATGTGGTGGACAAACCGGATTTCCATGTTTTCTACAACGCAGGCACGTTAATTGTCATCTACAGCAAATTAGAAGGCCAGTTCGTCGTCGCGGATTGCTGGTTGGCGGCGGAAAACCTGCTGCTGGGTGCTTATGCGCAAGGACTCGGCACCTGTGTCATTGGCTTTGCAGTCACAACGCTCAATACGCCGGAATGGAAGGCGGAATTGAAAATCCCTGCGGGGATGACAGCGATCGCGCCGGTGATCCTAGGTGTCCCGGCCGGTGAAACACCGACCGTGCCGCGCAAGCCGGCGGAAATTCATACGTGGATATGACGTAAATATGGAGAACTCATACGAAACACAAACGAAAATGCAACCCTCTCAAACTTCCCCGGTCGCGCCCCAAGAGCAAAATCTGAGCCTGGCTGATATCAAGGCTTTGGCCAAAGCGGAAGTCGCTGACGACATCGTCATCAGCGAAATCAATAATACGCGCTCGACCTTTAGTCTGACCGCCCAGGCCATCATGGACCTTAAAAATGCCGGTGTCAGTGAAAAGGTCATTGCTTACAGATGAATCCTAAACTGCAGGCAGCGGCCTGCTAGATCTCTCGGTAATTTTATCAACTTTTATGGAAGCCAAGAATAATCTGTCGGAAACAAAACTGGTTGAACAGTTGGTCGCTCCAGAACAACTGAGTCCGGCCTACGTCGCTGCCTGCCATTGCTCGGCTGACAAGGAACTGCTCAAGCAGGAGCTCGAATATCTTTGGGATGATTCGGACGCTGACGGAAAGTCATACGAGATATATTTGGGCAAAATCAGCCGAAACCCAATCGTTAAAAGTAAAGTTACCGGCAAATATTTTGCGTTGCCTTGGTCGGTGATCATCAAGCTCGCCGTGGAAAAGGGCATAGGCAAGTGAATCAACCGCGCATCGGCCGTTGCCCAAAGCAAACAAAAAGTTTGCAAGCGAACTGAAAATCGAATTTTAACCAATATGTCGCCCCAGCAACTCTTTCAGCCATTCCGATTAAAGTCGCTTGAACTCAAGAACCGGATTGTCATGGCTCCGATGACACGCTCCTTTTGTCCCGGCGGCGTGCCCACTTTAGCGGTGGCGGACTATTATGCCCGACGGGCGGTGGGTGAAGTGGGATTCATCATCTCTGAAGGCACGGTGGTTAATCGCCCCGCCTCATCCAACGATCCAAACATTCCTCGAATTCATGGTAAGGCGGAACTTGCTGGGTGGCAGGAAGTGATCACCAGAGTGCATGCGGTGGGTGGCGTTATGGCACCGCAACTGTGGCACATGGGCGTGGTGGCTCCCAAGGATTCTGGCTGGCTGACCACCGCACCGTTTGAAGGTCCTTCAGGCTTGGTGACTCCTGGGAAAATCGGCGGCGTGGCGATGACGGAACAGGACATTGCCGCAACGATCCGGGCCTTCGCGCAGGCCGCGGCGGATGCCAAGACTTTGGGATTTGAAGCCGTTGAAATTCACGGCGCGCACGGCTATTTGATTGATCAGTTCTTTTGGCATCCGACCAACCAGCGCACTGATGGCTACGGCGGCAACAGTTTGGTGGAGCGCTCCCGTTTCGCCAGGGAATTGATCAGCGCCGTGCGCCAGGCCGTGGGGCCGGACTTCGCGATTTGTCTTCGCGTTTCGCAATGGAAACTCCAGGATTATACGGCGCGACTGGCGACGACCCCGCAAGCGATGGAGCAATGGCTGATGCCGTTGGCGGAAGCCGGCGTTGACATCTTCCATTGCTCGCAGCGCCGCTTCTGGGAACCCGAGTTTACCGGTTCGGATTTGAATTTTGCCGGCTGGGCTAAAAAGCTGACGGGCAAAACCAGCATCACAGTCGGTTCAATTGGGCTATCGGGAGATTTTTTAGCCGCCTTCAAGGGTGAAGCTTCGACCCCCAGTTCCTTGGATGAACTGCTGCGACGTTTCGACCGGGGAGATTTTGAGTTGGTGGCGGTGGGTCGGGCTTTAATTGCAGATGCGGGGTGGGCGCGGAAAATTCATGAAGGGCGTTCCTCGGAACTGGTCGGCTTTACAAAAGAGGCGCTCGCCACTCTTTCTTGAGGCTCAGCCGGTGATTCCTTTGAAATATGCTCGAAGAAAATATGGATTGTTCAATGTTCACGGCCATGCCGGACATCTTGAACTAGCAACCTGAATTTCGAGCAGTCGCTTTTATGTCACTTGCTCCAATTGCTGCTGCACCTGTCGCCGTAACCGCTGTGGCCAAGGGTTCGCCTGACGGTCTAACGAGTGACGAGGCGCGTCGCCGATTGGCAACGTCTGGTCCGAACTCCATGCCGGACACGGCGGAGAATCCCTTGCGACGGGCGCTGGCCAAATTTTGGAGCCCAATACCATGGATGCTGGAAGCGGCGTCTATTTTGGAGTTGGTGCTCGGCAAGTATGTCGAAGCGGGGATCATCGCGGTGCTGCTGTTGTTCAACGCCGCCCTGGGATATTTTCAGGAAGGTCGTGCGCAGGCAACGCTTGCGGCGTTGAAAAAACGTCTCGCGCTCACGGCTTCGGTGCGTCGCGATGGAGTTTGGAAAAATTTACCTGCCGCTGACTTGGTGCCGGGCGACATCATCAAGTTATCGCTTGGTGGTGTCGTGGCAGCGGATGTGAAGCTGCTTGAAGGGAATGTCCTGCTCGATCAATCCATGCTTACCGGTGAATCC
>Ga0302277_1003267_pt1 | contig 11176 bp, 9 predicted proteins | sample III_Bog_N3_1_FD_198759 | JGI IMG/M metagenome (GOLD analysis project Ga0302277, IMG submission 198759) | Peat permafrost microbial communities from Stordalen Mire near Abisko, Sweden - III_Bog_N3_1 | ecosystem: Environmental > Terrestrial > Soil > Wetlands > Peat | place: Sweden: Abisko... | reverse complement strand
TTCACGATATTCTTTGAAAAATGCTTGGTAATCCAGAAATTCCCATATATAATCTGAAATTAAATCCTTTCTCTCTCGTTTAGTTTTACTATTTAACAGATTTTGGTTCAGTTCTTCATAAAATGTTGTTATAACGGTTGTAAGCGCATTACTTCCAATGCTCAAAAGTTCCTTTATTCTGGATTCATCTTCATCCTCAATGTAATTAATAAACCTTAATACCATTTTTAATGATTCGGTACTAAGAGGTTTGTCCTTTTTCAATTTGCTCATTTTGTTTTTAAAATTAAAAATGCAACTCTACTTTGCCAGATACCACTTGCTTCGTCTTACCAATTATTTTAGCTTAAATCTGTACTATTTTCAACCCACGGTGCTTCAAAGCGGTAATTTTACCAGTAAAAAACAAACACAAAATAAAAAAATAGGTTAATAAAAACAAGAGCGTGTGATCATTTACCGACTGAGTAGAACAGAAACGTATTGGCGAACAAAGCCCTCTTTATTGCGTGAGCTTTTACAAATCCAGTTTTATTCTTTCCGATGCTTCGCGCTTTGTCTTATCAATTATTTTAGCATAAATCTGTGTTGTTTTCAGCTCCCTGTGTCCCAACATCTTTGAAACAGTATAAATATCCGTTCCTTTGCTTAATTGTAAAGTGGCAAATGTATGTCTGAAACAGTGAAAGGTAATATCCTTTGTTATACCGGCTGCTCCAATCCATTGGTAAAGGCGCTTATTATGGTATGCCGAATAAGTAAGCCCCTCAAAAATCTTATCGGTAGGCTCTTTACGCTTACCCAATAAGCTATAGGCCTGGTCGCTTATTGGCAGAACCTCAATCCCCTTAGTTTTTTGCTGTTTGAAATTAACATAGTATCCCTGCCCTTTTACGTATTCTATTTCGCGCCAAATCAGTTTTTCAATATCGGAAAATCTTAACCCCGAAAGTGCCGAAAAAAGTGCTGCGTTTTTAAGTAAAGGATTTTGGCAATCGGTTTTTGCAAGGGCATTCAGTTCCTCAATGGTTAAGAAGTTTCTGCGGGTTTCAGCTTGTTTAATGGGCTCAATTTTTGAGTTAAGGTCGGTTTGTAAATATCCATCTTTATATGCCTGCTTAATTGTTGCTCTTAACCGATTGAAATAAGAAACAGCGGAATTCTGGGAAAGAGTTGTTTTGGAGCGCCTATTGCTTTTAACAGTAAGAAGGTAATCTTTGAAATCATTACAGAACCTTTCACTAATGTCCGTAAACTTTAAGTTCCCCTTTGTAAATTTTTCAAAGTAATTATAAGCAGAAATCCAGTTATCATAGTTTGATGTTTTACGCTTGTCGGCTAACTGTTTAAAATATTCAACAAAATTTTGACCACCCATCTCCTTTATTTTCAGTTGCTCTTTTTCGTACCCTGTATAAATTTCTGGCTTATTTATATTATTTTCCCTCCCTTGCCTTATTTGTTCAGCAACTTGCAATGTTTTTTTGTTGTGCTCTTTATCGAGAGGCGCTCTTGCTTTATTAAAAATGTAAAGACCTAAAAACTGCCTCCGGGTTAGTTTACCATTCTCAGGGTGTGATATTGCCGGATAAAAATCCAAATACAGGCTTTCCCGGTTACCTGAAATGGGTTTTGCTCTTAGTTTAACTTTAATCATGGCTTAAGGTTTTTTAATAAAAAGTTTATCAAGGTCGGATCGTCTTATAATAGTTCGCTTTCCTGCCTTACCCGCAATCAGTTCTTCCCGATCCAGCATGCGATAAACGGTTCGTCTGCTGATTCCCAGAAGTTTACAGGTATCTGCAATACTTAAAAAGAGTTTCGCTTTAAGTTCTTCGATAGGTTTGTCTTTAAACCGTTGTGTTTCTTTATTGCTCTCCTCAATCTTAGAAGCCTTTTTCCGCGCTTTGTAAGCTCGTTTAGCGCAATCATCTCCACAATACTGTGTAACAGTGGTTCGGGCCGTAAACTCTTTACCGCAATGCTGACAGATCCTTTGTATCTTAATATTCGAACTCATTGTGTGTCCTATTGTGCCTATGTGTGTCTTGGTGTGCCAATATATGCAAGTTTAAAATAACAAAAGCCTTAAAATTTGTACCTCGTTTCCCAAGATACAACTAAGGTACAAAAGGGTACAAAACAAACAAGTTACTGGTTAAAACAAATTTAAACTATAATCGACTTAAAAGCCTTGATAACAAAGCATTTGGAAGATTTTAAGGCTGTTTGCTGATTGATTGTTTTAATGCGGTTACTTCCCGATACAAAATCTAGAGAAAATATTTTCTAGCAAGTCATTGGTTGTAATATCTCCGGTAATTTCTCCAAGTGCGTCAAGTGCCCGGCGGATATCAAGAGCAATCAAGTCGCTTGATATTTTTTTATCGAGAGAGGATAAGGTGTAGTTTAAAGCAGTATTTGCTCTTAGCAAAGCTTCATAATGACGGGCATTAGTTACAATAGTTTTATTGCTTAAAGAGTCATTTTGCAATACAATGTTTATCAATTTCTCTTTAATGTTATCAAGTTGTGTTTCTTTTTTAGCTGAAATAAAAAGTATGTTTTGTACTGATGAAAATTGTGTTTTATAGTTATCATCCTTATCACTATCAATTTTATTGCCGATAGGAATTATTGATAAATTATTTAATGATAATTTAGTGAGGTCATTTTCCAGGTCAGTTATAGTTTGCGTATTTACATCAAATAAATACAATACAATGGCAGATTGACGAATTTTTTCCATCGTCCGCTCCACACCTATCTTTTCAATTACATCTGTCGCCTCTCTAATACCTGCAGTATCTATCAATCTGAATGAAATGCCGTTAAGATGAATAACTTCTTCAATTACATCGCGTGTGGTGCCGGGTATTTCGCTCACAATAGCACGTTCTTCATTAAGTAAGGCATTTAGCAGCGTAGATTTTCCGGCATTCGGACGCCCTGCTATTACAGTGGTAACGCCGTTTTTTATAACGTTACCCAAACGAAAGCTATCAATAAGATGTGTGGTATGAGATAGTAATTGTGTGATGAGTTTTTTTAGCTGCTCACGGTTGGCAAATTCAACATCCTCCTCTGCAAAATCAAGCTCTAATTCTATCATAGAGGCAAAATGAATAAGTTGTTCGCGTAATTGTTTTATTTCTGATGAAAAGCCGCCACGCATTTGATTGATAGCTGCCCGGTGAGAAGTTTCTGATTCGGCGGCAATAAGATCGGCAACAGCTTCAGCTTGCGACAAGTCGAAACGTCCGTTAAGAAATGCTCGTAAAGTAAACTCACCGGCTTTCGCTGGTTGTGCACCTTTTCGTATAAGTAGTTCTAATATCTTTTGTACAATGTAAGGAGAACCGTGACAGGTTATCTCCACCACATCTTCTTTAGTATAAGATTGAGGCGCTTTAAATAAAGCTACTACAACTTCATCAAGTGGTTCATCGCCATCAAGTATTTTTCCGAAATGAATGGTATGTGAAGGTTGTTCAGTAAGTTTTTTACCCTTAAAAACACTATTGGTTATTGAAATAGCATCTTTACCTGAAAGACGTATTACAGCTATAGCGCTGATGCCCTGCGGAGTTGATAATGCAACAATAGTGTTATTTGCAAACATTGCTGCAAAGGTCTGAAAAAGTTATAACAAAGAAATGAAAGTTGGACAGAGATTAGATAACAATTTTAAGTACGGTGCCGGGTTTTAAATACGCCCATTTAGCATACTCATTAACCTGTTTGATGGAATCAATGGTTACACCAGGGTATCTTTTAGCTATTAACCAAAGTGAGTCGCCGGGCCTTACTGTATAAAAAACAGCCTTGCCTTGCGGTTTAGGTGTTTCGGTTGCAGTGCTTGCTGACGCTACAGTTGTTGTAGCAATAATAGGCTTGGCTTTTGTTTTTAACTTAACTGCGCTTGCTATAGTGTTGTTAGCTACTTTTAAATGCATACCACGATAAATATAGTTACCGTTAAGGTTATTCCACTCTTTAAGTTGTGCAATATTAGTTCCAAAGCTTCGTGCAATGCCATACAGATTATCGCCGCTTTGAACAATATAGGTGCCATCAGTATTACCTACATAGTTTTTGTGGGTACCATAGGCATAAGAAGAGTACGATTGAACCGCTTCATTACGTGATAATGAATAAATAGAATCCTTATAAGCCATAAAAATACCCATTTTATCTTCAGGTAATTTTAAAGTATAGCCATCATCAGTTGATGGTAATACGTTAAAACGGATGCTGGGATTCAAATATTTCAATTCATCAATAGGCGTTTCTGTTACCTTAGCAATTTGTGCTAAACTTATCTTTTGATCAACATTTACACACTGAATGCTGCACAGATCGTAATCTAAAGGTGTAGGTGTTATTTGATGCTCGCTATAATAATTCATTACATAAGTGGCCGCAATAAATAAAGGGATATAGCTACGCGTTTCATAAGGTAAATAATGAGAAACATCCCAAAAAGACGTGCTGTGTGAACGTGCAATGGCACGCTCTACATTTACTTTACCACAGTTGTATGAAGCAATAGCTAACAACCAATCGCCAAACTCTGCATAAGATTCAGTTAAGTATTGGGCTGCTGCCTGTGTAGCTTTTATAATGTCTTTCCTCTCATCTAAATAAGAATTAATCTTTAAATTATAAAGACGGGCTGTATAATACATGAACTGCCACATACCTGTCGCCCCACAGCGAGAAACTGCCTGTGGATTAAGAGCAGATTCTACAACTGCCAGATTTTTTATTTCAGGAGGTATATTATAACGGGCAAACACTGTATCGAAAATCGGATAATAAAGTGAACTGCATCCCAATATACGGCTAACTAAATCACGCTTATATACCACGTACATGTCAATAAACCGCTTAACCTGCTCATTATAAGCTAAGGGAACACGGTTTTGTATTGCCATGATACGTGTTGAATAAACAGAATCAGAAAAATCAGGATAACTGATTGATGCAATGGTGGCAGCCGAATCGGTAAAAACTGCTGATGTTTTATTTAATTCAAGATTTAAGGTACTATCTGTGCTATTGGTTAAAGTTGGAGATGATATAGTAGTTTTGATGGTACTATCAGGTGCAGTAACATTTTGGGCATGAGCATAGCCACTTACAAATGCCATAAACAGCACCAGTAATAGTACTTTAATGGGAGTAGATATATGCTTCCTGTTTAACAAACTGATAATACTATTTTAGGTAAAAAATTTAATTCGTGAAAATACGCTTTATCATTGAATCCTAAAAAAATCACTTAATAATTTTTTTAACAAACCCAATGTGTTATTAATACTATAAACGGGGCTGTAAGCAGTATATTACCTGGTAAACTTATTCATTAAGTAATACGAAAAATTAAGCAAATTAGTTTCATCAAATTTTTTTCCAACTATTTGAATGCCAAAGGGCATACCATTAGAATGCTTTCCTAATGGCAAAGAAATTGCCGGTGCGCCAATCAATGGTGCCAACACAGTAAAAATATCTGCCAAATACATTTCAATAGGGTCGCTTGACTTTTCGCCGATGGCAAATGCTGTGGTGGGCGCTGTAGGTAGAATAATGAAGTCATTATCTTTTAACACTTCATTTATTTTTTGAATGATAAAATTACGTACGCGTTGTGCCTGGGTATAATAGGCATCATAATAGCCGGCACTTAATACAAACGTGCCCAGCATAATACGGCGCTTAACTTCTTTTCCAAAACCTTCTGTACGGTTTTTAGTGTATGTGGTTTGAATATCTGTAGCATTTGGACTACGGTAACCATATCTTACCCCATCATATCGTGCCAGGTTAGAGGATGCTTCTGCTGTGGTTAAAACATAATACGCCGGAACTAGATAATCCAAATATTTAAATGATGCCGCATTAACTTTATTATTATCAGATTCAAGATTAGAAATAACATTATGTACGCCGGATGATATTTCTTTATCCAATCGTGGATGATTATTTACATCAGGAAAATAGGCTACTGAAAAATTGTTTTTCTTAGTAAGGTGGGCAGAATATATTTCAACCGGTAATGATGAAACAGTACTATCATAATCATCTTTTCCTGAGATAACTTCAAGAATCAATGCAGTGTCTTCAATAGATTTTGCCAGAATACTTATTTGGTCGAATGAGGAGGCATAAGCAATGGAACCATAGCGTGACACACGTCCATAAGTGGGCTTTAAACCAACCAACCCGCAAAATGAAGCTGGCTGACGTACAGAGCCGCCTGTATCTGTACCCAATGACGCCAAACACATATCCATTTGCACAGCCACTGCAGAGCCGCCTGATGAACCACCGGGTACTTTAGTTTCATCTAATCCATTTTTGACGGGCCCGTAAGCAGAGTTTTCATTGGATGTACCCATAGCAAATTCATCACAATTATTGCGGCCAATAATAATGGCGTCTTCAGCTAATAATCGTTCTGTAACTGTTGCAGAATATAATGATTCGAAACCGGTAAGAATTTTTGAACCGGCTGTTATTTTATGACCCTTATAACATAAAACATCTTTAAGGCTAATAATAAGACCGTGCAATTTACCTGCTGTGCCTGCCTTTATTTTTTCATCTATAATAGTGGCTTGCTGTAAAGCCTCATCAGTGTAAACTTCTAAAAAAGCATTAAGGTGTTTATAGCGGTCTATTTGCTCAAGATAGTTTTTTACGAGTGCAGAAACAGTGATTTTGCCCTGTTTCAGGTCATGCTGTATGGCTGAAAGGGAATGATAAGTGCTCAACAGTAATAGGTATTAAGGCTGTTGTTGTTTAAGCTGGTTAAGTTGCTGTTGTAGTTGTTCTATTTGCTTCTGCAATTGATCGGGAGCAGGGGCTACCGGCGCAGATGGTATGGTATTAGACGGTGCAACAGGTTGATTAAACTGGCTTTGTACAGGTTGCTGGGGAACAGTATTTTGATTTCGTGCTCCTTCCTGTATTTCAGTATTAAGATTATTCTTTGCCCTGTTAAATTCACTTACACCCTGACCAATGCCGCGCATTAATTCAGGTATTTTTTTACCTCCGAACAATAACACGATAGCCAAAAAGATAAGAAGCCAATCAGGAACGCTCGCGAAATTGAGGAGAATTAAACCTAGTGTATGCATAAAACTTATATTTAGTAAGACTACAAAGTTACGGCTTAGTTAAGTGAAATAAAAATTATTTTTGACTTAACCATTTTTCAGGGTCCATCTTGTCCATGCCATCCCAAATTTCAAGATGTACTATAGCGCCTTCAGTAGGGTCGGTAAATGCCTTTCCTATCGTTTGTTTAGTTGCTACTTCATCCCCTTTTTTTACATAAACCTCATCTAAATCAGCATATAACGTATAATATTGGCCATGCAGTATTAGTAAGGCATTGTGATAGCCTGGGTTAGAAATAACTGCTATTACCGTACCCCTAAAAACTGATCTGACAGTGGCACCAGGTGTAGTTAAAATATCAACACCATTATTATTAGTGGTCACATCTTTTAGTATTGGGTGTGGGTGGATACCAAAACCTTCGTTTATTGTTCCCTGCACAACCGGCCAGGGTAACTTGCCTTTGTTTTCGGCAAAGCTATTAGCCAATGCCTGTGCTTCGGGCGTGAGGGTTACTTCTACCTTTGATTTGGAGAGTGGCGCTGACGAAGAAGTATTATTAGCAGATGTTGTATTTTTTGTTACGTTTTTAGCTTTAGCATTATTGGCGGCAATTTCTTTCCTGATAAGATCCTCTATCATTTTGTTCAACTTATTTGCTGCTGTTTTTTTAGTGGCAAGGTTAGCACGTATTTGTGTTTCCTGTTTCTGAAATTTACCTACCAGTTGATCTTGTTGTTTCTTTTGGGTGCTTAGTACCTGCGCTTGTTGTTGTTCGTCAGACAACATTTTCTTTTTAGAAGCTGACAACGAATTTAAAACAGTTATTTGCCCGTTAATGTTGGTTTGCATATTAACTATTTGCTCGGCTTGTTGCTGGCGGTAAGCGCTGTAGCGTTTATAATATTTCAATCGTTCAAGTGCATCATTAAAATTATTGGCAGAAAAAATAAATAGCAACGTATTGTAAGAGCTACGATGCTTGTAAGTATATACCACCATTTTAGCATAATCGGCTTTTAGCTGAGTGATTTGGCTTACCAGGTCATCATATTTATTTTTATTCAGATCAATTTGAGAGGATAATTGTTCCAGCTGGCTGTTATAAGTAGTTATAAGATTCTGCCGGGTAGCTATCTGTTTTTGAAGGAGGGTAATTTGATTAAGAGATAAAGTTTTATTCTTTTGGGTTTCATCAAGCTGTTTTTGCATAGAAGCTATTTCTTGCAGCAGCTGGTTTTTTTTTGCCTCCAGCTCATTTTTGTTTTGAGCAAAAGCTGACGTGATACATGAAATGAATAAAGTGATGTACAGTAAATATTTATTCATATTTATTGTTGAAAGGGAATTTCAAACCCTCATTAATTTTAATTTTTGAATAATCTATAGATATAGTAATGGGATCGGGATTATTTATTTCCATATCTCTATCCAATGAAAAAGGTGTAGTATTATCGTAGTTATAATTATAGAAGTTAATGAGTAGTTTTTTTTGCCTGTGTACATTTTGCATAGCAAACTGGTGAATGAGGAAGTCTTTATTATTAACCAGAATATTACTGCTCCAGTCCGAATCTGCAGATGCAAATAATACACTGCTATCGCCATTAGATGCTGAAAGAGATTCGGCATGATAGCCAATAGGTACCCCTGTAATTAGTTTTTGCATCTCTTTGAGATTTACAGGATAGCCAATGAACTGGCTTAAAAAATCATAGCCTCTTGATATGTATTTGTGGTTCATCCTATCAAGAATACGAATGGAATCAGAGGTTATCATGACGCGTGCTACCTCAATACCTACTCCCCATGATATTGACATCCATATTACACTGTCTTTTTTCATGCGGATAGAGGCACCAAGATTTATTACACCATTTTTCTGGTCAGAATAACTGATCTTAGTTTTACAGGCAAACGTATTGAACTCGAAGAATTTTTTTCTTACTTTTAAAAACATTGTGGTAACTGAATCATGATTCAGTACTGTTTTGTTTCCGGCCTCGACAGGAGTGGCCTGAATGATATGCATAGAGTGGCACGACCATAATATGGTTACTAAAAATAACGATATGACAAGTGCGGTCAGTTTATTCATATAACTTCCTGTCAGTTATTTTTTTATCAATTACAGCCGAGTCAAGATGTAAATCTTTTGCCATTTTCCAATATTTAACGGCGCCATCTACATCGCCTAGTTGGTATAAAATATTGCCATAATGATCAAGGTTTTCTGCATCGCTGCTGCCACCGTGACTCATAGATTTTTCGCTCCACACTTTTGCATCGGCATATTTTTTTTCTTTGTAAAGCACCCAGGCATAGGTATCTTCAAAGGCTGCATTATTTGGCGACAACTCGTTAGAGTGTTTAGACATTTTTTCTGCTTTATCTAAGTTTTCTGACCGTAATGATAAATAGTAGGCGTAATTATTAAGTACAGTACTATTATCGGGCTCAAAAATAAGGGCCATCTCATAGGCGCTGTCAGAAGCATGATATTGTTTCATGATATTAAAAGCATCACCTTCATCTGCGTACATATCGCCCAGTATTTGCTTGTTATCAGAACCTATTTTAAGGCCCTTGCCAAATACATTAATGGCAGTTTGATATTGTTTTTTTTGCATATTAGCAATGCCATTAAAATAGTAGACTAAAATTTGGTCCGGAAAAAGTGACAAGGCATGTTTACTATCATTTAGTAAAGAGTCTGTTCGCCCGTTACGGGAATCAATAAGCAGTATTTGTTGCCATACAGAAAATTTACTGCTGTCATAACTAATGCTTTTTTTATACTCTATTAAAGCGCTATCAAAGGCATAAGCCTGACTTAGTATATCACCAAACGTAGCATATGACCTTGCTGATGATGGGTTGGTTGTTACAAGTATCCTCCCCAATATTAAGGCGCGGCTGCGCTGTTTAGGGTCAACAATCATAGAGTTTAAATACGGATAAAGAATTTGTATCTTTTTATCCAATTCCAGTTCGGGGCTTTCAAATGCTTTTTTTAAGTTATCAAATGCCTGGTCGTTATCTCCTTTTTTATAATAATATTCGCTAAGTGCTAATTCAGCTTGTGGGTTATTAGGATCTATTTGTAATAATTTTTGCAGGGCATCCATAGCTTTATCATCCATCTTATTAGCAGAATAAAGGTCGGCTAACATGGCATAATATGACGGCTCGCCGGGGTTATTGGCAATAAGTTTATTGGCCTCGTCAATGGCTTTATCTACCTTTCCCATTTTAAGGTATAGCCGTTCCTTTTCTTGCGATACATCTTCATTAATTCCGGTTTGAGTTTCAATTTGATTATATGCTTTAATGGCCTCATCGTATTCCTGGGCTTTGGTCAGATAGTAGGCATAATCAAAGTACCGGTCTATATTATCGGGGTTATGTTTTATGTAATCAGCATAAGCAGCAGCGGCTTCTTTGAACTTATTGCTGGCTGCAAGAATATCAGTGTATTGTTGTAAATACCATTGGTTATTGGGGTCTTTTTTTGGCAGAATGCTTGAATAATTTAATGCAACATCATATTTTTTTAAGCTAAGGTAAATTTTAGCCAACTCATAACTTGTAGCAGCATCAGTAGGTTTAATAGTAAGACACTCGGTAAGTAAATTAATGGCTGATTGATTATCCCCCTTTTCTTCCTGGCGCACGGCTTCGATAAATTTCTCAGAGAATTCCATATCTCCCGGAGACCAGGTTTGCCCTTTCTGAAAGTTTCCTTTTTCAGGGGTTTCACTCATAGGCTTAGATACCGTTGTTTGTTTTGACGAAGAACAGCCGGATACCAAGAGTGCCAGCACTCCCGCAATAATTAATATGTCAAATTTCAATTGTTTCATGTACTTTGGACGGTATAATCGCCTATATTTAGATCTTCGGTAGGGCTACTAAGTTTAACCTGGCTGCCGATCATAGAATTTTCGATAATACGATTTTTTATAATGGTGTTGTTTTGAATAATTGAGTTTTTAATAACAGAATTCTCTATCAAACATTTTTCGCCAATTGAAACGTATGGGCC